>Ga0272441_10004494_pt1 | contig 25170 bp, 21 predicted proteins | sample SSMProp6N_FD_193582 | JGI IMG/M metagenome (GOLD analysis project Ga0272441, IMG submission 193582) | Marine sediment archaeal communities from Little Sippewissett salt marsh, Falmouth, MA, United States - SSM-Prop-6N | ecosystem: Environmental > Aquatic > Marine > Wetlands > Sediment ...
GGCGGCACCAGAAGACAGGTCACGGTAAGCCTCTCCACCTTCATACCAAAACCGCATACGCCCTTTCAGTGGTGCCGCCAGATATCCATCGATGAAATCGCGGAACGGCAGGAATACTTCAAGGACGCCGTGCGCCACAGAAACCTAAAACTGAAGTGGCACGACAAACGCATGAGTCTCCTTGAGGGCATACTGTCCCGCGGTGACAGAAACGTTGCCGATCTGGTTTACGAGGCCTACTCCCGTGGGTGCCGTTTCGATGGGTGGAGCGACCAGATACGCTTCGAACGCTGGGAAGAAGCCCTCAGCGCCGCGGGTATCGATACAGGACGATACCTCGGCAAACGGGATACCGGCGAAGTGCTCCCCTGGGACCATATCGACTGCGGCATCGAGAAGGCCTTTCTCCTGGCGGAATACGAGAAGTCACAGGGCGAAAGTCTCACCGAGGACTGCCGTTTCGGCACCTGCTCCCGCTGCGGCGTCTGCAATTCCCGCCTGAAAGTCGTCACCTGCAGTGTCCCGGAAACACCGCCCCGGGAGGAGACCCGTGGAGAGGACTCTTCCATTCAGCCTGAGGGGAACGGGGACACTACCGGGAAATACCGCTTCAGATTCGCCAAGAAAGGACAGGCACGGTTTCTCTCCCATCTCGAGACCGCGGCGGCCCTGACCCGGGGGATTCTCCGCAACGGCCTGCGATGCGTCTTCAGCGAAGGGTTTCACCCCCATCCCCGCATATCCTTCCCCGTCGCAACACCGGTAGGCATCGAAAGCCACGACGAATACATGGATGTGGAGATGCACGATCCCGGGGTATCACCCCTTTCGCTCATCGGCCCCATCAACGCGTCACTTCCCGAAGGCTTGGAAATCCTTGACATTCGAGATCATTCGACCGATAGTAATAAGGGTATGCCCGACGTTGTCGGTTTTGAATACCGAATACACCTCTCCCGGGACGAAGAGAAGGAAACCCTGCATGAAATCGGGAAAAAGATATCGTCCTTTCTTGCCGGCGACACCTGGACCATATCGCGAAGGAGAAAAGGGAAAGAAACGGAAAAGGATATCAGACCCCTCGTGAGGGTTCTGGAATTCAATGAAGGCGATTCATCCGTCACGATGGCCCTCCGCTTTGGGCAATCGGGGGGCGTGCGGCCGATGGAAATATTGACCCATGTCCTTGGTCTCGGTGAAGAATCGGCAAAAAAGGCCTTTATCGTGAAAACAGGCACCATATTTTCGGACAGGATCCCTCCAGCATGCCAAAAGAAATGATTTTTAACTGCACCGACTATGAAACCAGGATTGCCGTTCTCGATAACGGCACTCTGACGGATTTTCATGCGGAACGGGTCGATGCGCGGTCGATCGCAGGCAATATTTATATGGGGAGAGTGGTTCGCGTACTCCCCGGCATGCAGGCGGCCTTTGTGGATATCGGACTTGATCGAACGGCATTTCTTCACGTGGTGGACACCCATACCCCCGAACAGGATTTCCTCGCCAACGGTGACGACGAGTATGCCGATTACGTAAGGGAACTGCTTCCCATCGAAGAAATCCTCACGGAAAAGCAGGAAATCCTTGTCCAGGTGTCGAAGGTGCCGATCGGAAACAAGGGCGCCCGGATTACCAGCCATATTTCACTTCCCGGAAGAAATCTCGTCCTGATGCCGACCCTGCATCACATCGGAATCTCACGGCGCATCAAAGACGAAGACGAACGCAGACGGCTCCGCGACACCCTGGAACACATACGTCCTGATGAATACGGATTCATTGCACGGACGGCGAGCGAGGGAAAGGGAGAAAAGGAGCTGAAGGCCGACTGCGACTACCTTGTGAGGCTGTGGAAGGCGATTCAGGAAAAAAAGCTTCTTACAGGCGTCCCCGGACTGGTTCATCACGATCTGGGTGTGGTGCTCCGCACGATCCGTTTTCTTTACACGGAAGACATGGAACGTATCGTCGTCGATTCCCCGAAGGAGTATGAAAAAATACTCCGGTTCATGAACACCTTCATGCCCGAAATCTCATTCAGCATCGACCGCTACGACAGGAACGAGCCGATTTTCGATCACTACGGCATCGAACCGATCCTCGAAAAGATTCTCAAGAAAAAGGTCTGGCTGAAATCGGGCGGCTACATCGTCATCGAAGAAACGGAAGCCCTCTGCTCAATCGACGTGAATACCGGGAAATACGTGGGAAAACATGACCTTGAAGACACCATTCTGAAAATAAACCTGGAAGCGGCCCATGAAATCGCCCACCAGCTCCGCCTCAGAAACATCGGCGGCATCATTATCATCGATTTCATCGACATGGAGGACCTCGACAACAGGGATCGGGTCTATCATGCCTTTGCGGAAGCCCTTGAAGGCGACCGGAACAAAACGAGCATCCAGAAGATATCGGAACTCGGCCTCATCGAGATGACCCGGCAGCGACGCGGGAAAAATCTCCGCGAGACCATGTGCGAGGTCTGTCCCTATTGCGGCGGGAAAGGTCATGTCAAATCAAAGATGACGGTCTGCCACGAAATTTACCGGGCGCTGGACCGCGAAACGCTGGAAGGCTTCTCCGACACGCTCTGCGTGCTCGCCCACCCCGATGTGGCGTCCTTTCTCCGGGAAGATGAAAAACAGATCATCGAACGGCTGGCACAGACACGACAGAAACATATCATCATTCAGAGCGACACATACTGTCACAGAGAAAAATTTGAAATTGCGCCGATGAGTACGGCGTCGGTGGAATGACCGCCGGCGGAGGCAGGGCGCTTACATTGCACTCTTTCAGGAAAGAGGATACCATGACCGGATACAGGCCCTTCGTCGTGATCGGTCTCATGCTGATGACGCTTTCAGGGTGTACATCGGCGGCGACGGTTCAGGAAGAACAGCAGTATCTTCGTACCATCGCCCGTGACAGGATCATCACCACCACCATCTTTAAATCCCTCATTGCCGACCGGTTGACGGCAAAACTGAATATTACGCCGCGCTGCTACGATGGGCGGGCCTATCTGGTCGGCATTTACGAACGAGAGGAAGAGAAAGCACGCGTCCTGGAAATTGCCCGGACCGTCGAGGGTGTCCGGTCCGTCGACGCATATCTGGTTCCCTCAACCGGGGATGCAGCGGCAGAACCGTGCAGCACCGAAGAAGACCTCCGTCTCTCCGGCGTTGTGAAATCACGCTTCAAAGAGGATCTGAAGCATATCAAGACGAGCCGCATGGATGTCATTTCGGTGCAGTGCGTCGTGGTGCTTGTCGGTATTGTCAGGACAGAGCAGGAAATCGACGCCATCCTCGAAACGGCCCGCAGCACCGCAGGCGTGAGGGACGTCGTTTCATACCTGACACCCCTCGAATAACAGGGGAAATGCCCTCCGCACCGTGGGTCCGGAACCCGAGCTGCACGCTTATTGCTTTTCAGTTTTTTCCAATACCCGCCGGAAGGGTTCGATCATCCCCAGGGTAAACCGCTTGCGGATCGCTTCCTTCATCGCGGGGTCCTTTGTCATCTGTATCATGGTCTTGTTCAACTTTCTTGCCCGGACGTTTTTCTGGGGAAAGTCATAAAGACCGTGGCGCTGATAGTATCGGTGATCCGCCTGAAAGGCAAAGCGCAGCCTCCCGTATATATCGTCTCTGAACACCTTCATCCCCCCCACACCAAGAAAGGTCGGCGGCGGAACGTAATTGATGCAGGCAAGCCGGATCAGTCGCTCGGCACACTGCTGGATCAGGAGATCGATTTTCGCCGCGCTGTCATGTTCATCGGTAATACAGCAGGCAAGATTGGCCCCCTGCCACTCCGCATAGGCTTCAAAGATCTCCCTGAGATTGGGTATGAGGGTCAGGGGACCCGCCACGAGCAGCCCTATCTGTTTTCCACCGAGGGTGGGCTGGTGGGTATTGAAAAATCCTCGATCGAAAAACTGCTTCCAGCGCCACGAGAGATAGCGGTCCCTGACGGCGCCTGCAAAGACAAGAATGTCGGCCCTTCGTACCTGCTGATTGTAGAATTCTATATAATCGTCTTTCCCCTCATAGGCACAGATGTTGTCGAAACCGCATTTGATGCATCCCAGACAGCCGCCCTTGACGTTCAGATCTGCCAGATCGACTGTCTCGATCCCTCCCTCGATGGCTTTTTCAAAGCGTTCCACCATGGAGGCCAGGTTGGGAGAGGCCCCGTCATAATCGGCAATGAGGAGTATCTTTTTATCGGCAGAGTCGATGGGAGAGACGGCCTTACCCGGCCGGTAGACGATCGGATGGTACCGGAGGGGCGGATAGGTTTTTGCCGTCACGGCACCCTGTTCTATCGCCCTGAAAAATTCGCCGGCAAACTGCAGGAGATCTTTCCGTTTTTTGTCATCGAGAAGGTCATGCATGTCGGGAGAAAACATACCTGCATATTTCATATCCAGGTCATCACAGATTGCATGCATGTACCTGTGGGCGGTGTGATCGAAGAAGTGAATAGACGTGGTGAGCACCGCCGTGTATTTCCCCGCGAAGGCCCCTTCCGCCTTTCGTTCCCGGATCAGTTCGATGAAACGCTTATACTGAGAGGGAACGAGACAGACATAGAGGGGAAAGGCCCAGAGTATTCCATCCGACGACGCCACATCCTCCATAATGGACAGGAAGGTCTCTTCATCCCTGACAATCCTGCCTATCCGCTGTGCCACGTTCAGTATGGTGATCCTGTGCTGCGGAAACTGTTGTTCCAGATACCGCACATACTGCATGGTTATGCTCAAAGAACCTTTCGGGCTTCCATTCAGAACCGTTATCTTCATACCTTCCGTCACCTTCATGTTCCGCCGGGCTTCACCATTTGGCCTCATGCTCCTCCACGAAACCGGAGGCGTACCGGATTTCATGAGTCTCGCCGCCATCAACGAAATGCCCTTCAAACCGGCCGAAGGGCTGGTGAAATCTGCTGAGGAGGAGACCGGCGTTCAGGTCCTTCTTTCTCTCTCCCTCGGGATAAAAGAGGAGATTCACCTTTCCGTCAAAGGAGGCAAGTTTCCAGGGACGCATCATATTCCGGTCATCGTAGGTAAAATCAATGGTATCGGTCTTGATCATCCTGTCTTGTATCCAGAACACATTCTCGGTATAGCCCGTTTCATTGACGCCCTGAACGAGATTGAATCCGATACGGTTTCCCCGGACATCCATGCCGCCGCCGGAGGCCCAATTCCAGAAGGTGTGGCGGGCAAGCTGACCCACCGTGTAATCGAGTACTCCAAAAGACGTATCGTCACGAACAGTAAAGACCCTGTCGGTGAGACGGATATTCCCCGTCACGGGACATCCCGCTTCCTTGGTCGTGTAATTGAATCCCTTCAATCCTACCCGGGTCACCATGTTCAGCGATTCCGGCTGCCGGGCAAATTTCAATTCGGCGCGCAGTTCCTTTTTCACCGAGGCATCCAGGAGTATCGCATCGGGTTCGTTTATCATCGTCACGTCGACTTTCTTACCGGAAAACCGGACCTCGCCGGAAGACGCACTCCCCTGAAAGCCGGTATGGGCCGCAAGAGGGTGGACGATATCGTACTCCACGAGCGCGCCCTGTTTTCTGTCGTAGACGTAGGCGAACAGGTTGCTCAGGAATCCCAGATCGACCACCGCCATGCCGAAGATAATCTCCGCACTGCATGCTCCCATAAACTGCCATTTTTTCAGGCGGAACCGGGTAATGACCCTGCTCCCCGGACCGGGCCTGCTCCTGCCGTAAGGCCGCAGCAAGGAGACATCGATGTTTTTAAAGGGCTGGTCGTACATCCCGAATTCAGGTCGTCCATCACTGCCGACAAGATTCTCCCCTTTTTTCTTCATTATTCCCTCCCCTGTTCTCTTTCCTGCCGGTCTGACGCACCCATCGTTCTTGAATCAGCAGTCGTTCCCGCAGGCAATGTATTGAACCGGACGCATCGGTTATTCCCCACACTGCGCCTTCATGACCGACAGGAGCTTTTCCGCGAGGATCTTCTTTCTGGCCTGCGGAACGTAGACCGGGAAGACGCTTCCCGTGATTACGTCGAAGCGGTTTACATAGTGTCTCCCTGTCTGATTGGCCCCGTAAACGCCCATCTGCAGCATGGTTTCTTCTGTCGGATTGCCCGTTTTGTGAATTCCCTCGTCAAGGGGATGTACCGCGTAGACCTGACCGGATGAAATGATTTCCCGCCCGCACTCAACGATACCGGCATGCCCTCCCCCCTGTGCCCTGCGCTTCCTGCGGTAACTGATCACTTCCAGTTCTCCCACGGCGGGGCCGATGACACCCCAGGAATTATGATCGTGCACGGGATCATATTCGCCGGGTCCCCACAGGTACATCCTGAGGGAAAAGAGGCCCCGGGGATCACGGTAGAGAAGCACTTCACTTTCGAACATGGCCGCCCGCCCTGTATCCGGATAGGGGGCACCGTCAATGATATTTCCGAGTATTGCACGGAAGATGGCCCTGTCATGCAGCAACCCCGGGAGTTCGTCCCGCATGAAGCTGATGCGTGATTCATTATCGCTGAGGCTTTTCAGGTGCAAAGACCATCGTCTGCAGAGGTTCAGAAGCGCCACGGGTATCGGTTCCTTTTCCGTCATCGCTCTTCCTCCCTTCCCGTGCCGTTTTCCAGTCGTACGCACTGATCATAAAAGGGAGCTCCCGTTCCCATGTCCGTCAGCCCCTCCTCGACAAGCTGATTCACGCCCGCTCCCCCTTTCATCCAGTCACCCCTCCGGCACAGCACCACCCGGGGATGCAACCCGGAAAGCGTGGCGAGGCGTACCTTCATCCTGCCGAGGGGAGAAACCATATAGACGTCTTTCTGTGTATCGATCGCCCGGAGCGCGGCGGAATCGGGTGCGACCCTCACGACGGGGGGCACGTCCTGGTCATCGGGCAGGATCTGCGAATGCATGGCATCCCGCCGGACGAGCGTCAGGAGATGCAGCGGGAACTCCGCCGGCAAGGACGGCGCATCATGCAGCATCTCGGGGAAGCGGTACTTTCCATCGGGATGATCAAAACGGTTCCCTTCATAGGCAACTGACGGCCGCTGCGCCCTCGCAAATCCCCTTTCACGAAGCGCTTCCAGCGTTACGTCCAGACAGGGCGAATCAAGGGATGCGCGGAGGCAGTCTTCGGCATCGGGGAGGATGACCGGCGGCGACAACCGCTTCCCCAGGTCCGACAATATCCGGAAATCGCTGCGCGCCTCCCCGGGAGGATCAACCACGGTCCTCACATACTGCACGTAGTCATGCATGTAGGAGGCCACGATGTCCTCCTGCTCCAGCATCAGTGTCGAAGGAAGCACCAGATCGGCCCGCTCCGCCGTATCGGTCATGAATGCATCGACCGCCACTTTAAAGGGGATTCTGTCGAGTGCCCCGGCGATCTGCCGGGAATTGGGCGCCTGATTGACCATATTCGAACCGTCACTCCACAGCATCCTGATCGGGGGATCATCGGCATCGAGCATGTCGGATCCGATAAGGGGCATCCGGAGGGCTCGAGTCTTCTCCCCTCCTTCCTTTGTCCATGACAGATTGAGATTCCTGAGCGAATTCAGGTGAAAGTAGCTGCCCCCGCCGGCACAGCCGATATTTCCCGAAATCAGTGCCAGCGCATTGATGAACCTGACATTTTCCCCGCCGAAGCCGTAGCGCTGCAATCCCGCACCGATCACCGTGGCCACGGGACCGCACTCACGGTAGACACGAAGAATCTCGTCCATGTTATCAGATGTTACGTCGCACCGGGCCAGGAGGGATTCGGAGGAATGCTTTTCAAGGAACGCACGGAAGACCGGCCAGTTCCCGGCGTAGCGCTCAATATCCGGGTCAAAACCATTCAGCTCGATAAAACGCCTTGCCACCGCCGCGGCAAGAAAACGGTCCGTTCCGGGACGGATGGAGACCAGGATGTCGGAAAAGGGGCCGTTTCCGTCACCACCGGGCGATATGGTGATGACCCTGGCGCCCCGTTTGCGAACCCGCTGCACCAGCGCCGCCAGGTGGACGGAACTGCGGGAGAGGTCCTTTCCCCAGTTGACGACCGTCCGGGCATTCAGGATGTCCCCCGGATCGTTGCTTTCCCGTGAACCGAAATCGGACAGGCAGGCACGATACCCCGCCGCATCACAGAGCGAGCCCCGTACGCGGCTTGCCCCCAACCGTGAAAAGAAGAGGCGTCCCGCCTGTTTGAGAACCCCCTTCGCGCCTTCGCCATGAAAATAGAGCATCGACAGCGGTTCTCGTCGATACCGTTCGATGCGCTCCGCACAGAGATCGAGGGCGTCGTCCCAGGAAATGGTGCGCCACCGCCCCTCACGCTTCACCAGAGGACGGAGGATGCGGTGGGGACTCGACAGGCGCCGGCCGTGATCTCTTATTTTCGCACAGACGAAACCATCCGTAACAGGATGATCGGGATTCCCCGCAATGGAAATACCTCCGTCAGGATCAACCGACACAAGCAGTGAGCAGGCATCGGGACAGTCCATCGTACAGGCGGTAAGCTTTTTATTGTGGTATTGATTTGATTGCTTCATAACCTCGCACAGGAAAATCACGGCTGCAGGGTCCCTGCATGCATTGATTCCATCGATGGGGACACGCCCTCATCCCTCACGGCCCTCTGCGTTCGAACATCTGCCCCGTGACGGGACTCCCCCATTGTCTGTCTTCGTACTCTCTCATCAGGGTAAATCCATGACTTTCATAGATATGGCGGGCCGCATCGAGACCGGAGAAGGTCCACAGTCTTATTCGCTCAACCCCTCTTTCATCACAAAAATTAACGGCCTGATCGATCAGGGCTCTTCCGAGGCCCCATCCCTGGTGTGAAGGCGCCACGATAAACCATCGTAAATGGGCGCCCTCATAGTGCAGGTTGCTGACGTCAACGGCAATCGAGCCGACAATCCCTTCCCGCCGGACCGCAAGCCAGAGGCCGTTCCCGGCGCTGTCGAAACGCCCCAGGAACTCGGCCATATCCTGCGCTACCTTGCGTTCGAAATAGAGATCGAACCCCCAGTGCCGGTGATAGTAGAGGGCATGCAATTCCGTGATCTTCCCGATCGCACCCGGACGATACCCCTTGATGATGGCCCTCTTCATGGACATCACTTTCCACTCCTCCCCGGCCTGCACACCACCCCCGCGATTTCTTCGATTCCTTCCCCGGCCCATTCATGGAATGGGGCAAGCTGTTTGCGTCCCGTTGACAAGCCCGATAAGCATCATATCACTCTTTTAAAAGAATATTCAAATGATTGTAAATGAATGACCCGGCACCAGGCGTGACAGGGCGACGGCAACCGGCACGGTGACGCAGGCCTTCTTAAATGATATCGGAATGTTTGGAACGCCGGTGTCGGAAAATCACCCCGGAAAGAAGGTGTTTCCCTCTGCCATGACCGCATGCCGCGGGAACATGCGCCCGATAACACGCACTTTTAACGACCTGCTCAGGCAAAAAAAGACATGTTGACATTTAAAATTCCTGTTATAAGATTATCTCAAACCCGAGGCGAACTTCGTCAAGTAAGATAAGGCTAAGCCAAACCGTTCTTCAACGGCGGTAGTAGCTATGGTGATTAGAAATGGAAGTTCTTGATCAAGGGTTTGCCGGCTTGCTTGGGTATGCGTCATTGTACGGTACTTTCAGGCAAGCCATCTTTTTTTGTGACCGCCTCACCCCGCGCTCTTCCCGGACACGCGAGTGTCTCTGACGCCTTCATCCCGCATCATAAAAATAGATTGCTTACATCAGAGGGGAATTTCCTCACCGACGGAAGGAACCCGCACCGACCCGGGCAGTCCCTCGCTTGTCCAGACCTTCTTCGCCTCCTCCTGCCATATGCTGTTTTCCCACCCCCAGCCTTCACTCCCCTCTTCATCTTCATGGCCGCTCATGTGCACCAGGAAAGTCTGTTTCGGGCGGAGTGCCCGCACATATTTCTTTACCGTCGAAAAGGCGAGGTGCCCCGTATTGTATCCCCGGATCTCTTCAACACGCCAGGAAAGGCAGTCAATGAAGAGACAGTCGGCATTCCTGAGACGTTTCAGTGTCCTGGCACGTTCTCCCGACGTGGTCGTCAGAAGCCAGTCATTCATATTATCAACGTCCCACAGGAGTATGGTCTTTCTTTCCCTGGTCTCGACAATAAAGGAAGCACTGCTGTAGAGTTTATTCTTGAAATCGGCGGGATCGATATCGGCGGTGTAGTGAGAGACGGAAAAGGGTGTGACGGTTATTCCTTCCCTGTCCAGGGGAACAGGTTCGAGAAGAAAACCGGGGGGACAGGACTCATCGCTGATCCGCGGTTTCAGACACCGGTACCACTCATAGGAATAATTTTTCTGAATCCATTGGGCCGTCCCCACCCGAAACCAGGAGGGAATGCGATGAAACTGTTTATCCTTTCTCCGTATGGATCTCCGCATTGTTTCGCACAACCGGTTGAGTTCAAGGCTATGATCGGGATGCCAGTGGGTGAAGAGAAGCCAGTCGAGCCGCGCCTCTTCGGGCGGAAAATGCCTGCAGAGGCTGTTCACCACCCCGAGTCCCACATCTACCAGCGCATGCCACTGGATTGTCTTGCTTTTTTCATCACGTCCGACGAGGGAAACGGACGTATTCGCCGTCACGTCCCCGTTCCTGCATCTGTCACAACGACATCCGAACTCCTGCAAAAAAGCATGACCCAGACCATTGACGATCAGGCTGTACCGCATCGGACTTACCCCCTCTTCGAAAACACTTTCACCGTGGCAGCGTCACGTCGGGACCATGCATGCAGCACGCTCACATCACTCTCTGCCGTATTTCCGGGAAATGCCTTCGCACTGACGACATGTGAATGGTACCGAATCTTCCCCGCCCTGCGTCGGAAGGTTTTTCTCGCGGATTCCATTCCCCCTTATCCCTCTTTTCTCGCCTGTTTTCCCCACGCCCCGGGCCTTCCCGGCATATTCCGGCCCCTGTCCCCCTCCAGTGAAATCAATCGTGATGGCCTCGCAAAAAGCCCACCGTCCACGTTGCGATGCATACCGCAGCATCCGGACGGAACACCATCACACCTGCTCCCATCACAGGGGGAAGGAAATGCCGCCCGACACAGGATGAATGTATACAGTGGTGCCAATTTTATTTGTTTCCAGGGAACATGTCAATTTATTCGGGGACTCGCCGGCGCCTGTTTTCACCGATGTCATTGCCATTCCATCATCCTGCATTATATTATATTTATATTCATGAATAACAGAGAACGAGGTATGGCGCCATGAAAACAAGATCTTTGCTATACATTCTTTTGTGGGTGCTTATTTTCACGATGTCGGCGTGCAGTCCCTGGAAAGCAGTCACCTGGGAGCAAAGCCTCTACGACGGAATGACTCCCCGCACGGCACGGGCCGTTATTTCACGCTTGAACGTAAAAACAGACCTGACATACCGGTGTCAGACGGATACACGATGGGTCGTAAGTGACGATTACCCCTTTTTCCCGAGAATTCTCCGTCACGGCGGCGAAGTCTTTTCACCGGAGATGGCCGACAGAGAGGAACCGATTTATACATACTACCCTGTTTCATTGAAGGAAATACTGGAGATGGAGGGAAAACACGACATAAAGCTTCTGTATCACGAGGGACAAAATCTCTACCGGGTTGACATCCACTTCACACCGTCCTGCGCCCTCAGGGAATACCAGAAAGTCACGCTTCTTGAAACGCCCTCGAAAAGAGACGCGGAAGATGTCATAGCGGCTCTGACGGTGTTATGGCGGTAAGTGCATGCAAATGCCGGTCGGAACAATGAACCCGGCCATGGAAAACGCTTCTCCCCGCTCCACAGGACAGATCCCCCGCAGGGAGATGCACCGGGACCGCATGCGGCAGTTCCGTCAAAATCGCGGGGCACCTCTCCCATTGCGTCGTTACTCGCGGGAAGGGCACACTGCGGAGACTTGCTCCTCGATAAGTTTCTTGATCTGGCAGACACCATCATCATCAACGAAAAAATGAAGACACCGCATTATCATTTCATTTCCTTCATGGACCTGGTCGAAATTGAACAGGTTTTGAGCCAGATATATGGGGCAGATACGTGACCCCAAGGGGCATGTCCGACATGTTTTGTCCAAACGCTCACTGGCCGTTCCGTTTTCAAAATATGCCATACGCCACACCTCCCTGAACCAACTTGAACAACGTTATGCATGATATTTTGAAGATGTTACGAAACCGGGACTCCGCCGGTCTAATCTATAATATCCAGAACCGTTCTTGTGTGTTTCTTTGACGATACGGCGGCCAGAATCGTTCGTATCGCCTGCGCCGTTCTTCCCTGTTTTCCGATTACTTTTCCCACATCCTCCTTGGCGACACGGAGTTCGATTACGGTTGTTGTTCCCGTAGTGATTTCCTTGACATCGACCCTGCTGATATCATCAACAAGCGCTTGTGCCATATGATTTACCAAGTCCTTCATGTCTCTCCCCTTTTCAGCTATGCTGCGTATTTCCTGTTTCGTTCTTTTCGGACAAGATAGGCATCACCACCACGTAGGTGGCCTTGTACCGTTTATATTTCAGACTCTCCTGCGAGTCCCCCCTCACCACAGAAACAGTACAACCCCTGCAATGAACCCCGCGACCAGATCGATCAGGTTCATGAAAACATCACAAGGGGGTTACCTGTCGAACGCTCAAGCAACCGGTCATAGAAAGAGAATAAAAGCAATTTCGATACCAGCGAAGCAAGCACTTGATATAATATAAATTAAAAAGGCCACGCCTCTTCTCATCGACGGAGATTGGGTCATCATACCCCATCCGTGGGGAAATACTTCCCCTCTGGCCGCTTCGCATGGAGTCACTTGGACGATACGGAAGCAACAGGCAAACCTGATAGCGGTAGCTGACACTCAAAAAGAAATCAAAGTGGGTATTGGAAAGGAAAATATCATTTCTGCATGCGTATGAAAGAGCCATTCTCGGAATCAACGCACAGCTTCACGATAGTTACCTGATTTTATACCACAAACCGAAAGGCAAGTCTATAACTTATTTATATTATGGTTTTTCTCTAATGTAAATAAAACGACTCTTCTGTCTCAGGTGTTGCAGCGGTGCATATCGCCTCCCGGAGTGTTCACGGAGGCCGTCAGTTCCCGCAGCACATTGCGTCTCTTTTTGTCTTCACTTTCGGCCTTCACGGCAATGCCCGACGCACAGGAAACCCCTGCCCGTCACAACCCGCAGCCCTCACCATCGATGCCAAAGGCACTTTTGGCAGAGCGTGTTATCGTGGCAATAAGGTGCTGAAGGCGTTTTACTTTGTCATTGCCCGCTTCCCTTATCGCCCCGGGAAAACCCACCAGAGGGTCACCCGGTTCCTTCATTCCGGAGGGACGTGCAGGATAATCGATTTCACCCATTGAGACGGGTCCGACAATCCTGTGAAGCCATAGTATCCTCCCTGTGGAAAAAGAAGCCCTGCCCGGGACGGGCGGTACGCGGTGACGCATCCGGATGCGCCGACAGTTATGCCACTCCATGACATCCGTCAACCTATTGGGATACCATCAGGAATCCCGGGGGATCACTTTATCGTAAGCCCGGGAAAAAGGACATCGCCAGTTTCTCCGTCATTCCTGAGGCATGAGAAAGGCCGGTTTCCCGAATCACCGCCAAAAGGATGCTTGAACCTTCTTCATTTAAGGTATAATAGGGTCCTTTACACCACTCATTGATCCGAAGGGACGATTCGGCAGCATATAGGCCGCAGGCACATAATATCTATGGAATCATTATTTGACATTATCAACGTCGTCCTTTCCATCTTCCTGATCATCGGACTGGGGTACGTGCTCGGAATCACTAAATTCATTTCGAAGGAAGCTATCGATAACATACGGAAACTGATTTTTTACGTGTCCCTCCCCATTCTTCTCTTCAGGAGCGCCTCCCTGTCCACACTCTCCGAAGCGGTGAATATCAAGTCACTCGGCGCGATTTTTCTCACTTTCTTCATCGTAGTTGTCACCATCTACCTTGCCGCATGCAAATCAGAGGCATCCCGCCGGGGGGTGATCGTACAGGGGACATTCCGGACCAACATGGTGTTCATCGGTCTTCCGGTTATCACTTACGCATACGGCGACGCCGGTCTCAGCGCTGTCGTTGTCCTGATCGCCTTTATCATACCCGTTACGAACTTCATGGCCGTCATCATCCTGTCACTTCCCCACCATGCAGAACTTCGCGGCATTACACTGGCACGGAGAATGATGAGGGAAGTCGCCTGCAATCCCCTTGTCATCAGTTGTGTTATCGGTCTCGTGTTTTCGGGGCTGCATCTGACGGTACCCGAAGGTATCGGCAGGTCGATGGATCTCGTGGGTCGCATCGCCCTCCCGCTGGCACTCCTGATGGTAGGATCATCCCTCGATTTCGGAAAATTGAAAGGGGAGATCGTGCCGTCCTTCCTGGTTTCATCGATAAAACTGATCATCTTCCCCGGCCTTATCTGTCTCCTCCTGGCACTCTGGGGGGAAAGCGGAATCGTCTTGAAAGCAACGGTCATCATGATGGCAGCCCCTTCGGCACCGGCGGGATATATCATGGCGGTCGAGATGAAGGGGGACGAGCACCTGGCGTCATCCCTGATCGTCAGTTCGACGGTTCTCTTCATGTTTACCTGCGTCGCCTGGCTCTATTTCCTCACGTTCATGAACTGAAGTACTGTTACTGCAAAATCACCTTGACACCTGCTGATATTTCTTTATAATTCCCGCTCTGAGAAATTCCACATTCTGAGAAATTCCCATTCTACGAGATTCCCCGGTCTGCGAAATTCCCCGGTCTTTATGCATAAGGATAACCTGAATGGTTCCATTGTCCTTATAAACTTCTGTGAATCTTCATATGCCCCGTACGTATGAGAAACAGCAGTATAATAATTTATGGTTTGAAAGCCGTTGCAAGGAGAAAATCGGGTAAATGTTGAGAATAAGATTATTTAAGTGGTATGCATTACTTATTGTCGCATTCGGTCTGATTTCAGCTTTCATGGCGGTACGTCTTATCGCGCATGGCGTGGTGAGAGAGGCACAAATGAGGGTGATTTCGGACTTGCGCGGGGCACATGCGGCCCAGAAAAGCAAACTGGATGAAATAGAGGCGGTCTTGAAGATCGTGGCTGCCGAGCAGCCTGTGGTCAATGCAAGCAGACACAGCACAGGGGGGATGGAGGAACTGCGAAAGCGACTTGAAACCGCCCGCCAGATTCTGCAACTCGATTTTTTAACCCTCGTCACATCGGAAGCAAGAGTTATTGCGCGCGCCGAGGCAACCGCCTCACACGAAGAAGATAATCTGCTCATTACAAAGAAAGTAATCGACAGGGCTCTCCAGGGCCATGCGACAACAGGTTCAGATCTTATGCTTCCGGAGGAATTGGAGCGTGAGCAGGCGGGTTTATCCAGAAAGGCGTTCATTAAAATTCACGAAACACCCCATGCACTGCCTACTGCAGAAACTGAAGAAAAACGGGGAATGATTCTGATATCAGCAGTCCCCGTAAAGGATGGGGACAAGGTTTCGGGTGCCATCTATGGTGGAGTATTACTCAACAATAACAAAATGATAGTAGACAGAATACGGGACATGGTATTCAAGGATGAGCAGTACAACGGCAAAGATGCCGGGACCGTAACAATTTTCCTTTATGACAGCCGCATCGCAACCACGGTAAGACTGGAAGAAGGAAGCAGGGCCCTTGGAACCAAAGTGTCGAAAGAAGTGGCAGAACGTGTTTTAGGTCAAGGGGAACGATGGGAAGGGAGGGCCTTTGTTGTCAATGACTGGTATCTGACGGCATACGAACCGATCAGAGACACCGCGGGAACGATTATCGGCATGCTCTATGTCGGACTGCTGGAACGCCCCTATAAAGACCTGATCAAGGACACCATCTATAAATATATTCTGCTCTCCATTGTTGTCCTGGCGCTGGCGCTTGTTCTCGCTTTTTTCCTGGCTTCTAAAATTGCGCGTCCTCTCCACATGCTTGCTGAAGCGGCAAAGACGATGAACAGTGGACAACCCTTCACGCCGGTCGTGTATAAGGGGGCCTCCAGAGAGACGGATGTGCTGATCAACTCGTTCAATGACATGGTCAAAACCCTCACGAAACGGGAGGCACACCTTCAGGAAGCAAACCACCGACTTGAACAGGCAAACAGAGATCTGGAAACCCTGAATTACAATTACATGGAAGCCGTCGGATTTGTGTCCCATGAATTACGAAGTCCCCTGTCGGCAATCATGAATTATTCCTATCTGATGCTGCATCAGAAGATCGGGCCGCTCACGGAAAAACAATCAGCCTCCATGAATAATATCAATATGAATGTGGGGAGGTTACTCGGTATGGTCCATGATTACCTGAATCTGTCGCGCATCGAACAGGGTCAATTTAAACCGGTTTTGACGAATATCGAGATGGGGAAAGAGGTGCTGCAGCCACTATGCGACTCTTTCAAAAAAGAAGCGGAAAAGCATGAAATGACCGTGAAGGTTAATGTCTCGGCTCTCGTGACGGTAGAAGCCGATCTGAATATGGTGCGTGAAGTCTTTGATAACCTGATGAGCAATGCAATCAAGTACGGCCGTAAAGGTGGTACCATAGAAATCACTTCTCACCAATCGGGGGATCTCGTCCGCTTCAGGGTATTTAACGAAGGAGAGGGTATCCCTGAAGATAAGCTCAACCAGGTGTTCAGAAAATTTTCGCGTATGGATGGCATGGCGCAAACCCGGACACAGAAGGGGAGCGGTCTTGGACTTTTTATCACAAAGCATATCGTGGATGCTCACGGGGGAACGATAGAGATGGAATCCTATCCCGGGAAAGGTGTGGCCGTGGTGTTTACGTTGCCGATTGGAAAAGAGAAACCACACAGCGCCGAGTAGAGTGGTATCGAAAGGTGTTTGAATATAAATGAACCAAGGAGGTTTTAAAATGACAAAAAAAATATTAATCATTGACGATGATCCTCATTTCTTCACATCGACGAAAGATCTTTTAGAGACAGAAAATTACACGGTCATCAATGCTCCCAGTGGGTCCGAAGGATTCGAAAAAGCCAAAACAGAAAGGCCCGATGCTATTTTGCTTGACGTAATGATGGAAAGCGCCGATTCCGGGCTGAGCACGGCAAGAAAACTGAGAGATGATCCGGAGTTGTCATCCATACCCGTTATTCTGAGTACGGGCATACATAAGGCAGAGTATCTGTTATCCAGTTATGCGCCTGACGAAGCGTGGCCGAACGTCAAGACTTCTTTTGAAAAGCCTGTTGACCCCGACGCTCTTATCACGATGTTGAAATCGATTTTGTGATCACTTCCCCTTGGAATTGTCCGTTGTTAAGAGAACGGTCGGACACCCGATAAAGCCCCCGCAGGTGGCTCCTGATCCGGCGAAATTTGCTGAGAGGAGAACGGGATTCACATATTCAGTGCCTGACGGGCCAACACCTGCAGCCTATCAGGCGGAGGCAATCCTCTGCCCGCGGCCAGCAGGTGCCGGGCGATGTGAAGCGGGGCATCTCCCGCGAATCGGGCATCAACGATGATACAGGGCAACCCCTGGTTCCCAAGCCCCTCGCTCTTCCACACAAGGGCATCCGATCCTCCATTGCCGGAATATGGTTCTCCTGTATATGGCCTGCCTGCACCGGATTCGTGAAGAATATACAAATCGGGACGTACGCCGATTGACTGCAACGCCTCTTTTGAGGAGGTGTGGTACCGCGCCATGGTCAATTTCAGTGCGGAGCCATCGCTTAATTCCGTAACGCTCTGGATCGTCACCTTGCCAAGGGTTTTTGAACCGAGAAGCAATGCCCTGTCATTATGATGCAGCGCAAAGGCCACCACTTCCGAGGCACTGGCCGTTCCGTTATTGATCAGGACGATAAGGGGACAGGTAATCTCATCACCGTCATCGATGGCCCGGTAGATCTGGCTGGTAAATGCCGCCCTTCCTCTCGACACGGCAATGATACCGGACCCGAGGAAAATATCGGACAATCCAAGCGCCTCATTGAGAAGTCCGCCGGGATTGTTTCGCAAGTCGAGGATCAGGCCCTTCGACAGATCGGCCTTTTCTCCCAATTCATTGAGGGCATCACGGAACTCCCTGGTCGTTGTCTCATGAAAGGAAGCAATTCGTATATATCCAACACCGTCCTTCAGCACTCTGGTCTTCACACTTTTCAGTATGATGTTCTGGCGCCGTATCGTGAGCACCAGAGGTGACTTCGCTGTTGCACGCGCCACGGTTATCGTCACACTTGTTCCGGGAACGCCCCGCAGAACGCGGAAGGCATCGTTAATAGTATATCCCGCCGTCGATTCACCATTGATTTCGACAATTCTGTCACCAGGCTTGAGCCCCGCATAATAGGCCGGCGTATCGTCAATGGGAGACACGACGGTAATGAAATTATCGATCATGGCAACTTCGACACCAAGACCGCAGTATTCTCCCCGGGTAAAGGCTTTCAGGTCTTCGTACAGCTCGGGAGACAGATAGACACTGTATGGATCGAGCGATTTCATCATCCCGTTTATCGCGGCATACTGCAATTCCCGGGGATGAACGGAAGTGCTCCTGACAATCTTGTTAAAGGAAGCGGAGAGATATCCAATTGCCCGTGACTTCCCGTTCTGGTTGAAGTCCATATCACCGATTTTGCCGGCGGAAGAAATCCTGTACTCACGCAGATACCGTTCCATACCCTTGACGGCATTTTGCGCCAGGAGTTCGCCATCGACGGGATCAACATAATTTTCTTCTATCAAACTGAAGGCATTGGTAAGAACCATCAAGTGATGATCAGACGCTCCCGTCTCGGTAAAGATCGACTGGCAGGCCGCCACGGAACCAAGGAGGAGTAATCCGAGAAAAACACCTGTAAACTGACGCATCACAGACATAGTAAAACCCATGGATTTCTAATTGGCAGAAAGGGCGCGGGGCTGGCGGAGGAAATCGATAACTCCCGGCACAGCAAGCCTCAGACCTGGGGGGATAACACTGCACGAATGGTGGTCATATCTCAGAACCCGTCTCACGATCAGCAGGTAATATCATAAGACCATCATCCCCCCGTCTAATGGCCGCACAACCCTTCATTTCATATAATCAGCGAACCTTGGGAAAGAAAGCACGATGCCCTTCTTTTGTCAACCAAATTTAATGGCTTCGTAAAAAGTTCAACTGCTGCGTTGCACTGCATCCTTCCCCCGCCTTCGCGGGGGCAGGCTGTGCAGCGCACGTCCCTTTATTTTCTAAAAAGGAACGCCCCGATCTTTTCGAAGAAACCATCGATCATAACCAATTCAGCAATCAGATTTCCCGTTCACCCGCCTCACCGACGGCCCTGCTCACACAAATTCCCCCAGACTGTTCAGAAGTTCAGCAAGTTCCTCTTTTGTCAGTGAAATCTGAGCCTTTCCACCACCGGGGTGGGCGAAGGTTATGGCACATCCCTCGTCGGTCCGCCGTACCGCGAATTTCTTATGGGGGGGCATTTTCACCGAGGCATCTATCCAGTCACCGGGATCGAACTGTGCAATCTGAACGAGGACGCCGAAGGCATCTCGCGGGTGGATGAAGAGTTCCTTCCAGACAGGACCGAGATCGTGATAGCCGAAGTAGGGGATATGATGTTCATCGAGGATTCGTTTCGCCTTTTCAATATCCGGCGTCTCCAGGGTGATGTGGTGGACGCCCCCCTTTTTGTCCTTCAGAAAATTATCGAGGAAACTCCCTTCACCGGTCGGTTTCATCAGTTCGAGGCGCGAAAGGTCGCCGAGAGAAAATAACTGCCAGAAATAATTGGTTCCGTCTATCTCAAGACCCACTCCCGGAATCGCGCCAAGGACGGTCTTAAAGAAATACAGGGCCTTGTCAAATTCAGTGTCCCGCAGGGCGATGGACACATGGTCTATCCGTGAAATCATGGCTCCCCCTCGTGGAATTGAAATTTTTCTGCTGTGGCTATGTTCCTGCACTAATACACAGACGGTAGACAAGGTCAAGACTGTTTTACTGGTTCACCGTGAGCTCTGCGCCACTCGCAGGCACTGTCGGCCGGAGGCGAGTCACCTCGGGAGATTCTACCGGTTCACTCCGTGTATTAACTTTTATTTTTCTTGACCTGAACCGGTGAAACATGGCATTTTTCCTCCTTTGCCGCAGCGATATGCGGTAGCAACACATCAATGGAGGATTACTCGATGTCATATGAAACACTTCTTATCGACAAAAAAGCGGGAATCGGCATCATCTCACTGAACCGGCCCGATCAATTCAATACATTCACGGCCACACTGGCGAAAGAGCTTAATACCGCTCTCCTGGAAATGGACAATGACGAGGAAATCAACGTTGTTATCATCAAGGGAGAAGGTAAGGCCTTTTCCACGGGAATCGACGTCAGTGAACTTGAAGGAAGGGATCCGGCAGAATACTATCCCCTGATCTCACTCATGAACAAGATGAACAGCACCATCGCTTCAATGAACAAGCCCGTCATCGCGTCAATTCATGGATACGCCGTGGCAAACGGCGCGGGTCTCCTCGCGGCGGCCGATTTCGCTATCGCCGCCGAGGGTACCAGAATCGGCACCACGGCCATTAACGTGGGACTGCTCTGCTCCGGGCCGGTTGTCCCCCTCAGTTACTGCCTCAGCAAGAAAAAGGCCCTGGAAATGCTTCTCACGGGTGACATGATCGATGCCGGGGAAGCCGAGCGACTCGGCCTGGTCAACAGGGTCGTTCCCCTGGATAAACTGGAAGAAGCAACGATCTCCTTTGCCGGAAGACTCATGAGCAAGAGTCCCGCAGCCCTGCGGATGGGAAAGAAGTTCTATTACGAGATGATGGATATGCCCTTCAACGGGAAACTCAATCTCGCGTCAGAAGTTTTTGCCCGACTCTGCACCACCGACGAGGCACAGGCGGATGTAAAGGCATTCCTCGACCAAAGAAAGGCACTCGAGGAAAAGAAGCAGAGAAGAAGTAAAAAGTAAAGCTGTCAGCTGTCAGCAAAAAAAGAAAGAATTCAGGAGTAAGAAGTCAGAAGTAAGAATAAAGGCTGTAAACATATCGCCGATTCATCGGCGAATCACTTTGGAACTCTGGAACTTTTTTACTTCTCTACAACTCAATCCTCACGGCACAGACCTTGAGTTCCGGGATCTTTGATTTTGGATCGAGGGTTCTCAACGTCAGTTCATTGGCCGCCGCCTCGGCGAAATGAAAGGGGATGAAGAGGGTCTTTTCCGGGACAGTCTCCGTCACGCGTGCGGCAAGTCGAATCCGCCCCCGGCGGGATGCGACGGTCACTTCCTGCCCGTCGTCTATTCCCGAGCCTGCGGCATCGTCCGGGTGAATCTCCACATAGGCCTCGTCAAGCTGCGCCTGAAGCGTGGGTGACTTCCGGGTCATGGTCCCCGTGTGAAACTGGAAGAGTGAACGGCCGGTGGTCAACACCATCGGATAATCTTTATCCGGCAGTTCAGGCGGCGGATTATACCGTACAGGGATAAATCGCCCCTTCCCTCTGGCAAATTTGTCCTTGTGCAGATAGGGGGTCCCGCCATGGTCCCTGTCGGGGCAGGGCCACTGGAGACCGCCGCCTGCGAGGCGGTCATGACTCATGCCGCCGTAGAGGGGGGTGACCCGGGCGATTTCATCGAAGAGGGCCCCCACCGATTCCCAGTTCATTTCTTTATAGCCCCTCATGCGGGCCAGTTCGGCGATGACCTGCCACTCGGGCCGTGATTCCCCGATCGGCTCGACAGCCCTGCGAACCAGCTGGACCCGTCGTTCCGTCGAGGTAAAGGTACCGTCCTTCTCGGCATAACTCGCCGCAGGCAGGACCACATGGGCATATGCGGTGGTATCCGTTTCAAAAATATCCTGCACCACGAGGAATTCAACCGTCTCGAGGGCCCGGCGCACATGAGCCGAATCGGGATCGGAAAGGGCGGGATTTTCCCCCATGATATACATCCATTTTGTCCGTTGGGCCAGGACTGCGTCCATCATTTCGCAGAGCGAAAGGCCGGGACCGCCGGGGAGCCGGTCTGTTTTCCATGCCGTGGAAAAGAAAGCCTTTACAGACGGGTCACCGACGGGCCGGTACCCGGGATAGACGTCAGGAAGGACACCCATATCACAGGCCCCCTGGACGTTGTTCTGCCCGCGCAGGGGATTAATCCCCGTGGAGGGCTTCCCGAGATTTCCCGTCGCCATCGCCAGGTTCGCCAGGGCGAGAACATTGTCCGTACCCGAGACGTGCTGCGTAATACCCATGGCATAGACGATAGCCGCGCTGCCCGCACGTCCGTACCTGTGGGCGGCCTCAATGATTTTGTCTGCCGGAACACCGGTAATTTCTGCGACACGCGCCGGGGTATAATCGGCCAGTGACGCTGCAAACTCATCGAAGCCTTCCGTGCGCTCCCTGATGAATGGCCGGTCTTCCATCCCCTCCGCTATAATGACCTGCAGCAGACCGTTTATCAGGGCCGTATCGGTCCCGGGTCGGTGCTGAAGATAACAGTGAGCCTCACCGGCAAGATCGATGCGCCGGGGATCGGCCACGATGAGTGTGGCGTGGTGCTCCTGCACCGCTCTCAGGATTCTGCGCCCGACAAGGGGATGCTGTTCCGTCGTGTTCGAGCCGATAACCAGGATAACCTCCGCGTCCGCGAGTTCATTAATACTGTTGGTCATGGCGCCGCTGCCGAAGGCGGCGGCAAGACCGGTTACCGTGGAGGCATGGCAGAGACGGGCACAGTGATCGATATGCGGTGTCCCGATTACGGCACGGGCAAACTTCTGGAGGGCGTAGTTGTCTTCGTTGGTACATTTGGCTGAGCCGAGAATATTCACGGCATCGGCACCCTCTTCGGCAAGGACCTTCTCGAGTCTGTTTTTAATGAAGGCAAGGGCCTCGTCCCAGGAGACGGCACGAAATTCCCGGGAACGGTCGTCCCGCATGAGCGGACTGGTCAGACGTTTCGGGTGGTGAATGAACTCGTGGGCGCTCCACCCCTTGATGCAGAGTTTTCCTTCGTTAATATCATCCGCGCCGGGATAGACGGCGACCACCTTTCCGTCGTGCACCCTGAGCACGAGGTGACATCCCACACCGCAGAAGGGACATATCGTATCGACATCGGTGAACATCTCAGGAACCCTCCCCCAGCCGCGCATTCAGGATATCCCGGTTGGCCCTGATCTTATGCTGCTTGAAGCCGATGTCATCGAGACTTCGGCCCATGGCGAGGGCCAGCACCTCGAGGAAATGAAGCACGGGCAATTGAATCTCCGTCAATTCCCTTCGCCGTGCCATCATCTGGCCGATCTCCAACTGCTGGAAACAGGACGTACATCCGACCACGAGCCCCTCGGCCCCGAATCGCGCCATGTCTTCCACTTTGCGGACCACGGCAGCGAGCGACTCATCCAGCTTTCCATCCAGGGTAAGAGGAGAACCGCAGCATTTTGATTTTTCTACGTAATCGATCACATCAAGACCAAGAGAAGCCAGCAGTCCCTCTGTTTTCCGGGGATTGAAGGGATTGTCATATTGCATGATTTCGGGGGGATTATTTTCGTGGCATCCGCTGTGATAGGAGACGCTGAACCCGCCGAGCGGTCGTTTTATCATTTTTTCGAGCGCGTCCGTACCGATATCCTCGTAGAAAACTTTCAAGAAATGTTTCACCGTTACGGGGCCCTCAATCTCATACCCCACGTCGGCAAGCACGGCATTCACAGGGGACACCAGGTCGGGATTTTCACGCAACGCGGCATTGGCCGAGGCCAAAGAGAGCGTGCAGGCAGGACAGAGCGTAAGAATCGGCAATTGTTCCCTTTGCGCAACGGCGAGGTTCCTCGCTGCGAGCACGAGCCAGGAGAACTGATCCGCACCCATGACACGGACAGGATCGGGACAACAGGAAAACCCTTCCACGTCCACCAGTTCGATCCCCAGTTCCGGAAAGAGTTGCCGTGCCAGGTACTCGAACTGTGGAAACCGGGCAGGCACAAGACATCCCGGGAAGAAGGCAAAGCGCAGTGAATTATGTTTTTCGTCTCTCATGGAACAGGACCTGCATACCGCCTTTGCGGCACGCCTCTATTGGGGGATGTAATAAAGTTTCTACCCGTCTCACGAACCTTTTCGTCGTTTCTCGAGTTTCTGCATCAATCCCGTTTTTTCGAAAATTTTCCTGATGTCCTCCACCGGCCCTTTTTTCGGTTCAGCCAGTCCCAGTTTTTCACGATCCTTGACGGTTTTTTTTGTTACCGGAAAGGACATACCCGTTTCGAGCATCAGTTCGACCTGGTCATAAACATAACCGGGCGCCGACCCCGCTTCGAAGGATTCTTCTCTGAGATTTTCAATGACACGGGCAGGATTTACATCCTGAGGACAGACCTCATAACATTTGTGACAACCCGAACAGGCCCACAACGCCGAATGCCGGTGCGGCTCGTCAGAACTAAACAGATCATAGACAAAGGTATGCTTCGCATCAAACTCCTCAAGATCCTGCACCACGCAGTGAAGACTGCAGACACTGCACTGAAAACAGGCCTCTCTCAGCCTGTCGAATGCGTAATCTTTCTTTCGTCCCCTGTAGGTGATCTTGATCATCGTCAAGCCCTCAGCTGTCAGCTTTCAGCGGTCAGCAAAAACAGAAATCAGAAGTAAGGGGTCAGAAGTAAGAATAAAAGCTAATCTTACCCCCTCAATCCCTAATCCGTCAATCCCGGTCTTTCTTTATGCCTCTGTGCCTGTCTTTTTCACTTTGCTACTTTGCTACTTTGCTACTTTTTGCTTTTACTCTGTGCCTGTCTTGATCAATCCTTCAATCCCTAATCCCTCAATCCTGTCCGGCCTTTTTCTGCCTCACCGCCAGCGTTCTCAAACGGTTGATCGCCGCGGCGAGTTCCTGTCCCCGGAATGCCGCATAGTCGCCGGCAGGCCAGGGCCCCAGGACATCAAGGCTTTCGGCCTCTATCGCCTGCA
>Ga0272441_10004495_pt1 | contig 25169 bp, 15 predicted proteins | sample SSMProp6N_FD_193582 | JGI IMG/M metagenome (GOLD analysis project Ga0272441, IMG submission 193582) | Marine sediment archaeal communities from Little Sippewissett salt marsh, Falmouth, MA, United States - SSM-Prop-6N | ecosystem: Environmental > Aquatic > Marine > Wetlands > Sediment ...
CAGGTAGGCGGCCACTGCCACGGCAAAGCCGCTCTGTACTGCAGAAGAGAGAAATTCTTCCAAGAAAACACCCCCATGTCTATTTTGGATTTACGATTTTGGATTTTGGATTGAAAACCAAAAACAACGACAAACCTTGAACCCTTTTGAATTTGCTATTTTGGATTTTTGATTGAAACCTGAAACCACTCAAAACCTGAACTATTTGGGATTCAAACCTATGAAAACCTTTATCTCACCACGGAGGTTATCCATCGAAAATTCTCGCAACAACCCTTAGGAACCGGGAAAGCCTGACTTTTATCAAAGAGTTTTACAGAAGCCCCATTTTTTGTGTTCCACGCTTCAGGTTTCTTCCTTACCTACTGCTCTTTCCTCCGTGGAACTCCGTGCCCACCGTGGTAAGAAATTGTTGGTTTTTCAGGTCCTTCTGGACAAAGATGGGCAGGGAAACCCCTGCCCATCAGCTTCTCTATTTCAGGGAATCTTAACCGATGAGCTCGGTCACTGTTCTGTCGGTGATCTCCGCGGAAATGACGGAGTTGATACTATCTACAAAGATGGAGTTGGTGATGATGCTCTGCATGGCAGTCTGTACCTCTGCCGCAGTAAGTCCATCCTTGGGGTACCTCAGGGAAATACTCATTGTATCGTTGTCGCTGGTTCCAAAAACCATTCTCAGAGTCTTCAAGAACTCACCTCCCTATGATCTTAGATCTACTCTTGATTACACAGCGAGGACGCTGTCCGTATCCTGTTTCTGGGTGTCGTAAAGAGGATAGGCCAAAAGGCCTGCCATGGCAGAAGCCACGATCTCCACGTCATCTGCTATAGCAGCAGCGTTCACACCTCTTATGGTCTGGCTCGATACCTGGGGCCTCCCCCATTCATCGGTACCGGTCTGGATCTTCAGCACAAGCTTGCTTTCCACTGGCTGATAAGTTGCCATTCAAACACCTCCCGAATAATTTTTGAGCTTACATATATAAAAGTGCATCTGCCACTCTATATATACAAATAGTATATATTATTATCTTTATATTTTCTTATGGGATACATTAATAAAACCAGAAAAGGTGAACTAAGACACACTACTGAGGAATGTAAGGAAGGGATAAAACCTTTCGGACGGATCTTAACCAGAAGAATTAAGGGATTATATGTGGAAGATCATTTCTACCCGGAAGAATGGAAACTTAAAGCCAGCCACTGAGGCCAGAAAGAGGATCATCGAAATCAAAAACCGATACGCAGTGGAGAGGAGCGTGTTATTGGCCCTCTCCATTTATTTCAAGCAGGTACACTTACTCTTCAACACATATCTCTCCTGCCCGGATATGCCTCGCCGTCAGTACAAGAAGAACACCTGCCACAGCCATGAGGAAGACAAGAAAGAATCCCCATACATAGAGATAGAAATCCACGCCGGTTTTGGAATACATCAGAAAAGAAGCAAGACCCAGCGCCGCCAGGGGAAATGAATAGGCCCACCATGAAAGGTAGAACCGGATCCTTGAGAAAAGCCTCCACTGGCTGATGATCATAAGGAACAGAAAAATAGCCAGGGAATAGAGGGTCTGGGCAAAAAGATCAACCCTTCCGGTTAGCTTCACGTAGGAGATGAAAGCTACTGCAGGCGGAGCCATGAGTATGAAGAAAGTAGGAATAAGCTTGTCAGTTACAGGATGGTGAAAGATGATCCTGTTCAGAAGCACTGCAAAAAGCAATATCCAGAAAAACAGCCCCACACTGAAAAAGAACCAGTTCAATGCAAAGGGCGCATGGACAACTCCTGCCACGGGAACTACCAGGTTCCCCAGGATCGGGATGAACCAGGATGGATTTGCATGGTGTATCTCAAAATGCTGGTGCTGCACCCAGCTTGAAAGGGTGTAAAGGGTCAGTACCAGGTGAAAGGCCGTTCCCAGGATCCACAATACTCTTGAAATACCCGGGTACCCACCCAGAAAAGCCACTGACAAAAGCAGTAGACTCACCGAAAAGGTGGGAAGGAAGTGCATTTTTACCGGATGGATCAGGTCCCTGGCCGCAACCTGTGGATAAGAGATCATTTTAGACAGATACATTCCCCCGATCAGAAGAAAGACCGAAAAGGAGAAAAACAACAGAAAATTGGGAAGGAAAGCAGGAAGAGAAAAAATATGGGCCATCTTTTCTACCATGAGTACAACCCCTGTTAGGCCCATGGACACCGCAAAAAAGGAGATGGGAAAATTTCTTATACGTTCCCTGTTCAAAACTGCATCACGCTCCTGTTAACGAAACTGGTAAAGATAAGCCGCAGATAAAGATACCTGCGGCCAGATGAGGACAAACTGAACCTCAACTTGATAACGTGTATAAGGGATGGTTTCTAAAGAACCTCCCGTAATTTCTCAAGCTCCCTGAGAGTTTTCTCCGCAACCATTTTTTCCTTGTTGAAATGCTTTATCAGCCTTTCACAGCATTTTCTTCTTTCACCCTGGTTTCCAAGCAGCCTTTCGCATTCGGCCATGGACCATTCCGCTTTTTCCAGGTTGGCCTGAACCTCCCCTGGGATCAACTCACTGTCATGCCTTATGGCTGAACGGGGACACACATCATGACATATTCCGCATCGGATACAGCTGTCCATATCCAGTACTGCTATGCCCTCCTTCATAGAGATGGCACCAGCAGGGCATCTATCCACACATATTCCACAACCGACACACTTATCATTAGATATCCAGGGCATTAAACGCCACCTATCTTCCTCTCCGGCCCGTTCCCCGTCCCATACCTCTTCCCATGCCACGGCCCATACCTCGACCCATTCCCCGTCCATCCATTGCCGCTCCGGCTCTTCCGGCAAGCATAGGATTTTCTGAATTCGGCCTGACGGCGCCCTGGGGACAAACAGTCATACAGGCATTACAACGAGTACATTTTTCCTGGGACACAAAGGCTTTACCGTCCTTCAAGGTTATCGCTCCCGAAGGACAGACATCCGCACATTTACCACAACCTACACAACGATCTTCCCTGACCCAAGGCATTACAAGATCCCCCCGAACTGTTTAAAGAATTGATAACACATATTCCAGTTATTGATATTCATTATCAATAGTTATTATATGCCCCTGTAGGGTATTGCGCAAGGATTCATTCATGGTTTTATTTGACGCTGTCTGATGCTATTGCTATCCTCTATTTAACGTGTCAGTCATACCCTGGATGGGAGGGATTATTTTGACAGAGCAGAAAAAAGCCGTTTATTTCTTCTGTATCGAGGCAATAGAGCATGTGGCAGGAAATGTCTTCAGGGCTGCCTCACAGACCCTGCCCCTGCAAGATACTGATATCCAGGTGGACGGCAATACCGTAATGGAATATATCGACCCTGAGGGAAATGCCTTCTACTACGTTCCCACTGGGAAGGTGGTCAGCCATGACTATGTTCACTATCTGCCGATAATGAAACAGCACTTTTCGGATTTCGACCTGGCCGGCATCATAACCTGGCACGAGGGTCAGAATGCTCCAGATCAGATCCTTACTGTCCATACCACCGGAGATGTGGATTCCGCCAATTTCGGGCCCGCAGCCCCGGAATACATGAGAAATATTCTCCTGGCACTGGAAAGGAACCGGATAAAGGCGGGGCTGGACGATTACACCGTCACCACCGAGGCTACCCACTGGTCCGGCATGGTCTATGGGGGAGGAACTCCGGACATGATCCCCCAGTTCCCGGTACCCCTTCTGGATATAGAGATAGGAAGCGCTCCTCTCAGCTGGTCCAACGAAACAGCCGCAGGAGTCCTTGCAGAATCCCTTACATCCGTCTTCACCAGCGACGGTCTGAAAGTAAGGAACCTCCTGTGTGCCGGAGGTGTGCATTTCGAAAACGGTTTTGCCAGTGCCGTCTTCCAGAAATGGGAGGACTCTGCTTTTGGTATCTCCCACATCCTTGCAAATCAGTGGCTTGTAACAGGAGGTTACGACCAGGAAGACGCAAGATCGAAATTGGAAGCCTGCGTCAAAAGCATCCAGGGAGGGATCGAAGGGATCTCTTTTCACGATAATCTGAAGGGAGTTTACAAGGACCAGCTCCGTAGCCTGGCCGCAGATTTAGGCATCCCCGTTTTCAAACACAAGAAACTCCGCCGCCCTGAAACCATCGTCTGGGGGAATTGAAAGAAGATTATTTAGCCATGCAAAATAGAATAAGGAAGAACTGGGTTTTCATATGAGATCGATCATGAGGGGCCCGTCACATCCTCTTAGTATAAGAAACTGCCAACCGGGAGATATTGGTGATATGGCCCGTCTCCATGCTGCAGTCTACATAAAGGAATACGGCTTGAACCCGATTTTCGAAAGATCTACATTGCCCAGCCTTCTTGGTTTTCTGGAATCGAGATCAGCAGGAAATATCTGGGTCGCAGAATCCGCAAACAGGATCGTAGGGTTCATAGGCATCGTAGGGACCGACAGCGAAACTGCACAGCTAAGGTGGTTTCTGGTAGACCCTGAATTTCGGGGAATGGGCCTGGGTCGAAAGTTGATGACCCTTGCCATGAATTACTGCAGGGAGGAGGGATTCAAACACGTCTTCCTGTGGACTTTCAACGAGCTTGAGATTGCCCGGCATCTATACCAGACCTTCGGTTTCAGTCTCACTGAAAAGGTTCCGAGGGAAAACTGGAAACAGGGTCTTGTAGATGAAAGATGGGACCTGGCCTTGGAAAATTAGACCTCTTCTCTTGAAGCGATGAAAAAGTTAGAAACCTCCTTTACATTAAATCAAAGGTTGAAGATCGTAGAAAAATGCTATAATTCAAGACCTGACCCCAATGGTTGTGACCTCAATTGCGGCCCCAGTGGTTCTTGTGTCCATCATTTCCCTGTTCAAAAACCAGAACTCAAGCTAAATGCAGAGAGTAGAGTTTATCCATCGAGTAAATTCGTTCAATATCATAGGCCAGAATGGCGGGAGGGAAAGATCAATGCTTGAGAAATTGAAATCCATCGCAGAGAAGGGTCATCCAGAGGTTGTAGAACTGAGACGGCATTTTCACCGGAACCCCGAGATCGCCTGGAAAGAGGTTGAAACCACTGAAAAGGTAGCGGAGATCCTTAAAGACCTGGGATTTGAAAACATAAAACAGGGCTTCGGGGGAACCAGTTGCGGAGTCACTGCAGATCTCTGTGGGACCATGCCAGGTCCCTGTGTTGCCCTAAGGGCGGATATGGATGCCCTTCCTCTTCAGGAGGAAAACAGGATTCCCTACTGCTCACAGAATAAAGGAGTAATGCATGCCTGCGGACACGATGCCCATACTGCCATGCTTTTAGGAGCGGCAAAAGTCATTTCACAGATGAAGGACGAGCTTGCCGGAAAGGTAAGGTTTATCTTTCAGCCTGCCGAGGAACACGGCCTTAAATCCGGGGCGGATCATATGGTTCGGGAAGGGGTTCTTGAGGGTGTTGACGTGATATTCGGCATTCACGTCAGGTCTTCAATGCCCACCGGGAAAATAGCATTACGTTCTGGTCCGACAATGGCATCCTGCGATGCCTGGGAAGCGATGATAACAGGAAGGGGCGGCCACGGTGCCGAACCTGATCAGGCAGTAGATCCAACCGTACCTGCCGGTCATATTATTACGTCTCTTCAGAGTATCATAGGACGTGAGATAAACTCGAAGGAAACTTCTGTCATAAGCCTTGGCAAGATCGAGGCCGGTTCAGCCTTCAATATTATCCCCGAAAGTGTAAAACTTCTTGGAACCTGCAGGACCTTCAGACCCGAAGTGCAGGACATGATCGAAGAGAAGTTAGGCAGATTGATCAAGGGGATATCGGAATCCTTCAGATGCACATCGGAATATGTTTATACAAAATATGTCCCTTCAGTTATAAATGATCCTGAAGCTATTAGCCTTGCAAAGAAACTTGGAAACGAGATATTTGGAAATGAGAATGTGATCGAGACTTCCCTTGAAATGGCATCTGAGGATTTCAGCTATTTCCAGCAGAAAGTTCCCGGAGCTTTCGGCTTTTTGGGAACCGCCAAAGAGGAAAAGGGCAGTGCAAATCCCCATCACTCTCCACTGTTTGACGTGGACGAGGATGCGCTGCTTCAAGGAGTACAGATCCTTGCAGGATTCGCCCTTTCCTGGAAGGAGGATTCCCGGGAGGGTTGATCAATTAACGGCAAACTCCTTTTTCGAGTTTATTCAAAAAGCCGGCAGATCTGCCGGCTTTTTGCTAACTTGTCTTCCATTAGGAAGGAAAGAGGCATAGTCGATCAGGTTGGTTTAATCACTACCGTCTCAGGATTTTGTACATTAAGTTGTTATGCAAAGGAATAGGGGTTCAGCACATTGGATTTTGGATTCAACCCCTGGAAATGCTTTTCTTTGGGTTTGCCTTCCTCCGTGCTTCCTCCGCGAAGCGTCCGGCCAACAAACTAATTATAGATTGCCGATTTTGGATTGAAACCCATGAAAAGCTCTTCTCTGTGGTTTGCTTCTCAAGTTTTGGGTTTATACGAAGGAAGAAGGTTTCCTCAGAGCACTTCCTCCGTGATCTCCTTGGTGAGAGATGGTTTCATAGTTTTGATTCCCCCAGATACAAAAAACCCCGGCTTCTTTCTGCCGGGGCTTTTCTCTATTAGGCCGGTTGCGGGGTGTCAACCTGGCCTGTCTTCGGAGGTAATCTATCTCCAGGGGTGGTGCCTTATCGGGCTGTGATGTCCGAAGCGATGCGCCATCATTTTCTCGAACTCTACCTTCTGGTCATCGTCGAGTACCTTCAGGATCTCGGCCTTCATTTTGTTCATGTTCAGAATGCCTTCTACCATCTTCTGTGCCTGGTCATCAGCTATCTTCCTTGCCTTGCTCTCGTCAAAGCTTTCAGCTGAGAGAAGCTGGATCATGTCTTTCCTTTCGCCCCCGAGGTTCATGAATTGCCAGCCATCCTGAGAATGATACTCTTCCATGATCCCCTCGATCTTATCCACCTGCTCATCGGTAAGCTCCAGTCTCTCTGCATAGAAGCCCATCATACCCATTTCGCCGGGGCCGAACTTCATGTTCTCCAGTTTCTTCTGCTGACCGGAGGTCAGTTCAAGCTCTTCGGTCAATCTTTTGTTGAACCTGTTCCTGGCATTTTCCCTGCGGTCTTCCATCCGGTCTTTCCTTTCACCCCAGTTTTCCTTGAGCTGCTCTTTCTGTTCGGGGGTGAGGATCTTTCCCATTTCGTAGCCTTTTTTCATTCCCTGGTAGATCCCGTCGGAAAGCTGTTTCTTTACCTGCTCCACTTCTTCTTTCGAGGAATTCTCGTCCAGTTCTTTCATGTCTTTCCTGAGACCTCTCATTTCCTTGAAGTCCTTCCTGCCCTGCTCTTTTCTGAGGTCCCAAAGCTGGCCCTTCTGGGCGTCCGTAAGTTCCAGGTCCTTGAAGATATCCTGTCCCCGGAAATCCATGAAGTCTCTATTTCCAACATGGGCTGATGCTACGCCTGCCGAGAGAAGAAACCCTCCAAGAAATACTGCCAGTGTGATCCCGATAATGGTCTTTTTCATTTTTATAACACTCCTTTGCGATATTTTGTATGTGGTGTGTCGCTGTCAAGGGCATTGTAGCTCCGGGAATGTTAAGGTGCTGTTTGGAGATGTTAAGGAATGTTAAGGAAAGGTAATTTTCTGTAGGGTGCGCTTCAGCGCACCTATAAACCATGTACCAGCCGCACTGCAGAGAAAGTATTTCCAGAGGGTGATTCTAAAACCGATTTACCACGGTGGTCACGGAGGAAGTGCTCTGAGGAAAGCGAAACCCAGGTCAAGAAAAGGGTCAGAACCTGTTTTACCGCAGGGACTCTCCGAGTCCACGCAGAGGTTCCGCGGAGAACGCAGAGGAGTTCAAGAGATCTTCAACCCAGGACATAGGGCCAAAAGAAGACCTATTTTGTCCTTACGGTAATGTAAGAAATCCACTTGAAAATTTTCGTAATCTTTCCCGTGAATTTTTCCATTACCTGGAAAAGGATTTCATCATTTTCCTTAATGTCCTGGGTTTGCAAGAGCAAATCATAAGTCCTTAAAATCATTCCTGATCATTGCTTTATTGGCTGAAAAATAAAACTCCTATTTTTCTGATATGTCTCGGGGATTTACAGGGTTAACACCTAAAGCGAATCAAAGAAGAACTTTCTTCATGGGGAAGCAAGCCTTAACTGCCTAAAAACTTGTTCTTTTCAAGTGTTGGGGACATAATAAATTAAAGAGAGTTCATTCTGCCTTTCAATTTCCCACGAGAGAGATTCCTTTCGAAGCATCAAATTTACATGAAAGAAGTTATTTGATGAGAATCCTTTTTCCCTTGCAGAAACCTCAAGCATTATCAGAAACACTTATATAGAAAAACGTCAAACCCTGATGGAAGGGTCATTATACGATTGAGAATCCTTCATTGTGGGAAAAATCTGAGGAAATTTTCTGTATGTACGGAGGAAAAATAATGATTACTACTGAAATAAATCACTGCAATAACATCGAATATGCAAAGATCAATATCAGAAAAAATATACTGAATATTAAATATGCTATGAATGGTACTGGGAAATCTACTATTGCCAAAGCTATAGAATTAGCGTCAGAAAATCAATCATTAGAGCGGTTAAAACCATTTGGAAACACTGCTGAACCAAGATGTTCTATAGATAATCCAATCAATAACGTACTTGTATTTAATGAAGAATTTGTCAATACCCTTGTATTTAAAGAGAGCGAAGTCATAGAAAATGCTTTTGATATATTTATTAAAACAAAAGACTATGAGGATAAACAAAACGCCATCAATATAAAATTGGCAGACATCCATATTGATACTTCTAAAGACCAGGATTTGAATACGTTACTTTCTGTCGGTAAGTTTGTACTAGAGAAATTTACAATAAAGAACGACAAAAAATCCTTTAAACAAAATGGCTTGATAAAAAATTTAACAAACTCGAAAAGTATTTTTACATTGCCAGAACCTATAAAACAATTCCAACCATTGATGGAACAAGAATGCAACGTGGAATGGGTAACATGGAAAAATGATGGCTCTAGATTCGATGAAAAGAAGATATGCCCATTTTGTTCAAAAGCACTAAGTGAAAATTACGAAGATGAGAAAAAAATCTTTACTGAATCATACACAAAATCAAACGTAAAAGGGATAAAGGACATGCTCTCGCGAATAGACAGCGTAAAGGAATATATGGATGAATCAGAATATCAATTACTTTACAACTGCATTTCAAAGACCCAAGACAAAGCGGAAATTAATGTAATGATAATGAAATTTTATACCGAACTTGAATATCTTGTACAAAAAATCAATGATGTTACTGGTTTCAATTCGTATAAGGTTGAAAGAGAAGATTTATCAAAATTAGAAGACAAGCTTTCTACACTTGTTATTTCATCCACTCCTCTTCAAATGTTTAATAACGAAAAAACGATAAAAATCATTAATGAAATCAATACAAAAATACAAGAACTTATAAAAGAAACAGAAAGCCTTAAAAAAGATATCGGTATATTTAAGGGTATTGTTAAATCAAGAATCAATAATGCTGTCAATGATATTAATGATTTCCTCGATATAGCACAAATTAATTACAAACTTGAAATTAAACAGGAATCTGAACATGATGCTCAAACCAGACTAAAATACAAATGCGGAGTGGAAAATGAGGTGAAGGTTGATAATATCGAAAAACACCTAAGCTGGGGAGAAAGAAATGCTTTTGCACTTGTGTTATTTATGCACTATGCATTAAGTAAGCAACCTGAATTAATTATTCTAGATGATCCAATCTCCTCCTTTGACTCAAATAAAAAGTATGCAATTATTAACAGATTATTTTTGAATAACGAACATAAAGAAAGCTTCTATCAAAAGACAGTGATGATGTTAACTCACGATTTTGAACCAATAATAGATTTCATTATCAATCAAAAACCAAATGGTGGCAGTGCAAATGCGGCTTTTCTGAAAAATACAGATGGCACTCTCTCTGAAATAAAGATTACAAAAGATGACGTAAAATCTTTACCTATCTTACTTGCAGAAAATGCAAAAGATGAAACTCTCAATAAAGTCCATAGGATTATATGTCTAAGGAAATTACTCGAACATACCTTGAGAAATTCAGGAAAAGAATTAGCTTATAATTTACTCTCTTGTCTGCTTAAGGGGTATGATTGCCCCAAATATACAGATGACACAAAGATTACGCCTGCAGACATAGAATTGGGCGAAAAATCTATAGCAAATTATCTTGCTGACTTTTCGTATAGCAATTATCAAAACGATACATTTAACAAAACTGACATCGTTGACTTGTATAAAAATGAACCAAACAATTACTTTAAATTACAAATATTCAGGGTCCTGATCGAGATAGCTCAATTACGCTCAAAGATTAAGGGAAACCAACCATTGCTTAAGTATATCGATGAACAATTTCATATTGAAAATGACTATATTTATTATCTAAATCTGAATAAATTCGACGTTGTCCCTGATTTGATTATTCCAAAGTGTAATGAATTCCTTCAAAATGAAGGTGTTATATAAAATCCATTAAATGCAATCACCCCTTCTTTACAAAATAGTGAAGCAAAAAGACTTTTCCCCTATGGTTTGTTTCTGTTCTGTGTTTAAGCGATAGTGGTTGGGTTTTACTCCGTAGTACTACTTTCCCTTTGCGGTAAAACAAGGTTTCCTTGTCTTACATCTTCTCGATATATCCTTCCAACACATCCAGGAAAGCGGGATCATATTCCCCTTCAACATGATTTGAATTCCACAAGCCCGAAGCCTTCACTTTTTCTATGGGGCAGGATCGGCCGAGCCAGTTCGCTGAGGGTTCATCGATGGGTTCTTTATTCCAGTTGCTGAGAAGGGCGATGCTGTTCTTTTCCAGGTAGGCCCTTTGGCTATCTTTTGATGGTTCATCATCTACTTTCAGCCATAAAAAGGGCATGTATCGAATGATATTGCTGACCTCCCGTTCAAGAGGGAGCTCCTGAGGTCTTACTTCTTTTGGAGTAGAGCTTCCTTTTCCCCAGGTATCTGAATTTAGTTCTTCAGTTTTATTGATCAGAGAAAGGCCTACTATTTTTCGAAAGACCGAACCCCTGTGATTTCCTCCTCCAGTTTTACTGCATCCTTTATGTTGAAGAAGCCGTTTCCAGAGGGTTGTTTTGGATCTGGCAGAAACTGCATGAGTGCCTATTCTCACGACACGGCAGCCATTACCAGACGATGTACGCTGTTCCCCAGGTTCGAAGAAAAAATACATCCCTCTTTCAGGCCAGTTCATTTTCCCGTTACATTGATGGAGCAACTGTTTTTCTCCAACCTTGTTTTCGAGCATATCCATCAATTCATAAAATTTCTCTATATCTTCGAGCCTCGACATTGACCTCATCCTTTCGCTGGTTCTTTCATTATAGGCAATAAACTATGAGAAATGGGAAGAGCCCCAGGACGCGCGGTTTTGCACTTCAATAATAGAAATTATAGTTGATGGTATTGACTCTGTTTAAGCAAGTTTCATCTCTATTCAAGTGCTATTAAATAGCAAGGTCATGTCTTGCGTGAGCCGTTCTTTCGTTCACTTATTTTCCCGCCAGGATTTGAATCTGCAGGAATCAGGAGGTATCGTTACGTAAGATCTCAATAGAACTAATCAATAGATAAACCCGGATCATCAGTGTTAATTTGCAGATGATCCGGGTCTGGATTTCCCCGTTCCGGTTTTTAAAACGGATCTAATGCCAAAGTTTACAAAACTGGGATGGTTCATACCGCTAGCATTTACCCCAGTTCAGATATCCTGGTTCTACTGGATCAACCCGTTGAACGATCCCCAGGCATTGTTGTCACGGTAGGTCCATTTGCCCAGAAGCCTCTTGATGAAATCGATCCTGCCATTGAAGTATATTGGACTATCGGTTCCACCAACAGTGTAAAACTCGGTTGTACCATCCGGTCTTACAGTGCCTTCGAAAACAAGGCTACTCATAAATACCTGTGAATGTCCGGTTCCGTAGATGGATCCGTCAGGATTAACTGTGACAAGAAATACACCGTAGTTCTCAGACCCTGTGAATACTCCCCTGTATGTTCCGACAAGGTCAGCCCCGACAGCCGCAAAAGACGCGCCGCCAAACACCAATATTGTTGCAAGAGCAATAACCCATATTTTTCTGATGAACATATTGACACTTCCTTCCCCAAATGTGGATATAACTGTGATACATTATAACACGAACCTAATAATACTCTGAATCTGTAGCATTCTGTCACGTCAGGAAGAGTGGGGTTTGACAACAATTTGCCCGTAGCAAGAATCAAAGGGGTCAAATTGTTGATCCCGAGGGTGTCCATGTTAGCCCCAGGTTTTCCCCGGAAGGAATACCTTTTTATTCGGAGAGTAAATAATGAACAAAATGATATAATAAACAGGTAAAGTTTCGACCTTAAGGGTAAATTGTTCAGGGTGGGGAAATAACTCCAACTGTACCTAAAAGTCAGTGTACAAATATCCACGATTGCGAAGAATCCCATATCATAATTACACACCATTCAGCAATGGGCTTGTTTGGAGGACCAATGATGGTCCTCCAAACGGGTTTTCCGCCCTGATCCTGGTCGACGATGGATCCAGCGTCCTGGATGTTATGTCCATCGGGAAATATAGTTTACTTATTACGGGAATTCCACATGGACCGGATTGATTGCTTTGTTCAGACCATGATTCGACGAGAAATATGACTACCCGAGCCAGTGGCTATTGCAATGAATAATACTTTTTTGACATGGATGAGACGGCTTCCTATCTGGCAGAGGAGAGATTGATAATGAAGGATACCGGTAAGACTGTTCGCGAAACTTTTTCCCGTATGGGGTCGCGCCTCCGTGGAAGCGACCTGGAACAGCAATATGCCGGTGAGGAACTGCCCCTTCGATCAGATCTGTTCAGCGCAGACCAGATGGAGCAGCATGGCAAGACCCTTGCTGGTATGCATAAGTTGATGACTGGACGCCCGCGGCATCTCCTTCTGGCGCGGCTGGCCGATAACGAGACTTTCCTGGATAAAGTCCATAACCTGGAGACAGAGGCTGTCAACACGGATCGCCGGATCACACCGGCCGGGGAATGGCTACTCGATAACTTCTATCTGATCGAAGAACAGATTCGCACGACCACCCGACATTTGCCAAAGGGGTACAGCAGGGAACTCCCTCGCTTGTCGAACGGACCATCGGCTGGGTTCCCGCGGGTGTATGACATTGCTCTGGAGACGATCTCTCACGGTGATGGCAGAGTTGATCCGGAAAACCTCAGTCGATTTGTAGCTGCTTATCAGAAGGTGACTGCTTTGAAATTGGGCGAATTATGGGCCATTCCCATCATGTTGCGTCTGGCACTGATCGAGAATCTGCGCCGGGTTGCCGCCCGGATAGCGGCCGGCAGACTCCACAGAAACCGCGCAGAATTCTGGGCGGACCAGATGATCGAGATTGCTGCACAGGATCCGAAGAGCCTGATCCTGGTTATCGCTGACATGGCGCGGTCGAACCCGCCAATGGTGAGCTCCTTTGTTGCAGAATTCACGCGTCGCCTGCAGGGACAGGGTCCCGCCCTGGCCCTGCCGATTTCCTGGATTGAACAGCAGTTGGCCGAGTCTGGTCTGACCATCGAGCAGTTGGTGCGTTCGGAGAACCAGCAACAAGCCGCGGACCAGGTTTCGGTGAGCAACAGCATCGGCAGCCTCAGATTCATCGGAGGGACGGACTGGCGTGAATTCGTCGAAAAGATGAGTGTTGTCGAGCAGACTCTGAGAGAAGATCCTGCTGATGTTTATGACAAAATGGATTTTACTACCCGTGATAGCTACCGCCATGTCGTGGAAAAGATCGCAAAGAGCAGTCCTTTCTCCGAAAGCGATGTGGCGCGCAGGGCAATCCAGCTGGCACATGAGGGAGCGGCTCTGAAAGGATGCAGCGACCGTACTGGGCATGTCGGGTTTTACCTGATCGACAAGGGATTGGCACAGCTTAAACGAATGACGGAGGTGCGCTTTTCGCCTACTGATCTTTTCAGTAAAGTCAGCAGGCGGTTCTCTTTGCAGTTGTATATCGGTACCATTCTGCTGATAACAGTGATCGTAGCCAGCTGTTTCACCGCGAAGGCGTATGCCAGCGGATTGAGAGGCTGGGTACTCTGGATGGTTGGCCTGCTTTCACTTCTGTGCGCCAGTCATCTGGGGGTAGCTATGGTGAATTGGCTGGCAACGCTGCTGGTGCCGCCGCATCCCCTGCCGAGAATGGACTTTTCCAAGGGGATCCCGCAGGAATTACGAACACTGGTCGTGGTCCCAACGATGCTTACGGGCACTCAAAATATCAAGGATCTGATCAAGGCAATGGAAGTCCGCTTCCTGGCAAATCGGGAGGATCATCTCCACTTTGCGCTGCTCACTGATTTTTGTGACGCAATGGAATCTACTCTTCCGGAGGACGAACCGCTGTTGCGGCTGGTCCAAAAACGAATCCAGGAGTTGAACGAAAAATACAAGAGTCCGGAAGGCGATACTTTCTTCCTGTTTCATCGTCCCCGCCGCTGGAATCCACAGGATCGGATCTGGATGGGGTACGAGCGAAAACGCGGCAAGCTAGCGGATTTGAATGGGTTTCTGCGCGGCGGAGCTAGAGATCGCTTCGAGCTTGTCGTCGGCGAAACCGCGGTCTTATCGGACGTGAAGTACGTGATCACCCTGGATACAGATACGCTATTGGCACGCGATTCGGCGCGGCAGTTTGTGGGAGCCATGGCGCACCCGCTCAATCGTCCCTGCTATGACGAAAAAAAACAGCTTATCGTTGCTGGGTACGGCATTCTTCAGCCGCGGGTCGCGGAGAGTCTGTCTGGTGAGAACCGGTCACACTATGTGCGCATGTGCGCAAGTGAGCTCGGTATCGATCCGTATACGCGCGCCGTTTCCGATGTTTACCAGGATCTATTTGGTGAAGGTTCGTTTATCGGTAAGGGAATCTATGAGATCGATGCATTTGAACAGGCACTGAGCGGGCGTTTTCCCGAAAACCGGATCCTCAGCCACGATCTTTTGGAAGGTTGTTACGCCAGGGCGGGACTGCTGAGCGATGTAGAGCTATACGAGGAATACCCATCTTCCTACAGCGCGGATGTGAGCCGCCGGCATCGTTGGATTCGCGGTGATTGGCAGATCGCACACTGGCTTTTGCCACGCATTCCCGGTCCTGATGGACGCCTTCAGAAGAACCCGCTTTCTATGTTGTCCCGCTGGAAGATCTTCGATAACCTGCGGCGTAGTCTGATGGCCCCGGCATTGACACTCCTGTTCATATGGAGTTGGATCATGTTGCCATCGCCCTGTTTTTGGACTTTGGCGGTTATGGGCATTATCCTGATTCCTTCTTTGATGGCCTCGGTCCTGAATGCTATCAAGAAGCCATCCGATGTTACTCTGGGACTGCACCTTACTGGTGCAGTGAGATCCGCCCGCCGTCATTTTATTCAGGTTGTATTCACATTAGTCTGTCTGCCATACGAAGCGTTTTCCAATCTGGATGCGATTGTTCGCGTTGCATGGAGAACGCTGATCACACATAAAGGTCTGCTCCAATGGAATCCATCGGACTCTTCGGATCGCAATGGTCGAACGGACCTTACCGGTTCGTATCGAGCCATGTGGATAGTTCCGCTCTTTGTGGTTGCAGTAGTGATAATGATCGCTGCATTCAGATCAGCCACCCTGGTTGTGGCAGGCCCGATACTGGGTCTCTGGTTTGTCTCTCCCGTTATTGTCTGGTGGATCAGTCGGCCGATAACCCGTCGCAGAAAAAGGCTGACAACGGATCAGATAATCTTCCTGCGAAAGATCTTTCGTAAAACATGGGCATTCTTCGAGACCTTCATGGGCCCGGAAGACAACTGGCTTCCCCCGGATAACTATCAGGAATATCCTGTTGCAGTGTTAGCGCACCGCACTTCGCCTACCAACATGGGGCTCGCGCTGCTGGCAAATTTATCCGCGTATGACTTCGGTGTTATTCTGGCCGGAAAACTTATAGAACGTACTGCAAAGACACTTCACACCATGGAAGGATTGGAACGACACCGTGGACATTTTTTTAACTGGTACGACACTCGTTCTCTGAAACCGCTGCCGCCTCTTTACATTTCGTCGGTGGACAGCGGAAACCTTGCAGGCCATCTGCTGACATTTCGGTCCGGTCTGCGCGGTCTTCCCGATCACAAGATCCTGAGTACGCGATTCTTTGAGAGTTTAAGCGACACTCTCAGGATTGTTTTAGACATTGCTGCGAACAAGCCGGAGATATATAATCCTGTCCAGTTCGCTCAACTTGAAGAGGATCTGGATTCCGCGACTCGTTCTTTCCCCCCCACGCTCACGGCGTTACGGTTGTGCATTGATCAGTTGGAAAGGTCCGTTGCGATTGTGGTTTCGGGCATAGAGACACTTGATCCCAGCCCCGAAAGCCAATTCGAATGGTGGGTCCGTGCCTTTTCCAGGCAATGCCAGGACGCCCTCGATGAACTGAAGCTTCTCGCTCCCTGGACAGAGCTCTTATCGTCTCAGGAAAATCCCGGAGGCTTTCAAAATCTCGACGAGATCCCAACATTGCGGGAACTGGCAGCATTGGATAAAAAGCTTTTGCCGGTGATCGCACATCGGATCAGTCCTGACTCCACGATGGAGGAAAAAATTTACCTCAGAGAACTACATGACCTAATCGTGACAACCAGCCAGCATGCCAAAACAAGGATTTCTGAGATCAAGGGGCTTGCCCTGCAATGCGACACCCTTGCCCGGATGGAATACGGTTTTCTGTTTGATGAAACACAACATTTACTGGCTATAGGCTACAACGTAACTGAAGGCCGGAAGGACTCCAGCTACTACGATCTTCTGGCTTCTGAAGCGAGACTTTCAGTTTTTGTAGCGATTGCGCAGGGAGAACTGGAGCAGGAAAGCTGGTTTACCCTGGGACGGATTCTCACGACTGCTGGTGGAGAACCGATACTGCTTTCGTGGAGCGGTTCGATGTTCGAATACCTGATGCCGCTTCTGGTGATGCCGACTTACGAACACACGCTGCTTGACCAGACCTGTAAGGCGGCTGTGGCCAGCCAGATCGAGTATGGAAAAAAGCGCAACGTGCCGTGGGGCATTTCGGAAAGTGGCTACAATGCCATCGATGTTCATCGAAACTACCAATATCGCGCCTTTGGTGTCCCCGGCCTGGGTCTCAAACGAGGGCTTAGCGAGGATCTGGTGATTGCACCCTATGCTTCGGCGCTGGCATTGATGGTGACGCCCGAGGAGGCGTGTCTGAATCTTGAGCTACTCGCTGCTGAAGGTTTTGAGACACGGTATGGTTTCTACGAAGCCATCGACTACACTCCATCCCGTCTGCCCCGTGGTCAATCGAGTGCCGTGGTTCGCTCCTTTATGGCCCATCACCAGGGCATGACTCTTTTGTCTTTGTCCCATGTGCTCCTGGATCGTCCGATGCAGAAGCGATTCGAGTCGGATCCCTTATTCCAGGCGACCATGCTGTTGCTCCAGGAGCGAATCCCCAAGGCAACACCTCTCTATGTGCATACAACAGAGCTCTCCGAGCACTCGATGACTTTCAGTGCTTTGGAGACTCCGATACGTGTTTTCAGCAGTCCCGACACACCGAGCCCTGCAGTGCAGTTACTTTCAAACGGCAGATACCACGTGATGATCACCAATGCCGGAGGCGGTTACAGCCGCTGGAATGACCTCGCCATCACCCGCTGGCGTGAAGACAGCACCTGCGACAACTGGGGGACCTTCTGTTACATCCGCGACGTGGCGAGCAGGGAGTTCTGGTCAACTACATATCAGCCTGTGCTTAAGCTATCGGAAAATTTTGAAGCGATTTTTTCGGAAGGACGAGCAGAGTTTCGACGCCGTGATCTCAATTATGATACCTATACAGAGATAGCTGTTTCGCCCGAAGATGACATCGAACTGCGCCGTGTCAAAATAACCAACCGCGCGGAGACGCGGCGTGAGATAGATATTACCAGTTACGCGGAAGTGGTTATGGCGCCACCTGCCCCGGATGCGCTTCATCCGGCATTCAGCAATCTCTTTGTGCAGACCGAGATCATCCACCAGCAGCGAGCGATTCTCTGCACTCGTCGGCCTCGCTCCGAAGGCGAACAGGCGCCCTGGATGATGCACCTGATGGCTGTGCGTGGGGCGGAAATAGGAGCAGTTTCCTACGAAACCGATCGCATGCAGTTTATCGGCCGAGGAAACACCGTCGCCGATCCACAAGCTATGATTGGAGGAGATGGTTCTTTTACGGGAGAACTTTCGGGCAGTGAGGGTTCCGTGCTTGATCCGATCGTTTCGATCCGATGCCGGATAACTCTGGATCCCGAAGAATCAGTAACCATAGATATGGTAACCGGTATCGGCGAAACACGTGATGCAGCCGTAGGACTGGCGGGAAAGTACCAGGATCGCCGTCTCGCGAATCGTGTCTTTGACCTGGCCTGGACGCATGGGCAGGTGCTTTTGCGTCAGTCTAATGCCTCAGAGGCCGATGCACAACTCTATGGGCGCCTCGCCAGTTCGATAATCTATGCCAATGCTTCGCTGCGAGCCGACCCTAGTATCCTCATAAAGAACCACCGGGGCCAATCCGGTCTTTGGGGATACGCCATCTCCGGTGATTTACCGATCGTCCTGCTGAAGATAGGAGATCCGGCCAATATCGAGCTGGTACGCCAACTCGTGCAGGCCCATGCCTATTGGCGTCTAAAAGGACTAGTTGTGGATCTGGTGATCTGGAACGAAGATCATGCAGGTTACCGGCAGCTCCTCCACGACCAGATCATGGGACTTATTACGGCAGGCATCGAAGCCAACATAATTGATCGCCCCGGCAGTATTTTTGTGAGATCTGCGGATCGGATAGCGGAGGAAGACCGAATCCTTATCCAAACGTTCGCACGCCTTATAATCAGCGACAGCCGAGGGACGCTGGCGGACCAGATCAACGGTCGCAGTCTTGAGGAAACAACAGTGCCCCTCCTTACCCCGACGCGAACTCCCCGCTCAGAACCCCTGGCGGTCGAACCTTTGCCACGCCCCGATCTGATGTTCTACAACGGACTTGGCGGATTCACCCAGGACGGACGCGAGTATGTCATTACCACCGCGCAGGGGCAACTGACACCGGCTCCCTGGGTGAATGTGCTGGCTAACCCGAACTTCGGGACTGTCATATCAGAGAGCGGTCTAGCCTACACCTGGAGTGAAAATGCCCATGAGTTCCGTTTAACTCCATGGGGAAACGACCCTGTGAGTGATTCGAGAGGAGAGGCATTTTACCTCCGTGATGAAGATCTCGGCAAATTCTGGTCGCCCACGCCACTGCCATGCCGCGGGAAAATGCCTTATGTCACCCGGCACGGATTCGGTTACAGCGTCTTTGAACACACCGAGCACGGCATCCACTCCGAATTGTGGGTGTATGTAGCTATGGACGAAGCGATCAAGTTTACGGTGCTGAAAGTGCGTAACGATTCTGGTCAATTCCGCCGGCTCTCCGCTACTGGATATGTGGAATGGGTGCTTGGTGACCTGCGGTCGAAATCGGCCATGCACGTGATCACTGAAATTGATCCGAATAGCGGCGCGCTCTTCGCTCGCAACCCCTACAATACGGAGTTCCATGACCGAACTGCTTTCTTCGACGTGGACGACACCAGTCGCACTGTAACCGGTGATCGGAGAGAATTTCTGGGACGCAACGGTACGCTGCATGCTCCTGCCGCCATGAAGCGCACGTGTCTTTCTGGCAAGATGGGGGCAGGCCGGGATCCCTGCGCTGCTATCCAGATCAGCTTCGATCTGGAATCCGGGCAGGAGCGTGAAATCGTCTTCAGGTTAGGAATAGGGCAGAATGCTGACGATGCCAGAAGACTGATCAATGATTTTCGAGGACCGACCAGTGCTCACAGCGCCCTCGACCTGGTGTGGCAGCACTGGAAGCATACCCTCGGTGCTATCAATGTGGAAACACCTGATCCATCCCTTAACGTTCTGGCAAACGGCTGGCTGATGTACCAGACTCTGACGTGTCGCCTTTGGGCACGCAGCGCAACCTACCAGTCGGGGGGAGCTTTCGGTTTCCGCGATCAGCTGCAGGACGTGATGGCTCTTATTTATGCCAGGCCGCATCTCGTGCGCGAGCACATTCTACTGTGCGCGGGCCGCCAATTTACGGAAGGAGATGTCCAACATTGGTGGCATCCTCCAATGGGTCGAGGTGTGCGTTCTCATTGTTCGGACGACTACCTTTGGCTGTCGGTCGCGACGTGCCGCTATGTTCTCGCCACCGGGGATACCGGTGTGTTGGATGAACCTGTCCACTTCCTCCAGGGTCGCAGTGTGAACGCGGATGAAGATTCTTATTATGATCTACCCGGACACTCTGAAGAGGTGGCGAGTCTTTACGAACACTGTGTCAGGGCAATTTTAAACGGCCTACAATTCGGGGAACACGGTCTGCCGCTTATCGGCTCCGGTGATTGGAACGATAGCATGAACCGGGTGGGTGAACACGGCAAAGGTGAGACCGTATGGTTGGGATTTTTCTTATTTGAAGTGCTAATGCGTTTCGCTGAGGTTGCCCGTATACATGGTGACGTGGCTTTCGCCGAGCGTTGCGTAAGGGAGGCTGAGCAGTTGCGCGGCAACATTAACAGGCATGGCTGGGACGGTGCGTGGTACCTCCGCGCCTATTTCGATGACGGCTCGCCCCTTGGATCGTCAGATAACCCTGAATGTCAGATTGATTCGATTGCGCAGAGTTGGTCTGTCCTTTCGGGTGCGGGAGATCATGAGCGTTCGTGCATGGCCATGGAAGCGGTCGATAAGCGTCTTGTTCGCCGCGAGCATGGGCTGATCCAACTTCTGGACCCACCCTTCGACAAGTCGACGGTAAATCCAGGCTACATCAAAGGGTATGTTCCCGGCGTGAGAGAAAACGGAGGACAGTATACGCATGCGGCCATCTGGGCGGCAATGGCCTTCGCTCGCTTGGGGGACAATCGGCATGCCTGGGAACTCTTTACCATGATCAACCCGGTTAACCACGCAAGATCTTCCCAGGAAACTGCTACCTACAAGGTGGAACCGTACGTTGTTGCGGCCGATGTCTATGCCTTGCCGCCCCATACCGGCCGTGGCGGCTGGACATGGTACACGGGCTCGGCCGCCTGGATGTATCGGCTGATCCTGGAATCACTCCTGGGACTCAGGCTTGAAGTGGATAAGTTGTTTTTTACGCCGTGCCTCCCTCCGGATTGGAAAGGGTTCACAATGTACTACCGATATCAAGAGACGGTTTACCACATCTCCGTCCTGCAAACACCCCCTGGTAATGGTGAGATGCGAGTGAGAGTGGATGGGATAGAACAAGACGATAAGGGCATTCCTCTTGTTGATGACCATAAAGAACACTCGGTTGATGTGAGTATCCCTGTTACGGGGGATTGAGATTGGCGGGCTTGCCCGTTATTGATGCAATCAATAACGGGGTCAGACCTTGATTTTAACCGTATGTATGCAGTCTTACCCTTGTGTGATAAGGGCTTCTGATTCTCAATTCACATTTTTTCGATATAAATCTGCAATATTTTCAGAAAAGCCGGGTCATAATCGATGTCAACATAGTTAGAGTTCCACAAGCCCGAACCCCTCACTTTTTCAAGGGGGCAGCATCGGCCGAGCCAGTTCGCTGAAGATTCATCGATGGGCTCCCTGTTCCAGTTACTCAACAGGGCAATGCTGTTCTTTTCCAGGTAGGCCCTGGCGCTATTCTTCGATGGTTCGTCATCCACTTCAAGCCAGAGGAAAGGCATGAACCGAATGAGGTTGCTTACTTCTCTTTCGATGGGGAGTTCCTGCAGCCTGATCTCTTTCGGGGTGGAACTGCCTTTGCCCCAGGTATCCGAATTCAGATCTTCATTCCTGTTTATCAGGGCAAGGCCAACCATCTTGCGTAAGATGGAACTTCGATGAACTCCTCCCCCGGTCTTGCTGCAGCCCTTATGCTGAAGAAGCTTTTTCCAGAGGGTCATTTTAGAACGAGCCGTCAGCGCATGGGTACCGATCCTCACAACCCGGGGACCCGTGCCGGAAGTACTTCGCTCTTCTCCTGGCTCGAAGAAGAAATACACTCCCCTATCCGGCCAACCGGTGTTTCCCCTGCACTGGTCGAGTATTCTCTTTTGTCCTACCCTGCTTTCCAGCCTGTCCATAAGCTCATAGAATCTCTTTACATCTTCTATTCTTGCCATGTCCATCCACCTTTCATGACCTTTCTCATTATAGATGGTATTGAGTTTTGGATTTCCAGTCTCCCGGTCTTTCTGTATTCTCAGCAGTCAGCTGTGTTGTAAGGTTTCAGTGTTTATCCAGGAACATGACTTCCACTGCGGTTAAGTCCTGGAAGAGTAATCCAGAGGAGAAGGACTCCACCGAGTTAAACGGTGGAGTCCTTTTTTGTTTTCAGACTATTTACCGGGGTCTATTTCTCTATTATTTCTTCCCTGACAGGAACATCATTGGAACTAAAAGAAGCAGGCTTAAAACAGGGAGAGTTGAAACGTTACAGCCTCCACCATTGTTATCATCATCTTCTGTCTGTTCAACTTCAAAGGCCCCGATATCTACTCCGCTTCCCTGTGGTCTGGTAATCCCGCGCTGGTCTGTATCGGGTGCTCCATTATCAGTCCCTGCGTCTATTGCAGAACTCCCCGCAGGAAGTGCACAGGTCTCGGTGGGTCCACCGTTATCAGAAAGTGCTTCAAGCATAGGATCTGCAGAAGTGACATTTTCCAGGATTATGGTGTCTGTACCATAATCATCGCTCTGTACGATGCAGTGACTTAGACTGGCAGCGCTGGATTGATTGGCGTTGTATATCTCGTCAAAATCACATTCATCCCAGAAAATACAGTTCGTCACCATCGGATTGGAACCATTATTGTTGGAGATTCCCCCGCCGATTGTGGCAATGTTCGAGGCAAAGGTGCAATTCCTAACGGTGGGACTGGAATTGTCGATGTTGTAGATTCCGCCACCCGAATATGATGTGTTGGAGGAAAAGGTACAGTTGGTCACGGGGGGACTGGAATTAAATTCATTGAACATACCGCCGCCGTTATAAGCAGTGTTCGAGTCGAAAGTGCAGTTCGTTACAATGGGGCTGGAATGATCATAGTTGTAGATTCCGCCGCCTTCATTATCATTATTGGCACTATTATTGCTGAAAGTGCAGTTTGTCACGGTGGGACTTGAATACTCATAATTGTGCATTCCACCACCATCATTATTGGAAGTGTTATCGCTGAAAGTGCAGTTTGTCACGGTGGGGCTGGATAAGTAATTGTACATTCCACCTCCATCCATGGTTGCACTGTTCGAAGAAAAAATACAGTTCATAACAGTGGGGCTGCAATTCTCATTATACATTCCACCGCCAGCAGTTGCAGTGTTTGAGGAGAAGGTGCAGTCGGTCACGGTAAGGTTATCTGAACTGTTGAATATTCCACCACCTCCGCCGACAGAGATACTATTTCCGCTCACGATTGAAAGTCCTGATATATCCACAGACTCCGGGGTATCGATATAAAACACCCTGAAGGTATCGTTACCGCTTATGGCAAGCTGTTCTGCTCCAGGCCCCTGGATGGTCATGGGACTACTTATTGCCAGCTGGGAAGTCGTTAGCACTATGGTTCCTGTGAGAACATCATCAACAATAATCTCATCAGCACCAGGATTGGCATTAGCATCACTGATAGCCTGTCTTAATGAACCAGCCCCGCTGTCATTCGTATTGGTAACTTGAAAAGTATTTGCATAACCTGGTATTCCAGAAAAAGTGAGAAATAAACCGATTAAAGCAACGCAAAATCCGGAAAGCAAGAGATGTTTTGAACAATAGCTACTGCGAGAACTCTCCATGAAAAGACCTCCTCAAAAAAAATGAAAATGCTTCATCCGATAAAACAACTCTAAGGGCGCTCGGCCTTTGTCCTGATGATGTATGAGGGGAAATTAAACAAAGGTTCCGATTATGGTAGCATTACCTTACTCCATGTCAAGATGATCTATACGTACTTGTCTGGAGTCATAAACAATGGGAGCAGGCATCTCAATTTTAGATTTTGGATTTTAGATTTTGGATTGAAACCCTGAAACCATTAGGGGCACGCAGGGCAATTTGGGATTTTACGTTTTGGATTGAAAAGCAAGATCAAACCCATAAACCTTTGCAAGACCATTAGGGTCAGGTCTTGAATTGTAGCATTTTCATAATAAGATCAGGCCTTGCAAGAACATTTTTGCACAACAATAAGGTTTTATCTGCGGTTTGCTTCCCTCTGTAGGGAACCGATAGGGTTTAGACGATCTCGGAAATATATTTCTTTTTCAGCAATCTCCAGAAGACCACTGCGAAGGCTGTAAGAGGAATGGCAAGCATCATTCCCAGGATCCCGTTGAAGGCAGCACCCCAGAAAAAGACCGCAAAGATGATAAGTGCCGGATGAAGACCAGTACGGTTGCCCATTACTTTCGGGGTCAACAGGTAGGCTTCAATGGCCTGGACTCCCCCAAAAACAGCCAGTACCAGAAGCACCCTCAGGATACTTCCGCCTTGCCCGAAATACGCCAGGGGAAGGGCAAAAGCCAGGCCGACGATGCTTCCCAGGTAGGGAATGATATTCAAGAGACCCAGCGCCATTCCTATGATGATCCCATAGGACAACCCCACCACGGTGAACCCTATGGAATAAAGTATTCCCTGAGCAAGGGCTATTACGATCTGCCCCCTGAAGAAGGTCAGGAGGATCTCGATGAACTGATCGAAAAGATAGATCACATCTTCCCTGGTATCTTTCTTCAGAAAGGGAAGAAACTGCCCTATCCACTCAGCCTCAAAGGGCTTGGCCATGAGAAAGAAAGCCAGGTACACCGGAAGTACAGCCCA
>Ga0272441_10004496_pt1 | contig 25167 bp, 24 predicted proteins | sample SSMProp6N_FD_193582 | JGI IMG/M metagenome (GOLD analysis project Ga0272441, IMG submission 193582) | Marine sediment archaeal communities from Little Sippewissett salt marsh, Falmouth, MA, United States - SSM-Prop-6N | ecosystem: Environmental > Aquatic > Marine > Wetlands > Sediment ...
CCGTGAGGGGACAGCCTGCGGAACACATGCCGCACTGATAGCATGCGAACACGCTTTCACCGGACAGCTCCTCGACGCGCGCACGCAGGTTCTCAGCCGAAACGGCCTTCGTCTTAGACATTCGCCGTCACCTCCAGTTCACCCATCACGGCGTTCGCAAGACGCTCCGCCGCGGTCTCTCCTTTGGCCGAGAGCGCATCCTTCCATGCTCTCGGTGCCGGAATCGCAGTGCTGAGCAGCACGACTTCTTCCGGCAGATCCGAAGCATCCAACGAGCACATGACCTGGAGCGCCTCCAGCAGCGTGCCATCGTGCCGGACACCTGCCTTCATCGGAGGAAGCGACCGTGGCGCGAGAACGGTTCTGTGTAGCCCGGATTCCGGATCGCCGACACGAACATCCGCAACGATGACGCGGTCGTATCCGAGCATCCATTCGACGAGGCGAAGGCCGGCATGCGAAGACGCGATCACTTGGACATCCCCCTCGAGCCGTTCCGAGATCAACTCCGCGACGCGGATGCCGATCCCGTCATCCCCGGCAATTGGATTTCCCCAACCAATGACCAGCTGTTTCATCGCTCGATCCTCTGACACAGGCTCCCGGCGGCATCGTGGACTTGCACGATGAGCGGCATCTGTCCGGGCAGTGCATGGGTCGCACAAGCAAGACAGGGATCGTAGTTGCGGAACGCCATCTCGATGAGATTCAAGACGCTCTCCTCGACGTGGCCTTCCTTGACGACGGATCGAGCCATTTCCTTGATTGAAAGCGAGATGCCTGCCACGTTGTGCGTTGTGGCTACCACCAGATTCACGGCGTCGATACGCCCCTTGCCATCGAGCTTGTAGTGGTGGATGAGCGTGCCCCGAGCGGCCTCGATGACGCCGACACCCTCCCCCGGGTCTCCGAGCGGTGTGCGTAGGGAGCCTATCATCAGGTTTGGGTCTTCGACGAGTTGCTGAACGCGTTCTGCTGCGGAGAGCATCTCGATGAGCCGAGCCCAGTGGAAGGCGAACGTTGCGTGCACCGGCCTGCTGCCGAAGTACTCGAGGAATTGCTCATACTGCTCTTGAGCCAGTGGTGTGCCAATTTGCGAACATGCGTTTACCCGCCCAAGTGGGCCGACCCGGTAGATGCCCGAGTCTGCTCCGGATGCGAATCCTTTCCAACCCACGTTCTTGAGGTACGGGATCTTGACATAGGTCCACGGCTCCGTACGCTCAGCGATGTGATCCAGTATCTCGGACCCCGGGACCTGGGCAAACACAGAACCGTCGGGGGCGACGATGCGAACCTCGCCATCGTAGAAGTTGACGGACCCTTCGTCGTCGACCAATCCCATGTAATAGGTGGGCAGCATCTGAGCCTGCTCGGAAATAAACCGCTTGTAGGTGCCGTCCTTGAGCAGCACCTCGTGAAATACGCCGAGCGTAGCCTGTGCGAACGCGACGCAAGATGCCGCCATCGTGCGGATCTCGCCTTGCTCGTCCTCAGTGATGCCCTTTGATTGGCCTCCAGGGATTCCACTCACCGGGTGGATAGGACGGCCGCCGATCAACTCGATTGTCCTTTGGCCGAAGCCTCGATGCTTGATGACCTCCTTGCCCATCTCCAAGCCGACCTTGCCGATCACGCCGACAATGTTGCGTTCTTGCGGTGGTGCGTAGGGTCCAACGAGAAAGTCCGGCCCGCCGAGATAGTAAAAATGGAGAAGGTGATCTGAGAAGATGTATGCGTTGTAGAGGAGCTCCCGCAGTGCCTTGGCCCGAGGCGTGGGGTGAGCGTTGTAGCAGACATCGAGCGTCTTGGTCGACGCGAAGTGATGGGCTTCCGGGCAGACACCGCAGATTCGCTCGGTGATCTGCGGCATGTCCTCCCCGAGACGCCCCCTGCAGAATTGCTCGAATCCCCGCAACTCGGGGATCTGGAAGAATGCGTCCGCGAGCCCGCCGTCCTCGTCGAGGAACAGCTCAATGCGCCCGTGGCCTTCAAGACGCGTGATGGGATCGATGCTAACGTGTCGAACCGTTTCGCTCATGGTACCTTTCCTTGAAGATCGTAGTTGCCGCGCTGAAGCGGTAGAACGTTCCAACGATGTCGTCGAACTGCGAGAGGATCTCATCTTCGGCTGCGAGTTGGTCCTCGCCCTCTTCTCCGGTTCCGATCAGTGATGCGACGGTGTTGAGCATCGCCGCGCCCTGATCGCGTATATTGGCGGTGGGCCCTGCGCACCCTGTACACGGCATATTCGCCGCCGGGCATACGGCCTGACAGCCACCACGGGTTGCCGGACCCATGCACATGAATCCCTGATCCAGCAGGCACTTTTCTGGATCCGGTTCGTGTTGGTGTGGCCGCAGGATTCGCGTAATCTTCTTCTGCTCGCGTTCCCGGGAACACTCCTCACACACATTCTTGGAGGAGGCGAACACTGTCCCTGCGGCCGGTAGATCACCGGCAACGAGTGCGGAGAACAGCGCTGAAACGACCGGTCTCGGCGGTGGACAGCCGGGCACGACATAGTCGACCTCCACCACTTCGGCAAGATGCGTCAGCCTGGGGAGGAACTCCGGCAAGTCTAGCTCGCAGTCGTTCTGGGTCGTGTGCTCTTCGGGCCAATGCTCCTTGTCTCCGTACACCGTCTGGAAGATCTCAGCTTTGCTGGACTGATTCGCCAAGCCAATCAAGCCGCCGGACTGCGCACACGATCCAAACGCAACCAGATACTTCGTCTTCTGGCGGATCAACTGTGCCAGCTCGCGATTCTCTTCGGTTCGAATGGCACCGTTGAACAGCACGATGTCGAGCTCCCCATTCTTGTATCCACGAAGGTCCGCGTACTTCGGATCTGCGGCGCAAGGCCATAGCAGAATGTCTGCAGCGGCTATCACATCGAGGATCTGCTCGTTGACCTCAAGCAATGCGCAGTCACATCCGCCACAGGATGCGGCCCAGTAGATTCCGATCTTCGCCTTAGCCATGGATAGGCTCCTTCACTTCACGGACCGGGCTGGGTCCGAGTTCGCGAATGCGCTCGGTATAGGAGGTCATCGTGGCCTGAAACTTGATGCCTTCCGATGCGCTGATCCATTCCAGGTGTACGCGATCCGGGTCGATCCCGACTTCTGTCAGTGCCTGTTTCAAGAGCGCGATTCTCCGGCGTGTCTTGTAGTTGCCAGATACGTAGTGGCAGTCGCCTGGATGGCAGCCGCCAATCAATACACCATCTGCACCTTTCTCCAGAGCGCCGAGTACCATCTCCGCATCGACGCGCCCGGAACAATTCACGCGTATCGGCACGATGTTGGGCGGATAGGTCAATCGACTGACGCCGGCCAGGTCCGCACCTGCATACGAGCACCAGCGGCACAAGAATGCCACGATGCGGGGTTCAAATCTCTCGTTCGTGTTATCCATCAGCGAGTGCCACCTCGATCATCTCTCGAATCTGGAAATCGGTTTGGTTCTTCATCTGTGCAGCACCTGTCGGACAGGACGAAACACAGGTTCCGCAACCTTCGCAGAGCACCTCATTGCACTCGGCCACTCCTACGCCGTTCAAGGAAAGCGCGGTATAGGGACACATGCCGACACACACACCGCAGCCGCCGCAAACCTCCTCATCGATGTAGGCGGTCTCCGGCGAGTGGGAAAGCTTCTCCTGGCTGAGCAGCGTGATGGCCTTTGCCGCTGCACCACTGCCTTGAGCGACCGACTCCGGGATGTCCTTGGGACCTTGCCCTGCGCCTGCTACGTAGATTCCGGCGGTCAGCGATTCGACCGGCCGCAATTTCGGATGCGCCTCCTTGAGGAAGCCTTCTCCTCCGCAGCTGATCTTGAGGATCTTAGTGAGCGCTTCGGTGCTTGGATGGGGATCCATGGACATGGCGAGGACCACCAAGTCCGCTTCAATCTCGACCTTCTGCCCGGAGAGCGTGTCAACACCCCAGAGCATGACCTTGTCGCCATCCTGGTAGATCTTGGCAACCTTCCCGCGCAAGTAGCGAATCTGTTCGTGCTCGGTGGCAGTTTGGATGAACTCTTCGTAGCCCTTCCCCCCGGCGCGGATATCGATGTAGAAGACCACGGCCTCCGCTTCCGGCACCGCATGCCGATACAGCAACGCGTGCTTGGCAGTGTACATACAGCAAATCTTGGAGCAGTACGGATTGTGATTCTCTGGATCCCGAGAGCCTGCACACTGAACGAACACGACGCGCTCAGGGACCTTGCCGTCGGACGGTCGTAGCACTTTGCCGCCGGTCGGACCGGATGCAGAGAGCATCCGTTCGAACTGCAACCCATCGACGACATCTGGGATACTGCCCGCACCGTACTCGCCGAGGTTAAGCATCGGGTAGAGATCAAATCCAGTGGCAACGATGATGGCCGCCACCTCTTCTTCAAGGATTTCCGGTTGCATGTCGAAATCGATGGCGTCCGGCTCGCACACCTTCGCGCATTCGCTACAGCGCAACGGATGCAGCCCCAGGCACGCGTTCTCATCCAGCGTGTACGAGGATGGAACGGCTTGCTGGAACGGGATGAAAATGGCCTTGCGCTCGACCAGGCCTCGCTCGAACTCGCTGGGCACAGACTCCGGGCAGACCTTCTCGCACTCCCCACAGAGATTGCATTTCTCTGGATCGACGTAGGTCGGGTTCTTTCGAATCGTTGCGGTGTAATTGCCGACATATCCCTTGACATCGATCACCTCGCTATAGGTGAGGAGTTCGATGTTGGGGTGGCGGGACGCTTCCACCATCTTGGGCGTGAGAATGCACTGAGAGCAATCCAGTGTAGGGAAGGTCTCCGAGAGTTGAGCCATGTGTCCGCCGATCGAAGGCTCTTTCTCTACAAGAAGAACGCGGAATCCCGCATCCGCAACGTCGAGAGCGGCCTGAATGCCCGTAATACCGGCACCGATCACCAGGCACGTATCTACATGATCGATCTTTACCGGGTCAAGTGGGTGATTGCCCTTGACCTTCTCGATCAAGGTCTTCGTGATCTTGATGGCCTTTGCCGTGGCTTCGGCTCGATCGTGATGAACCCAGCTACAGTGCTCACGGATGTTGGCCATTTCGACCAAATAGGGGTTCATCCCCGCATCTTCCGCTGCACGGCGGAACGTCGGCTCGTGCATGGCCGGTGAACACGCCGCGATGACGACGCCGGTGAGCCGATGCTCCCGGATTGCATCCGAGACGAGCTGTTGCCCCGGATCCGAGCACATGTAGTCGTAGTCAGAAACATGCGCCACGCTGGGAAGATCGCGTAGCGCATCGCCAACTGCCTCCGTATCCACGGTTCGCTCGATATTAAGCCCGCAGTGACAGACGAAGACACCAATTCTAGGTGTGCTCACCCAGTGCCTCCTTTCCTCGATCGTACCCGGCCAAAAACGCGCGCTCGTTCAGTTCCTTGGTGCGCGGAGGGACCGAGTTGAGAATGGCATCGAGCATGGCGTCACGAGACGTGATCTCTGTGATCGCAGCAAGCGCGCCCAGCATCACGACATTGGCAACGATCTTACGACCAAGTCCTTCGGCCATGCGCGTTGCCGGTATCGAGAAGAGGTTGGAAACCGAGGGCGGCGTTTCATCGAACTCCACAAGATCCTCGTCGACGATCAGGGTGCCTTCCGGCTCGATGTTCTGACCATACTTCTCATACGCTTCCTGAGACATGATGACCAGAATGTTGGGTTGACTGAGTTGGGGATAGCCGATAACGGCATCGGAAACGACCAGGTCTGCGTTGCAGGCGCCCCCGCGTGCTTCCGGCCCGTAAGATTGCATCATCACGGCATTCTTGCCGCCGTAGATCGAAGCGGCTCGACCGGCGATCTTGCCCGCTGAGATGATTCCCTGCCCTCCAAATCCTGCAAACCGTACTTCTGCTCTCACACGTTCCGATTCTCATTATTCAAGAATCGGCCTCCGGTTAAGTGGATTCTGGCAGCGTAGTGTAGGGTCTTTGAGGCGCTAAATCCAAGAGGGTGGGACAATTGTCCGCACCCTCTGTCTCAATAAATGGGATTCTGTGCGTCTAGAGCTGTGCCGCCATCAGTGTGCCGATCTCAGCTGGGCTTGCTGCGACGTTCACGCCGGCTGCTTGGAGCGCTTCAATCTTTGCGGTTGCGGTTCCGGAGCCGCCGGAAATGATGGCACCTGCGTGTCCCATACGGCGGCCCGGGGGAGCCGTTTGCCCGGCAATGAAGGCAACGACGGGTTTGTCTATCTGCTGGGCGATCAGCTGAGCGGCTTCCTCTTCAGCGGATCCGCCGATCTCGCCGATCAGCACGATGCCCTGAGTATTCGGGTCCTCTTGGAACATGGGAATCAGTTCAGAGAAGGAGAGCCCAATGATCGGATCCCCTCCGATGCCAACGCATGTCGACTGACCGATCCCAAGCGCGGTCAGCTGGTGCACGACCTCGTAAGTGAGGGTTCCTGAGCGGGAGATGATCCCGATTGCCCCCGGTTGATGGATATACCCGGCCATCACACCCAGTTTGCATTGTCCCGGGCTGATCAAGCCGGGAGTGTTAGGCCCAATCAACTGAGTGTCGATACGGTCGAGGTGCGCTCGAACGGCCAGCATTTGGTTTGTGGGAATGCCTTCGGTCAAACAAACTACGAGATCGATTCCCGCGTCCGCGGCCTCCAAGATGGCGTCTGCAGAGAACGCTGGCGGAACGAAGATGATGGACGCGTTGGCGCGCGTCTCTTGGACAGCCTCTGCGACGGTGTCGAAGACTTGAACGTTCTGAACAACCTGCCCCCCCTTGCCCGGGGTTACACCGGCCACAACATTCGTCCCGTACTCGAGCATTTGCTCGGTGTGGAACCGGCCCTCATTGCCGGTTATGCCTTGTACAAGCACCCGTGTGTCTTGGTTGATCAAGATGCTCATGTGTTCACCTCCACTGCGGCTGCGACCATCTCAGCCGCCTCGCGCAGGTCCCTTGCGGTCCCGAACTCCATGTCCGACTGGTTGAGAATCTCGCGCCCTGCCTCGACATTGGTCCCTTCGAGGCGAACGATGACCGGCACACGAATGTCGAGCTTCTTCGCTGCAGCCACAACGCCCTCCGCGAGCACATCACAACGAAGAATGCCGCCGAAGATGTTGATGAATACGGCTTTGACGTCGGGATCCTCGACCAGAATGTGAACACCCTTCTCGATCATCTCGGCAGTTGCGCCGCCACCGACATCAAGGAAATTCGCAGGAGCGGCACCGACGTGCTTGATGAGATCCATCGTGGCCATTGCCAATCCGGCGCCATTCACCAGACAACCGACATTGCCGTCCAGCTTGATGTAGTTGAGGTTCACGGCGGTGGCCTCGACTTCGCGTGGATCTTCTTCGTTCAGATCGCGCAGTTCCTTCAATTCTGGATGCAGGAAGAGGCCGTTGTCATCGAGGTTGACCTTTGCATCGATCGCGATGGGTTCGCCTGCGGACGTGATGGCGAGAGGGTTGATCTCGGCCAGCGAGCAGTCCAGTTCACGGAAGAGCTTGTAGAGCGAGCGTACGAGCTTTGCGACGCCACGCGCTGTCTTGACTGGCAAACCGAGACGGTGAGCGAGGCGAAATGCTTGGAACGGGCGCAACTCAAGCAGCGGATCGACCGTTTCCTTGAGAATGGCATCTGGATTCGTCTTTGCAGTCTCTTCGATATCGACTCCGCCGGCCACACTTGCCATCACTGTGATGGCTCGATTGGATCGGTCGATCGTCATACCCAAGTAGAGTTCCTGGGAGATGTTCGATGCCGACTCGATCAGCAACGTGTGTACGATCCGGCCCTCCGGTCCGGTCTGAGGGGTTACAAGGGGTTTCCCGAGGATGCGTGCTGCCGCCTCTCGGGCCTCGCGCTCGTTCTTGACCCGCTGGATTCCCCCGCCCTTGCCACGACCTCCCGCATGAATTTGCGCCTTCATAACGACCGGGAATCCCAGTTCCGTGGCGGCGGCCACGGCTTCGTCCGGAGATGCGGCGACCTTTGATGCGGCGATTGGAATGCCGTATTTGGCGAACAGCTGTTTCGCCTGATACTCATGGATTCTCATGAAGCGCCCTCCTTCGCTTGAGCGATCCGCTTGGGCGGAAGGTACGCCATGCTATCGCTTGCTGCAAGAGCTGATCGGGTGTCGCGGCTCACTGCGACGTGCCGTGGGTGCCGTGTATTGGATGCAGTTGCAATCCTGTGAACCGTCACGTACTTTCACGCCGACAGCTAACCGATTGGATCAAGTGCTACGAAGAAGGTGATGGGATTGAACCAAGGGACACAGCACGCCTCTTCTCGCCAACCCGGCCCGGTTGTTCTGCTCATCCGGGACGGATGGGGTATCGGCAAGGACGGGCCTGGAAACGCTGTACTGGCTGCGAAGACACCTATTGCAGATCGGCTATTGCACACCGCGCCTCGCACGACATTGGAAGCGGCAGGTGAAGCCGTGGGCCTTCGTGCCGGAGTGATGGGGTCCTCCGAAGTGGGACACCTCAACATGGGTGCCGGACGCATTGTCAAGCAGGAGATGGTGCGAGTTGACGAAGCGCTCAAGGACGGATCCTTGTTCGAAGTCGAGCGATTTCGGACGCTGGTCGATCACTGCCTGCAGACCGATGCAGCGTTTCATCTCATGGGCTTGGTACAGGATCAAGGCGTTCACGCCGAGCAGGCGCATTTGCATGCGATCCTGCGGTATCTCGCATCGAGGGGGATCCAGAAGGTGTTCGTTCACTTCTTCAGCGACGGACGCGACACGCCACCACGGAGTGCGCTCACTTTTGTCAAGCGACTGGAGAAGCTGCTTGCGGAACTTGGCATCGGCGCCGTGGCGTCGGTCATGGGCCGCTACTATGGTATGGACCGCGCGTCCAACTGGGATCGAACTGAACTGGCGTTCCGTGCGTTGGTGCTTGGCGAAGGCAAGCGAGCACAGTCCGCGACCGAAGCCGTTGAATCTGCCTACACTCGCGCAGATGCCGGAGAGAAGGACAGCGAGCAGCCGCTCGAATCGGATGAGTTCATTTTCCCAACGCTGATTGTGGACAAGTCAGACGAACCGATTGGCCTGATTCGCGAGGGCGACGCCGTGTTGCATTTCAACTACCGCCAGGATCGTGCCATTCAGCTTACACGTGCCTTCGTGGAAGCGGATTTTGCGTTGTTTGCCGTCGCGTATCGCCCCGCTGTGGTGTATGCGGGCTTAACCAAGTACTACGACGAGTTCCCGTACAACATACTGGAGCCGCTTTCGATGAAAGGCCTGCTTGGCGAGGTGCTCTCGAATCTTGGGATTCCACAGCTGCGGATCTCCGAGTACCAGAAATTCCGGCACGTCACCAGCTTCTTCAACGGCAAACGTATCGCATCGTTTCCGCTGGAGGATCGCGTGATGGTTCCCAGTATCACGATTCCGGAGAACCTCAAGCCCGAGATGAGCGCCTACGAGACGACGAAACTTGCCGAAGCTGCCATCCTGGGCGGCCGGACGGCACTTCGGAAAACCGCAGCGGGTATGGAGGGGCTTGTGTGCAGCTTCTGCGACGATGATACACACGGTGCCGACAGATACCCGTTCATTGCGATCAACCTGGCGAATTGCGATATGGTTGGCCATACCGGCGTATTTGATGCTGCTGTAAGAGCTGTGGAAGTTGTGGATGAATGCTGCGGGCGAATCATGGCGGCTGTCGAACGTGTCAACGGAATTGTTCTGATCACCGCGGATCACGGCAACGTCGAAGAGATGCTTGACGTGGAGGGCAACGTGCAGACGGCCCACTCGTTGAACGATGTCGATGCGTTCTTGCTTCGCGATGATGGAGAACGTGTTGTGCTTCGCAGTCACGGGATCCTCTCCGATGTCGCGCCCACGATTCTCGAACTGCTTGGCATCGAGTGTCCCGCGGAGATGACCGCTCAATCTCTGATACAGCCTGAAGCCTAGCTTCGGAAAGGACCGGAGTCCAACCATGCAGACGTATCAAGCCGATCTGCATATTCATTCGTGCTTCTCTCCGTGTGGCGCGATGCAGATGACTCCCCAGGCCATCGTTGAAACGGCGATCGCGAAGGGCATCGACCTCATTGCAGTGACTGATCACAACACGGCTGCAATGGCTCCGTTTGTCGCAGAAGCTGCGCGTGCTCGAGGACTGGCATTCCTCTATGGTCTTGAGCTCCAGACCCTGGAGAACGTTCACCTGCTTGCCTACTTCGACGACGAGGCCGTATGTCTCGAATTCTCGGACGAGGTCTATGCCTTGCTTCCAGACTCGACGCACGACCCTTATCATCTACGTGATCAGCGGCTCGTGGATGCAAGCGGAAGGTTGATTCGGGTCGAGAAGCGATTCCTCGTCAACGGAATTGGTCTTTCCTTGATGGATGCGGCACAGAGGGTTCGCGACCTCGGCGGACTTCCCGTTCCTGCCCACATCGATCGCGATTTCTTCAGTGTGCGGTCAGAACTTGGCGCGCTGCCTGAAGGGGCCGACTTCGAGCTTGTAGAAGTGAGGGACGAAGTGATTCCGGCGCTCTGCCAGGATTCCGCGATTCTCAAGACATCCGACGCCCACGATCTCGAACAGATCGGACGACGTGTAACGTACATCACATTCGCTGAACCTACCGTCGAGGAGCTGAGGAAAGCAGCGCGATGCATCGACGGCCGTTCACTTGCTGCGAACGTGCGTACAGACTAGCACGACGATTGTCCCCTTGAGAGTTCTCCGTTTTCGTGAGGCACACCCGTGAATCGGTGAAAGCTCGCATTGCGACGCGTGTCTTGGGCGATAGAATCTCCTATGGATGCGGCACGAAACCTGTCGGCATCTATGGAACGAGCAAGGCGCCCGGGTGCGTGTACGCAATGTGGAGCGGGCTTGCGAGTTCCTAGGGTGAAGCAGAAGCGCGAGGAGGCGGCGATGAAGCTTGAGGAACTGAAGAAACTACGCGAGCAGGCTTCGGAAGAGATGAAGCTTGGGAAAGATGCATCACGGATCGAGATCCGTGTGGCCATGGGCACCAGCGGCATTGCTGCCGGATCCCGTAGCGTTCTCAAAGCATTTGAGGAAGAGATCGCCAATCGGAGCCTTGATGGCGTAGCCGTCTCTGAGACTGGAGAGCGCGGCTGGGCCTCGTGCGAACCTGTTGCGGAAGTGCAGGAGTTCGGCAAGGAACCTGTGTTCTACTCCTGTCTGACAGTAGACAAAGTACGGCGTGTCGTCGAGGAACACATCGTCGGCGGAACGCCGGTTGCAGATTACCAAATCAACCCACATGGGTAGATCCTGGAGGGAAGAGGGCGTGGAAACGATAACGCTGACCATCGACGGGCAACTGCTGAAAGCATCGCCCGGCGAGACCCTTCTTCAAGTGGCGGAGCGGAACGGGATTCGTATTCCTACGCTATGCCATCTGGAAGGGCTGACGGACGTAGGTGCATGCCGTTTGTGCACTGTGGAGGTGGCAGGGCAACTAGTACCTGCCTGCACAACGGAGGCCGCGAACGAAATGGATGTACACACGGCGACCGACCAGGTCAAAGCCTATCGTCGCCAAGTGTTGGAGCTTCTGTTTGCTGAGGGCAACCACGTGTGTTCCTTCTGCGTTTCCAACGGAGGCTGCGAACTCCAGGATCTTGCTTGCGAGCTGGAGATGCACTCAGTGAATGTGCCGTACTCGTATCCACGCAACCGAGTGGATGCGTCACATCCTTGGTTTCTGATTGACCGGGACCGCTGCGTGCTTTGTGGTCGTTGCGTCCGGGTCTGTGCGGAAGTCGAAGGCGCACACACGTGGGCGTTTGCGGAACGAGGGCACACCGCGCGTGTGATCACCGATCTGGATGTCGATTGGGGCGACGCGGAGTCCTGCACCAGTTGCGGCAAGTGTGTAGAGGTCTGCCCAACCGGCGCGATCGTTCCCAAGGGTGCATCGAACGCGGAGATGATCAAGGACTCGGATCTGGTTGCGCGCCTCATCGAGAGGAGAAGCCATGAGTAAAGTCAAAGTCGCGACCCTTTGGTTCAGTGGCTGCGCGGGCTGCCACATGTCCCTCCTCGATATCGACGAGGTGCTGATCGACCTGCTCGACCGCATCGAATTCTGCAACAGCCCGATCACCGATCTGAAAGTGTTCCCGGAGGGCGGCGTCGATGTCACGTTGATCGAAGGCGCAGTGGCCAACGAAGAGCACCTGCACTTGGTCAAGGAAGCGCGTGAGAAATCCAAGATCCTGATTGCTCTCGGCGACTGCGCAGTCACCGGGAATGTTCCCGGTCTGCGAAACGGCCTGCCGACGGACAAGATGATCGAGAACATCTACGGCAAGGACATGACCACGAACGGCAACTTGCCGTACGAGGTGGTCCCACACTTGCTGGATCGCGTGCGGCCTGTCCACGAAGTGGTTCCGGTGGAGTACTTCCTGCATGGTTGTCCACCTCCTCCGGGCGTCATCGCCAAGACGATTCTGGCATTGCTCGACGGCAAAGAGCCCGAACTTGTCGGCGAGGATCTGAAGTTCGGTTAGGGAGTCAACATGGAGAAACAGATACACATCGAGCCGGTAACGCGGATTGAAGGACACGCGAAGATCACGGTCTTCCTCGATGATGCCGGCGACGTGAAGGACACCCAGTTCCACGTGACCGAGCTTCGAGGGTTTGAGAAATTCTGCGAAGGACGAACGCTCTGGGAGATGCCCGGGCTCACGGCCCGCATCTGCGGCATCTGCCCGGTGTCGCACATCCTCGCATCGGCGAAAGCGTGCGATGCCATTCTGTCCGTTCGCATTCCAAAGGCAGGCGAGATGCTGCGCCGTCTCATGAATCTGGGGCAATTTGTGCAGTCGCACGCGCTGAGCTTTTTCTATCTATCGGCGCCCGACTTCATGCTGGGATGGGATCACGATCCTGCGACGCGCAACGTCGTAGGACTGGTACAGGCCAATCCCGATCTGGCGCGCAAGGGCATTCGCCTCCGATCCTTCGGACAGGAAGTCATCAGCAGGCTCGGCGGCAAGCGCATTCACCCATCCTGGGCCGTGCCCGGGGGTGTGAATTCCGCGTTGGACGAAGAAGATCAGCAGTGGCTCCTTTCCCAGCTTCCAGAGGCCAAGGATACGATTCGGGAAACGCTTGAGCTCTTCAAGTCTTCCTTTGACTGCGAAGCACGCGACGTGCTCGGGGAGTTCAACAGCATGTACATGGGGTTGGTGGCTCCTGAGGGGCAGTGGGAGCACTACGAGGGTCTGATCCGAATCGTGAATCAGGATGGATCGATCGTTGTCGAAGGGCATGACCCTTCGCGGTACTACGAGATCATTCAGGAAGCATCTGAGCCCTGGACGTACCTCAAGTTCCCGCACTACGTTCCGATGGGTTATCCGGACGGCATGTACCGCGTCGGCCCGCTCGGGCGCGTGAACGTTGCCGAGCGATTCGGCACACCGGAAGCGGATGCCGAACTCGAAGCCTTCCGTACGATCGCGAACCGATGCTCGGGCAAGGTGTTCGACTATCACTGGACACGATTGCTGGAGATCCTTGCTTCGCTGGAACGCATGGGGCAATTGCTGAAGGACGAGCGCATTCTTGATCCGCGTGTCCGAGCAGAGGCAGGCATCAACGAACTCGAGGGCGTGGGCATTCACGAAGCGCCTCGCGGCACGCTCATCCACCACTACAAGGTGGACGAGAATGGAATCATCGAGAAGGCGAACTTCATCGTCTCTACCGGCCACAACAATCTGGCCATGAACCGTGCCGTCCAAGGCATTGCCAAGAAGTACATCTCCAAGGGCAATGTGACAGAGGGAATCCTGAATCGAATCGAGGGTGGAATCCGTGCCTACGACCCTTGTTTATCCTGCTCGGTGCACGCGGTCGGACAGATGCCGATCGAGTTGAGCATCGTAGATGCGGACGGGACACTCCAACATACCCTCACCAAGGAGTAGGCGTGGACGTCATCATCGGAATCGGAAATAGACTGCGAGGAGATGACGGCGTCGGCCCACACGTCGTGGACGCCCTCATGCCTCGGTCCGATCTCGAAACGATGACGGTTCACCAACTAGTGCCGGAGCTGTCAGAACAGATCCATGCTGCCGAACGTGTGCTGTTTGTGGACGCGTGCATCGATCGCGATGCCATCGCGTTGACGCCCATCGCGCCGTCGGAGCATCGTGGCCTGGGGCATGCCTGCGCACCGGGTGCCTTGTTGAGCTGGACCCAACTTGTCTTCGGGGAGATACCTGATGCGTGGCTGCTTCGCATTCCGGGAGCCGATTTCGATCTCGGCGAGCGCCTGAGTCAACGAACCCAGAGGCTGCTGCCCGATGCGCTCGACCGTATCGAGCAGTGGATTGCCACCTGCCCGGAGCCCGCAGGCTCAAGAAGCGAGGAGGAAGCGTGAAGGAACTGCTGGAACGGTATCCGGCGACCACAGAGTACATGCTAGACATCTTGCATGACATCCAGGACGCCGAACCGAAGAACTACTTGAAGCCTGAAGCGCTTCATGCCGTAGCGGAATACTTGTCGGTGCCGCTGTCCGATGTTGTGAGCACAGCGACGTTCTATACGATGTACAGCCTGAAGCCACGTGGCAAGCACATCATTCGATTCTGTGAATCGCCGCCATGTCAACTCGTGGGCGCGGAGTCGTTGCTCATGATCCTCTCCGAGTACCTGAACGTCGAAGTGGGAGAAACCACCGAAGACGGCGAGTTCACCCTCGAGACAGCAAGCTGCCTGGGGGTATGCGGTGTTGCACCCGCGATGATGATCGACATGGAAGTGCACGGGAATCTGACGCGGGAACGAATCATCGATGCGATCGAAGCCGTAAGGGGGAGCGATGCCTAGCAACGAGATGAAACCTCCGATCGTTCTCCAAAACAACGGCGTCATCAATCCGTACAGCTTCAGTCAAGCGGTCGCTGTCGGTGCCTACAGCGCAATGGCCAAGATCGTTGAAGAAGGCATCCCTACTCAAGATGTAATCGATACGGTCAAAGCCTCGGGCCTTCGTGGTCGTGGGGGTGCAGGATTCCCGACAGGACTCAAGTGGTCGTTCACGGCAAAGGACGAACAGGTCTACATCATCTGCAATGCAGACGAAGGCGAGCCGGGCACGTTTAAGGATCGAATGATCCTTGAAGGCGATCCGCACCGGCTGATCGAAGGCATGATGATTGCCGGCTACGCCGTCGGTGCTACGAAGGGCTACATCTACATCCGCGGCGAGTACGGATTGTCCATCGAACGCATGCAGTACGCCATCGACAAGGCGAGAGCGCATGGCGTGCTTGGCGATCGCATCTTCGAGTCCGACTTCTCGTTCGATATCGAGATCAAAAAGGGAGCCGGCGCCTACGTCTGCGGCGAGGAAACGTCACTCATCGAGTCGATCGAAGGCAAGCGCGGCTATCCACGCCTCAAGCCGCCGTACCCAGGGGCAGTCGGCCTGTGGTCGAAGCCCACGGTGGTGAACAACGTGGAAACGCTGGCCAACGTGCCGCCCATCCTCTTGAACGGCGTCGATTGGTTCCGCTCGTACGGCACGGAGAAGTGTCCAGGAACCAAGGTCTACTCGATCCTCGGTCATGTCAAGAAGCCCGGACTCGCGGAAGCCGAAATGGGGATCTCTCTGAAACAGATCATTGACCAATACGGCGGAGGGATCGAGAACGACAAGAAATTCAAGGGAGCACTCGTCGGCGGGGCAGCCGGAGCCTTCGTTTGCCCCGACTGTCTGGACAAGCCGATGGACTTCGACGGCCTCCAGGAGCTGTCCGCGGTCCTCGGTTCAGGCGCGATCCTGGTGTTCAACGAAGACGCCTCGATTGTCGAGATGCTGGATGGCATCCTCGCCTTCTTCAAGCACGAGTCCTGCGGCCAATGCGCACCCTGTCGTGGCGGCACACTTGCGCTGAAGTCAATCATGGGCCGCATTCGCAAAGGAAACGGCCAGCCAGGAGATCTTGATCGCATGGTGGAAGTCGCCACAACCATGCAAGCGATGTCACTCTGCCCACTGGGGCAATCCGTGATGCTACCGATCACCAGTGCTCTGCGGCATTTCAGGGGTGAGTTCGAGGCATTGATCAAGTAGCAGACTCAGCGAATCGAGCGCAATGACGCGGCAGCTCGAAGCGGCTGCCGCGTTTGCCCTTGGCCTAGATCCATCGCCCGAGCCGCCAGCCGATCCAAGCGGCGATCAGGCTGAGCGTCACGTTGAGCAGGATGTTCCATCCGGCCACGCCAAGACGGTTTGACTCCAGCAACGTGATGGTTTGGTGGCTGAAGGTCGAGAAGGTCGTGAATCCGCCGAGTAATCCGATGGACACGAATGCACGGGTTTGGTGCGAAATCGTGACGCGTGCTCCAGCCACGGAAAGAAAGAGCCCGAGCAAGAAGCTCCCTACCAGGTTGACAAGCAGCGTGCTCCACGGAAACGAGGATGTAAACGGGAGCCGAGAGATCGAGTAGCGGAGAACGCTGCCCACAGCGCCCCCGGCAGCAACGGCAAGAATGTGTGTCATGCGACGAACTCCTTCGGATTGGAGCGGACATTCTACGCGCTGATGACACTTGTCACCATCCTGCAGCTTGAACCCCATTCCCCAGACCAGTACAACAGGGAAGGCCCAATCCTCTAGGAGGCACGATGGCTGGTAACATCGAATGGCAACCTTCGCGGACCCTCACGGAATTTCGGCTACTCCCCGGACTCACGACGCCGGAAACGTCAATTGATGCGATCAATTTGAGCACACCGCTTGCCTTGAAGGCGGACGGACGCAGTGCATTGACGCTGCAGGCTCCCGTCTTGGCAGCGGCAATGCAATCGGTGTCCGGGTCGAAGATGGCGATTGCCCTCGCAAAACAAGGCGGCACGGCTGTTGTGTTCTGTTCGCAATCGATCGAGTCGCAAGCCGAGATGGTCACACGTGTCAAGTCATACAAAGCCGGATTCGTGGAGCCTCGAACGATTGCTCCCGATCTGACAATCCGTGAACTCGACACCCTCCGTCGCGAGGCCGGATTCTCTACCTTCCCTGTTGTCGACGCTCATGATCATCTACTCGGGCTGATTACGCGTCGCGACTATTCTGCACTGGCGCATGGCGACCTCACGGTCAAGGAACGTATGATCCCCCGTGCGCAGTTGGATGTGGGGGTCAACGTAAGCGATCTCGAAGAAGCGAACTCACTGCTGATCGAGGGGCACCGTGCTGTGCTCCCGATTGTAGACACTGAGGATCGTTTGCTTTCACTTGTGTTTCGCAAAGACATCGAGGACCACCTTGATAATCCGGATCAGATTGTCGACGCGCGCAAGCGTCTGATTGCAGCAGCTGCGATCAACACGCACGACTACGTTGATCGTGTGCCCTCGCTCATTGAAGCGGGCGTTGACGTGTTGAGCATCGATTCATCCGACGGGTTCTCCTCCTACCAGCGGGAAACGATTCGCTGGATTCGGGATCGGTATCCTGAGATTCCGATCATTGCCGGTAACGTGATCACGGGACCGGGATTCGAGTACCTGGCCACGTCCGGCGCAGGTGCCGTAAAAGTCGGAATGGGCGGCGGTTCCATTTGCATCACGCAGGAACAGAAAGGCACTGGGAGAGGTTTAGCCTCTGCGATACTCGACGTCGTCGCCGCCAGGGATGCTTACGCCGCGAAGACGGGTACCCACGTTCCGGTCATCGCAGATGGCGGCATTGTCAACTCCAAAGACGCTGTGGTTGCGCTTGCGCTTGGCGCAGATGCGGTCATGATGGGGCGGTACTTCGCGCGAATGGACGAATCGCCCACCGCCAAGCTCCAAATCAACGGCCGCACCATGAAACCCTACTGGGGCGAAGGGTCCGCGCGCGCGCGCGAATGGAGTCCCGCACGCTACAGACATGCCTCATTCCTCGAAGGAGTGGAAGGGTTCGTAGAGTACGCAGGCAAGCTGCACGACAACCTGCCTCAGTTCCTAAGCAAGGTCAAAGCTGCCATGGCCTCTTGCGGATGTGCCACGATCCGAGAGCTCCACGAGCGTGCTGGACTTGAGTTGGTGTCCGGCCTTTCCATCCGGGAAGGAAAAGCGCACGACATCCTCCAGTTTGGCGGAGATCGTGATTCGCTCTCCAGTTGGAGCATCTGAGGACGACTTCTGCTATGCTACGTGGGTTTTTGAGCCACGGATCGGGAGGCGGTGTGATGTTCAAGGAGATCTCGCCACTGGATGGACGGTATGCGAGAGCGTTGGCGCCGCTTGGCGACCTTTTCTCCGAGTTTGCGCTCGCACAAGAACGCTGCACCATAGAGCTAAACTATCTTAAGGCGCTTGACGAGATCGGTACGTTCCCCGCGCTCAACAAGGACGAACTTGGACGTATTGACGCAGCGCTCGCATCGTTTCTCGACGCGGATTTCTCTCGCATCAAAGCACTCGAAGCGGAAACCCATCACGATGTCAAAGCCTGTGAGCTGTTCCTGAGAGAGAAGCTCGAGCTCCGGCATCCGGGGATGATCCACTTCGGCCTCACATCAGCGGACATCAACAACCTCTCCTACGCCTGCCTGCTCAGACGGTTCCGTGACATGCATCAACGACCACAGCTACGCGAATTCCTCAAGGAGCTCGTCGAACTGGCTGAGCGATGGAAGTCGATCCCATTTCCCGCACGAACGCACGGCCAACCCGCCAGTCCGACGACAGCCGGTAAGGAGATCGCCGTTTTTGTGTCACGGCTTCTGAAACAAGTCGAGTCACTTGCCGCGCTGCGATTCACCGGCAAGCTGAACGGCGCGACGGGTACGTACGCCGCCTTGGCAACCGCCGCTCCAGACATCGACTGGCCGGCCTTCTCAAAGCAGTTCGTCGAGAATCTCGGCCTCGATTGGAGTGCCTGTACCACGCAAATCGAAGGTTTCGATACGCTTGCCGAATACCTACATCTGACAGCCCGCATCAACAATATCGTGCTGGATCTAGATCAGGACATGTGGCAGTACATCTCGCGGGGGGAGATCGTTCAGAAAGCAATGCCTGGCGAAGTTGGCTCCTCGACCATGCCCCACAAAGTGAATCCGATCCGGTTCGAGAACAGCGAAGGCAACATCACCATTGCCAACGCGTTGATTCATGCAATGACCAACAAACTCACGCAATCGAGAATGCAGCGAGATCTGTCAGGATCGACCATCCAACGCAACGTTGGCGTCGCACTTGCACACAGCTACCTCGCAGTCCAGCAGACGATGCAAGGCCTCTCGCGGATCGATCTTGCTGCCGACGTCGCGAAGCAGCACGTCGAAGCATCGCCCGAAGTGCTCGCCGAAGCTGTCCAGACTGTGCTCCGCGCCGAAGGTGTTGAGAACCCCTACGAGTTGCTCAAATCGTTGACGCGTGGCAGCACGATCACACTCGAATCCTTCCGCAAGTGGATCGACGGCCTCGACATCCGCGACAGCGCCAAAGCGCAGCTTAAAGCACTCCAGCCGTCTGACTACATCGGCCTCGCCGAAACCACTGCTGTCGAAGTCATCCGAGAAGCCCAAACCTGGCTTGCGCGCTAGCAACCTCAGCTGCCCAAAAGGGGACACAAACCTTAACTAGATTCCTCTCAAGCGGTTAAGGTTTGTGTCCCCCTTCTGGATACTAAGCTCTCCTTCGAGAATCGTAACGGCGTGGCCGGCGAGCTTGACGCGATCGCCTGCCAGCGTGCAACGCAAATCCCCGCCGCGTGCGGAGGCTTGATGGGCGTGCAGTTCGTTCTTCCCGAGTTTGGCTGCCCAGTAGGGCGTGAGCGCGCAGTGTGCAGAGCCAGTCACTGGGTCTTCGTCAATGCCTACGCACGGCGCGAAGAAACGCGAAATGAAGTCGAAGTGCTCATCGTCTGACCTGGCGGTCACGATTGCGCCCCGGACGCCGAGCTTCCTCAGTCGCCCAAAGTCGGGGGCCAGCAGCTGCACGATGGCCTCGGATTCGACTTCGACGAGGTAGTCGAAGCGCGGGCGACCTACACACAAGGCCGTCTCGACCCCGAGTGCGGCCAGCAGGCCGTTCGGAACCTCAGTCTCTGCCAGCGGAAGCGCAGGGAAGTCGAGTTCGATCATGCCGTCGACCAAGCGGGCTTCGAGTATGCCGCTCTGGGTGTGGTAGCAAGCGATGTCGCAGGGGGCGAGGATCTTCTTCGAGTACAGCACGTGGGACGTCGCTAGCGTCGCGTGACCGCAGAGTTCCACTTCGACAGCCGGGGTGAACCAGCGCAGGTCGAAGTCGCCGTCCGCTCGGCGAACAAGGAACGCGGTCTCCGATAGATTCATTTCCGCGGCGATCGATTGCATCCAAGCTTCATCCGCAGGCTGATGCAGCAGGCAGACGCCCGCCGGATTGCCGGAGAACGCTTTGCTCGCGAACGCATCGACTTGGTAGATGGGAATGCCCATGATGCCTCCTTTTTTGAGGTCAGTTGCTCCAAGTTTGATCGATCGGAGCATGGGGTACAATGCCGTCTTGGAGGTACACGATGAAGCACACCGAACGCATCGCGCCGGACATCTTCCGGCAACGGCTCCTGATTGAGGGCTACTACGAGCGGCCGATCACGCGCGAATCGCTCGCCGCCAGTATGCTGGCCATTGCCGCACACTTGAATCTGCGCACTTACGCAGACCCCATCGTGTTCTCTCCGGAATCCGGGATGGGGAAGGGCGAGAACGCTGGTTTCGACGCCTTCGTCCCCCTCGTGGATTCAGGGATCTCTGCCTACGTATGGTCGAACGCACGCTTTCTCTCTATCCTGCTGTACACGTGTAAGGCGTTCGATGAAACGGCGGCGATCGAATTCGCGAAGAAGGAGTTCGGACTTGCCGGGCAGACCGAGACGCTTCCGTTCTAGGCCTTTGCCAAATCGTGTGACACTGATTCGTCCAACTACTCTCCCGACTTCTCCTCGATGTGGACGTTGATCACCCCCTGCAGGATGTGCAGAGGAAGGATGCCGTGCTCGAGTACGGCGTCGTGGAACTCAGCCAACGAGAAGTCCTCGCCCAGTGCATCTTCCGCAGACTCTCGCAAGGCGTGGATCGCGACTCCTCCGATCTTGTATCCCAGGTAGTGGCCCGGAAGTCCAAGATGGGCACCGTAGATGTATCCCTTGGCTCCGTGTTCGGAGAGCCCGAGGGTCTCGATGTAGTAGTCTAGGGTCTCAGCTTCGGTCCATCCCAGAGCATGAAGGCCGGTGTTCGCAACGATCGCGACGGAGCGTACCAGGTCATACTGTGTGAGTCCCACGGTCGCACCGGGGATCTCATCGTACCAGCCCAGTTCCGAGGTGAGCATCTCGACGTAAAAGGCCCATCCTTCAACGAAACCGATGCTGTAACTACCGATCAGCGACTTCTGCAACTGGAGAGGCAGATTGCGTGCGTGTGCAATCGCATGCTGTAGGTGATGGCCCGGATAAGCTTCGTGAAACGCAATCAAGGGAAGCATGTACGCAGACTGCGCGCCAAGCGTTTTGGCAATGAACACGGCTTGTCGGGAGTCATCCGCAGCTGCGTCGAAGTACATGCCTCCTTTATCGGCCCCGACGATGCACAGCTCTTCCTCCGGGAAGAACCCGACGAGGTCGATTGAGTGCTCCTTGCCGAGGTCAATGAATTGCTGATAGCGTTGGAGGATTTCCGCACCTTCAAGCGTGCCGCTGAGTTCTGCAGCAGCGGCAGCAATTTCCGCATTGGAGAGCGAACCTGAGATTCCCCACTCGTCCGCAGCAGTACGTAGCGCGGCCTCCGCATCTCTGACGTACCGCAACCCTAGATCGTGCAGTTGGGCTCCGGTCAGCGGAGTCTGGACGTAGTGCTGTAGGCAATAAGCATAGAACGCCTCCCCATCATGAACATGCACGAGGCTTCCCTCGCTGGGGGCTGCGTCCATCAATTCGAGAAGCACTGCAGAGAATCGCCGATAGGCCGGCTGAACTTGGGTTCCAATGATTTTCGCGGCCTCTCGGAGACGGTCTTGCCTTGACGACGCATCCAGCTCATCGACGCCATCGATCCGATCCCGCAACGCGGTGAAGAACGGACTTGTGTACTCGGTATGCTGAAGAATCCGGATCAGATCGCTCCGCGCCCACGCAAGATGTCCGCGGCTGGGAAGGACTCCGGCTGCCGCGTACCGCCGCATCTCGGATGTGATCTCGTCTAGCTGACGATCGATCTGCTCCAGCTTGCAGAGGTAGCTCGCGACATCCTCCTTGTCGAGCAACGGCTGGTGATACAGGAAGTGGTCGGGAAGCATCGATGGATAGGTCGGATAGAGGAAGAAATCGATGGGATAGGCAAACGCATGTTGGTCCACGAGATCTTGCCAGTACCACGAACAGACGTCATAGAGCAGTTGCTGCTCCGCGTCGAGTTCTGCACGAAGGAAGCCTTGGAGCTCAGCGAGGATCAAAGCTTCGATTGCGCGCGTTTCCGCGAGGTAGCTTTCGGAGAACTCACGAAGCAGATCGTCGCGGACGCCGAGCAAACTGGAGGCACCGAAGCGAGTGACATCTTCAGGGAATCGCAGCACATGCTGTTGGAAGGACTCCTCAACGAATGCCTCAAACGAGAGACCTTCCAGCGCTTGCGTCACCTCCTCAACTGTCGGCGGCGTCCAAGAAGGCTCGTACGCAACAACGGGAATCGTGGCCATTCCCAGTGCGAGACAGAAGAAGATGACGTATTGGCGACCCAAGCTGGGCATGAACAGAACCTCCCGGGCAATCGGTATATGGTGGATAGATTCAGACTACAGGCAGATTCCTGAAACCGCAATGATCTCTGGCTTACATTCCCGTCAAACCCGATCGCACAAGGCAAAGGGGACACAAACCCTAATTCCCGAAACACGCCGAATTGCGAAGGGGACACAAACCCTAATTCGCGAAACGAGTCGAATTAAGGTTTGTGTCCCTGTTTCTGAAGCCCGAGGCGAGGATCGACGCTGCCTTACACTGATTTCCTAGATCCGTGAACGATCATTGAATCCACCTTACGCGTCAACCACCAGGCCAGCGCGAACGGGCTGGCAATCGTACCGATGTGCGAGGGTTGCTGCTCTATCCAGATGGTGAAGAAGGGTAGCTTCCAGTTGAGACCCAAACATCCGCTTGCTCCGAACAGCGAAATGGACGTTCGAGCCAAGCGATACGCAGGTGGCAAAGTCTGCAGTGATGCTCGCAAGAAAGCCGAAATCTATGCATGTTCCGTTCGAGTCGTGATCGAAGTGGTTCTTAGGTGGCATTGTACGAGATGCGTGGCAAATTCAGGTAGGATCTGCAACTTCTAAACCAGCGGCTGGCCACATGTCCCATCAGAGAACTGCGACACCCATCACCTTCGACACGCACCGGGGAGGCACCTCTGTGTAACAAACATTACACTCGCAAACGCCCCTTTCCGCGGTTCCTGAACGTAATCCCCATCACAATAGTTTCGGAATGCCTCGGAGAGGTATTGCACTTGGCTTCCCAAGACCAAAGAGGAAGCCGGGGAAAGGAAGTGGTGCGATTGATCGATCGACTCCGATACTTGAGCACGCTGGGGAAGATTCTGTCGATTGCGCTGGCCATCGCGCTTCTTCCGTGGATGGTGCTGGCTGATGAAGACTGCACCAAGTTGCCTGATCTTTGGCTGCCACCGGACGGAACGGAAGGCCTCGCAGACGGCGGGATCTCGGTCCAAACGACAACGGGCGATGTTTGCCAGGGAGATACGGTCACCATCACGGTGACGATTGACAATCTGAGCTGTGGTGATGCCGGCCCCTTTGATGTGCGCGTTTACTGGGACGCCTACGCGAACATCATCGGCACACAGCAAGTCGATGGATTGCCGGGATGTGAGTACACGACCCTCACGTTTACTTGGGATACAGATCACGTGCCAACTGGGGAACACGATGTGTTGCTCTGTGCGGACACGGGTTTCGAGGTTGTTGAACTCAATGAGGGCAACAACTGCATGACGATCGAGCGCGACTTGCTGATTCGTCCGAACACACCGGTTGTGGACGTAGAGAAAGTTGCCATCGATCCAAACGGTGGCACGGTTGTGCCCGGTGATACGATCCGATACGAAGTTACGATTGTCAACTACGGTTGCGCGGATCTGGAAGACAATCCGGGTCACGAGTTCGTGGACATGCTTCCTGCCGGGATCTCGGCAGACGGCTACGTGACTGCCACATCTGGAAAGGCTGCGGTCGAAGGCGATGAAATCGTCTGGGACGGCGGCATTCCTGCCGGCGGATCAGTGACAATCAAGTACCGCGTCGACGTGGACTACGGATTGGAAGACGGCACGCAGATCTGCAACCAGGGTACCGTGTACTGGGATTCGGACGACAATGGATCCAACGATCAAGAGACCTTGACCGATGACCCAAGCACTGGCGCGGAAGACGATCCGACCTGTATCACAGTCGATGAATCGATCAGTATTCCGCCTCCGCTGTCTGGAACCATAGACGCACCCACGCTTTCGGAATGGGGCATGATTGCGGCCGGCTGCCTGTTCTCAATTGCTTTTGGCTGGCATCTCATCCGCCGCCGCCGAATGGCTTCGAGTTCGGAGGCAAAATGAAGCGGTACGTGCTGCGCAACCTCCGGCTCTGCGTTTCGATCTTCTGCGCGGTGTGCGCGCTCGGATCGCTCCTTTGGCTGTCCGGGAACGAGACGGCGATGATGGGGATCCAGCGCTCGCTTGCGCTCGTAACCAGTGGATTCCTCAACCTGTTCGGCCAGAGCACGGTTGTGGTGGATACGACTGTGCAATCCGAGGTTTTCGGGATCTCCGTGGTTACGGCATGCACCGGCCTCTTCACAACGGGGCTCTTCGTCATTGCAGTCCTTGCTTTTCCAGCGCTCTGGTGGCGCAAGCTGATCGGTGTGGGGATGGGCGTTTTCGGCATCTATGCAGTCAACGTGATCCGGCTGGTCACGCTCTACTTCATCGGCGTCGAGCTGCCAGGGTTTCTTGATCAAGCGCACCAACTCGTGTGGCAATCTCTGCTGATCGTGATTGCTGTGGCGCTGTGGCTCTATTGGGCCGGAAGGTGGGCGTATGCGCCGC
>Ga0272441_10004497_pt1 | contig 25161 bp, 9 predicted proteins | sample SSMProp6N_FD_193582 | JGI IMG/M metagenome (GOLD analysis project Ga0272441, IMG submission 193582) | Marine sediment archaeal communities from Little Sippewissett salt marsh, Falmouth, MA, United States - SSM-Prop-6N | ecosystem: Environmental > Aquatic > Marine > Wetlands > Sediment ...
CTCGAGCTCGGCAGCGACGACGGCGTCAAGGCGTGGCTCAACGGCACGCTCGTCCATGCCAACAACACGGCCCGCGCCGCCAAGCCCTATACCGACAAGGTCAACGTCACGCTGAAAGCCGGCTGGAACTCGCTGCTGCTGAAGATCACGCAGAACAATCTGCCGTGGGAGTTCTGCGCCCGCATCTGCCGCCGTGACGGGAAGCCGCTGCGCACCATACGCTTCGATCCCGCCCACCAGGCCCAGCCCACGCCTCCCACAAAGGCCGCCACCCCGCCCCGCCCCGCCGGAAGGCCCGGCTGAGGTCTTCTGGCGTCGCCGCGTTGCACTTACGATGTGAATTCGCGACGCCAGGCCGGCCCGACAGATCACCGGATTGGCGGTGGTCCAACCGGCGCTGAATCCACCTTAGGCCGGCCGGGTTTCTGCCTAGCCGATGGAGAGAGGCGCGGCCTCTGCCGTCGGGTCTCAGTTCGCAACAAAGTGCATGATGCGGGCGGCGTGGCCGGCGCTGGAACTCCGCTCGGCCACGCGCAGCCGTAGCGTGTGCCGGCCGGGGCCGAGGTCCGTCGCGAACATCACCGTTCGCGGGTAATGGAGCCCCTTGCTGAACCGGTGGTACAGGTCCACGCACCGGGCCGGCCCCCCGTCGATGGTGGCCTCGAGCATGCCCGCGTCGGGCCCCGCCACGACGTACGCGCCGACGGCCGCGCCCGTGAACTCGAGTGTGAGTTCGGCCCCGGGCCGGTCGGCGCACAGCATGGGGATGGCCGTGAAGCGGCTGCGTTTGCCGCCCGCGAGCGATTTCCAGTCGGGGACGCCCAGTGTCCAGCCGTCGCCGGCCTTGGCCCGGGAGGGGGCGACGAACCGCCCGTTGCCGTAGTGCCGCGGGTCGAGCGGCTCGGGCATGGGATGGTCGGCCGGCCGGGCATCGGCCGAAATCGGGAGGCGCCAGGCCCGATTGAGCATGGCCTCGATCATTGCCGCGCACAGGGCGTTGCCCGCCGGCGCCGGGTGCGTGCCGCCGAACTGCTTCCACGTCAGGGCGGCGGCCTCGATGCGGTCGGCGACCTCCTTCGCGAGGTTGACCGTCGAGACGCCGTAATGGGCGGCGACGGCCTCGTGGGCTTCGATGGTCAGTGGCGTGTTGCCGGCCCGGAGGGTGTTGAGCATGCCGGGGTTGACGAAGTACGTGACGACGATGTCCGCCCGCGGGTTATGCCGGCGAGTGTGCCGGATGATCCCCTCCATGCCACGGATGCACATCCGCGCCGAGTGCCCGGCGTCCTGGTCGTCGTTGACGGCGAACTCGACGAAGAACAGGTCCACGGGCCCCTTGGCAAGGACGTCCGCCTCGAGGCGGAACGCCCCGGTGGTCGAGCAGGTCGAGGCGATGCCCGCGTCGGTGAACGTGAACTCGGTGTCGGGGAATCGTTTCTGGAGCGCCGCCATGACCATGGGCCGGTACCCGTTCATTTCGGTGATCGATCCGCCCATGAACGCGACGTGGCCCTTCTTCTCGCGTTCGAACCGTAGCCGCGCGTTGGCCGGCCGGTCGCGCAGGTGTACGTTGGCCACGGAGACCGCGGGGGGACTTTCGGCGGCGGCAAACGCGGTGAACGCGAAGGCGACGACCAGCATGCCGCGGGCCAGCAGGTTAACCATCGAGGCAACTCCTTTCGCCAGGGCCACACGTGCCTCCTCCCCGAGAACCCTTTCCGGCCACTTTGGCCAACGGGATTCTCTCCCGGAACCCGGGCCCAACCAGGGGGAGGCGGTTAACAGGGGATTGTGCCAAGGGCTGTAGTTCCCGTTCTGTAACAGATTCATCGCGGCGCGGCCTTGAACTGGTTGATGCCGTCGGGCGTCGTGAAGTAATCGCCCGAGTAGTTGATGTGGTAGACGATGGGCGGCGTTGTCCTCGGTAGCACGGGGGGGCGCGCTCCGCCCCGGGCGGCCGCCCCTGCCGCACCGGCACGTCCGACCAGTGCCCCAATCAGGAAGGCCGAAAGGCAAAGGTGTCGACGTAGCAATAGCACTCAAAACTCCCTGGGATCGTGGGCCAGTCTGGGCGTCCAGGGCACGGCCTTCAGAGAATCCCAGACATTCACCTCGGTCAACTGGAAACCGGAACCAGGCCGGGCCTGAATCAAGAACTTGACGTAGCGAGCCCGGACGGGCTTCTCAAAAGGCACGAAGATGTAATTCGCCTTCAGCCCGAAGTCCGGGAACCGCCCCGATTCGGGGGCATCGTGGCGGGGGTGCAGCGGCCAGTTGGCCGGCCACCCGTTGTGCGCGTAGCGGGCACTCTTGTGGCGGTCGCGGCCCCGGGTGGTGAACGTGCGGCCGTCGGTGGAAGTCCGGATTTCAACCGAGTTGGGGAACCGCACACCGCCCCACATGATGTAAGCATCCACGCGGCCGCCTCCCACGTTACGGACCTCCCCCAGATCCACGGTGACCTCCAGCGTGTCCACTCCCCGGGGCCAGTGGGCCAGGCCGGTGTCGGTGGTGCCGGTGGACTGCGGTTCCTTGATATAGCCGTCCGTGAGTTCCTGCTCGTCGCCTTCGACACGGAAGGCCCCCTTCCGTGGAGACACGGACACCGTGTACGGCTTGTTCAGTGAGAGCAATCTCCCCCAAGTATAGCGAACCGGCGGAATGGCGTCGCGGGCGCCCACGTCTTTGCCGTCCGAGTAGCCCAAGGTCACCGGCTCCGGCGAAGAGCCCTCGAGGTTGATCCTTACCCAGTTGACGTGGGGACGGACGTGACCGCCAACATGGATCCGGTAGCGATGAGGAAGCCTGGTGATCCGCTCGGTGTGGCTCCGCACGGTCCCGCCCGACTCGCCTTCGGGCAGGGGCTCGTAGTACTCGGTCCAGTTGTAGGTGACCTCGATGGGACGGAAGGTCGTATCGGGGGCCTGGTAGTCCAACTCCATCCGCAAGAGACTGGCTCCTGTGCGGTGGTACTTGCTCGTGTGGCTGGTGCGGAAGACGTACCGGAACTGGACGCTGGTAACCTCCGCCTGGCTGACCGGAACCTCAAGGTACTTGTTCTGATTTCGCCGCTGGTGGTAGTTGTCGCGGGTGTGTTCGAAGTCGAAGGTGCCGGCAATCTGCCAGGGATTCCATTGCCCGCCGGCGCCGCGCAGCCGGTACTCGTAGCGCAGGTAGTTCGACTCCGCGCGGCCGCTGAGCCAGATGCTGCCCCCCATGCGGAATCGGAGGACGGGGCGCGGGGCGTCCAGTTGGAACGTGACATGGGCCTCGTCGGTGGTGCTGTCGGCAAAAACGACCGCGAGCGTGCCCTGGCGCTGGCTGCTGCCGATATTGGCCGAATCGACGGCGTACCGCCGGTAGAGGTCATTCTTCAGAAGCGGCCTTACCGAGAGGGTCTCGTACTGCATCCGCGGATCGTAGTCGACGGTGATGCCGTTCGTGCCCAGGTCAAGTTTGGGAAGTGCCTGGCGGTTGCACTGGGTGATGGTGGTAACGGTGATGGCCTTCAGCCCAACGTCGCGGGGGCTTTGGGCAGCCTTCAGTCGCACCCGCACCAGGTAGTTGAGCACGACTCGAAGGTCGCCGGCCTGGTGGGTGCCGCACAGGGCATCGCTGATGTTCTGCTTGACGTGAAGTTCGCCGGTCCCGCGTGCCTCCCACACCGGGAACCAGGAGTGCCCGGCGTCGCAGGAAGCCTCGATGGCGACCGCGTCGTTTTCGCTCCGGCGATAGAGGTGGGCCTCGACGATTGCCCCCGTCGTGATGTTGGCCGACTGCACCTTGAAGACAACCTCGGCTTCCTCTCCTACCCGAGCCGGGTGCACAGGTAACTGGGAACTCCGGGCGGTGTTGCGGGCGGACTCAAAGGCAGCGCCGCGCTTGAGGTCGGGCGTGAAGATCCAGCGGCCGTTCGAGCGGCCCCGGTCCTTCAGGTAACTGTTCGGATCCTTGCCCTCACCGTTCGGGTAGTAGTAGTCGGAGGTCGTCCCCAGGGGTTGCCAGTACCGCGTGTAACTTTCACCGGGCCTGAGACCCAGGCGATAGCGGTAGATGGAGTGGCATCCCTGGGTGTTCCACTCGTTCCAGTGGCGTTTGACCCACGCGTCATCGAGCGTTTGGGCAAAATAGGCCCGGCCGGCGGCGTCCCTGGGAAGCCAGGAACCGGTCAGCCAGCCGCGGATCCGCGTGGTGTCGTCCCCGATCAGTTCGGTCTGTCCGGCCTTGCTGGGCGCGTAGCCGTCGCGGTCCCGGGTAATGGCCTGCGGCGTGTGGTAACAGAGCCAATGGTATCTGCCCTCAGGTCCTTTCGCGCACGGCCCGGCCACCTCATCCATCTCCGTAATGCCCAGGATGGTCCGGCCGTCGCACTTGACGGGAAAGAACTTGTAGGTGTTGTCCAGGTAATGTCGGCCGCCGTCGTATTCGAGTTCGGGCACGGTGTGGTCGCCGACTTCGTAGTGCCGGCCGACCCATCCCAAGCCGCCTTCGCCCACGGCCGCGTACAGCGCGGTCCAATACGCGCAGTTGGCATTCATGAAGTTGTTGAAGTGGAGGATCGGCTCGACCGGTATCCAGTCGCAAGGCGGGGCGCTCTGATTGCCCATCACGCCGAACCAATGGGCCAGGGCCGCCGCCTTCTCGTCGTTGGTCGTCCAACGGGAAGTGGCACTGGCGCAGAAACTCTCCAGGTCGGTCAGATCCGGGGCGTGATTGCTCAGCAGCCTCAGGTTATAGACATCCGCCCCCGCCCCGGCGGGCGACAGGCACACGAACATCGCAGCAAGCAACACGACCAGGCCGAAACGCGGGGATTGCATTTCTGCTCCTTCCCTTTCTCACGGTGCCTTCTGTTGTCCCTGCCCGGAACTCCGTCCCCGTTCACCTCCGGATTTGGCAAAGAACGCCGCGAATCCACCTGCTCGGGACTCAACGTCACAGGGGATTGTGCCAAGGGCTATAGTTCCAGTTCTGCAACAGGTTCATCGCGGCGCGGTCGACGGCCGGGTTTTGGGGCAAGAGCAGTACCGCATCGAAGCAGGCGCCCGCGCTCACGCCGAGAGTCAGCCGACGCGTACTCGCCGCGAGCGTGACGTCCGGGATCCGATACCAGGCCCAGTGGCTGTACTGTTCGCCGAAGTGGGCGAACATCTTCGTGTGCGCGCATCTGGGATCCGTCCAGTCGGTGAACCCGATCATGGCGGTCGCCCGAAGCTTGCGGACCTTGCCGTCATCGAGTGCAAGCGTCATGGCGGTGCTGCTCTCCGGCTCCCACCGCGCCCGCACCCATAGGGCGTACGTGCCGTCGCTCGGCGCCCTGAGGTTAAACACCAAACGCCCGTCCCCGCGGAAGAGCATCCCGCGTGCGCCGCTGAGTTCGGCGATGTCCGTCGCCGCCACGTCCCCATCGGTCCCGTCGGCCCGCTCGGCCTCGCGGACGAGCGCGCCCCGGGCGACCAGGACTTGCGCCGTCACCCGGCGCGGCGGGTCCGATCCGTCCACGACCACGTCAAACGCCTCGACGTCGCCCTCGCCTGCCCCGACCGGCCGAAGCACAAACTCCGCATCGGCCGACCCCGCCGGACGTCGTTCGACAGCCTTCCTGCCGGGTTGACTTGTCCAGCCGCCCGGCAGGTTCTGCAGCGACACCTCGCCGCGCCAAGGCCGGCCCGCCAGCGTCACCTTCAGCGGAACCTCGTCTCCCGGCGCCACGACGATGAGATTCCGGTGTGCCTCGCCGCCGTTGAGGTAGTAGCTGATCGCGCCCACCGACACGCCCAGGTCGCTCTGGTAACGCTCGGTCCACCGGCAGGTCGTCCGGACGGGCGTGATCGGCGGTCCGCCCACGAAGGTGATGCGGTTCTTTCCCCGCGAGAGCTTCCCCGGCAGCGCCAGGGGCGACGCGACGAGCGTGCTCCGGACCTTCAGCCCGCTAACCGTCGCACGGCTTCCCGCGGTCAATTCAACCTTCAGCCAGTAGGCGTAACGGCCGGTTATCTTCTTGATCAGGCTCACGCTGACCGGGCCGCTTCGCCGGGCACTCCGCCAACCCTCGGTCCAACTCTTGCCCTCATCGAAGGACAGGGACAACCTGACCGCGCCGGCCTCCTCGGCAGCGTAGGCGCCACGGACCGTGGCGTCGGAGAAAATGTAGGGACACCGAGCCCGATAGATCAAGGCGGCGGCCTCGGCCGGGTTCTTCGCGCGCAGCACGGAAACACCGCCGGCCGTCCTTTGGACCGCTGCGTTCTCCAGCACCGTGGCCTCACCTGCGCCGGTCGGCTCGTATACGATGGCCCCGTTGCCAAAGTAAGGCGGCACTTTCCCCAGGGGAATCGAAGCCCGATCGCCCGCGATCTCGAACCACCGGCCCTCGTTATGCCAGCAGACGCTCGCGCGCTCGCCCGGCCGCAGGGGGAAGTTCATCGAGTGTGGCCGCTCGGCCGAGCCGAACCGCGCCCGGCTGACGCGTCCCCGGATCCCCGAGGTCACGCCGTCGCCCTGGCGAAGTTTCAGGTAAAGGTCGTCTTCAAACGCTCGCCGGCCGGCCACGGTGGCATTGTCGCGGTTGAGCCAGTACTTGCGCGGCGACAGGTCGAACAGCCGCCAGCTCCCGCCGTAGAAGGCCTGCTCAAACTGATGGTGTGTCCCCGACGCATCGTTGGATGAGATTCCGGCGGCCAGAAACAGCTTCCGCAGCGTGTAGTTCAGCGGTCCGCATTGGTCGAACGCATAGATGTTGACCGCCTTCAGAAGCGTGTAGGAGACACGGCTGCGATGCCGCGTGGGCAGCGTTTCGCAGAAGTGCGCGTCGTAGTAGTTGCTGACCGCCAGCGCATACCGCATCACCTGGAATGCCTTTTCCTCGTCATCGGTCACATTGGCGGCCAGGGTGGCGGCGAGGCTTGCGGTGCTGAACGGCACCACGTTGTCGTTGGCCCGCCAGCGAGGGAGCAGGGTCGTCTTCTCAGACGAGCCCTCCGCCCGCTCGAACGTAACCGACCGCATCACCGGCTCGTAGTCACCCCCCACCTCCAGCAGAAACCCCTTGTCCTTGGCCGTGACGGTGTGCTGGTGCTGCCGCGGGCGGTATTCAACGAACCGCGGGTTGGGCAACTCGCGGACGGGACGCGTCACCACGAGACGATTCTGGACCCGGTTCTTCTGGAACAACTCGTCCGAGGCCTGTGGCTTGACCAGCACCGTGCGCCGTTCGATCCTGCCGCCCTGGAACGTCTCCAGCGGCGCCTTCTCCTCCTGCCGCGGCAACTCGCAGGCAAGGTGCCCACGCACAAACCGGTCGTCGGAATCGTGCACGCCGTGGCGCTCGTTCTCGAAATGAAACAGCGCCCGCGTGTGCCGATCCACCGGGAACTCCTGGCGGCCGGGGACGAAATCGCCGGTGTAACGGACGACGTCCGAAATGCGAAACTCGTCCAGCACGGCTTCCGCCCCGCGGTCTTCGCGGCAATCCTTGTCTCCGCCGATAAACGCCTGCATGGGCATGCTGCGGCGGTCCGCTTCCATGATGCCGATGCCGGGCCCCTTCTCCTTGTCCTCCGGCACCAGGCTGCTCGGCCACGGGCGATCGTGCGGGCCTTCGACGGCAATGCACTTCCCGTCGACGAAGAGCTGAAGATGGGCCTTGGGAAAATCCCAGGTGGCGGCAACGTGATACCCCCGGCCGGCCGGCAATTGCGCCGGCCCGCGCACGGTCCGCCGTTTGCCGCCCGCGTCGGCGATCGTGAACTCAAGATGGCTCTTGCCGTCGATGAGCAGTCTCCGCACGCGAGATTGCAGACGGTGCCCGTACGCGACCGAATCGAAGAAGACCCGCTCGCCAGGATCCTGGGCGTCCCACATCGGGCGGCACCAGAACTCCAGCGTCCCGGCCTCCAGACCCCAGTGGACCGATCGTGCGTCCGGGTTGTACTTGCCGGCGGTCAGCGTACCTTCCGAAGCACCGTTGAAAGCCAGACGCCGCCGGCCGGTGAACTGGAATCCGCGGTTCAACGGCGCCTGCTCCAGCGTTCCCTCTACGAAACCGGCCCCCGTCTCCGCCGGCCAGGACCACCGCTCGCCCGGGCGAAACACCACGCGGTCCAGCCAGATCGTGAAGCAAGACTCGGGGCCGGTCACGGTCCGGCGTGTGTCCGCATCGCGCACGGTGCACCGCATTCGCACCTTCACGTTTACGCTGGCAGCCTCCGGGTTCAGTCGCCCCCGCTCCGAGAACTGCACAAGCTGACCCTCGGCCAGCTCAATCGTCAGCCAACGGGATTGCACGGCGTATTCCAGGATCCGCGAGCCGTCCGCGCGGAGCTGCTCCAGTTCGATCGAGACGGGGGCACCGTAGGCGGCGCGCTCGGCCATCAGGTCGCACTCAAAAACCACCTCCTGCCCGGCGAACTTGCGGACGTCGGTCGTCTGCGAGACGGTCACCTCGCGTCCGGCATCGTCCGGCGTCTTCTCGTCGACTACCACCCCAAGGGACCGCCGGCCGGTGGTATGGGCGAATCGCCCGAGGCGGGTCAGTTTCTTCGGCGTCACCGTCCAACCGTCCGGCAGGCCGTCGGCCTCGTCCTCGAAACCGGGATTGGCCAGCAAGTTCTCGGGCGGCAGAAGATTCGCCTTGTACTCCCGAGCGTCCAAACGCTGGGCTGTGGTGTCGAAATAGATGTCATACGCCCCAACCTGCCCGATCTTTGGCCGGGCGATCCAGGTCAGATACGTCTGCCGGCGGCCCGCGCGGGCGTCGAACTCGGCCCGGCATGCAAAGGGCACCTCGCGTCCGGCCCCATCGTCGGCCCGCTCGACGACCCGCAGCGACCCCGGATCGAACTGGCCGGCGGCAGCGCCCCGTTTCGCCAGCAAAGGGAAGTCGATGGCAACTTCCACCGGCCGCGGCGCGTCGTCACGCCAAGGCGTTGCGCGTGCGACCGTGGTGCGGAAATGCCAGCCCGGGTTCCACCAATTGCCCTCGTCGGCAGCGGTCGCCACCGAGCAAGCCGCCAGGACGCAGAGAATCGTGGTCGTGATTCTGGTACTCATGGCCTCAGTCCTTGACTAGCCAATGGGACGGTCGTCGCAAACAGGGCGTAGCAACCCCGCGTAGCCGTTCCCGCAAGAAACACGGCATCGTCTTCGCGTCTGACACGCGTCGTGTTTCGTCGTGCAGGAATGCGTTTCGCCCGGCATCAGGTTGACACCGGTCCGCATCCGACGCTGGCACAACCCGTACAGTCTGTGAGCTATGGGACTTGCAGCGGCGCAAGCGCCTGATTGATGGTATCGGAACATGGGTCGCGCAGGGGTTTTGCGTTCTTCTTGGCGCCGCGCGGCTGGAAGGTTTCGTGTCCGGCCATGACCTTGGACAGGTCTTCAAGCCATTGGCGCTTTTGCTCCGGCTGCTTGAGGCTGTTTCCGGCGGCCTTTATCTTGGCCGCCAACAGACGGCAGTCCTTGAGGTTCCGCTCGCCGGCAACGGACTGCTTCAGTTCCGAAGCAACCTGAGCCAGAAGCGGTTTCACCAATTCCACGTCCGGCGACATCTTCTGGCCGGCCAGCCTGGCCAGGACCGGCACGGAGGCATCGGTGGAAACACGGTACCTGTGCCCAAAGTACTTCTCGTGTCCTTGGGCCTGTTTCCATAGGGTCAGGGCCCACTGTTTCCTTGCTTGCTTGTTCTCAATGCAATTTGCGGTGGCCTTGATCGTGGCCGCCATCATGGTGCTGGCGACATCATTGTCGCGCGAGGCTTCGGCTTGGACAGACTTCACGTGCGCCTTGAAGTCCTGCTCGGTGCGGGCCAAGAGTGCCGGCAGCCCCTCAAGCGCCAGCCGGTAGGTGACCAGCGCGGCGGGGACATCGCACGCCTCTTCTTGCAGGAAGGCAAACACCTTGCCAACCGCCTGCTTATCCTTCGGCACCGGCAGTTTTTCGATGCGTGCGAACATGTGGCTCTTGACGGTCTGGTTGTAAAGGCCTTCGGCAGGGCAACCGGGTTTGCCCTGAATGGCCGCGACCGTGTCTTGGAAAAGCCGCCAGAATCGAATCTGCTCCTGCGGGGTGGCGGCTGTAGCTTGGGCCGCATCAACGAGGAGGAAGTTGTATGGGTTCGCGGCAAGACCGCTTTCCAGCAGCCCGACGCCGTGAGCCGTGCGATCGGACTCCGGCAACAGACGAAACACGGCGTAGGCCATCGTGGAATCGAGGTACGACTGCACGCCATAGTTGACCGCCCAGGCGATGCTCTGGTGGTACACCATGGGCTTGCGGACGTAGAACGGCGTCGTGATGCCCTTTCTTGTGCGATGCCGCTTAACCTCGTCTCCAAAGAACCAGGCCGTGTGCGGCGTGGTTTTGCTGTCACCGCCCGTTGCGTATTGCCCGCCTTTGCAGCGATAGGTTTTGGTTTTGGGATCATACCTGAATGCAACCATGGCGCAATGGCCGGGCTGGCTGGCCGTGGAGGCCGGAATGCCCAGGATGTTGTGGGAACGCGCCGAGATGTTGCCCATCGTGCCGCACACGCCTCCGTCCTTCAGCATCATCTGGATGGTGCTGTAGGTAAACGGGTACGGCTTCAGGCGTCGCGCGGACTGCATGGCATGCTGCTGCGCTATGCCTCCGATGTACTCGCCATACGTTTTAAACTCCCCTTTGTCGCGAAAGGCCACCCACCGCTCCTCGCGTTCGCGCAACGGTTGGTTGTTCGCCGCGAGCATGGTCAGGACCGGCCAGGGCGCCGTCAGAGGAAAGCGCGGCCACTTGCGCTGAGCCTGAGTCTCCGCAGGGAATTGGTATTCATCGTTCCGGATAAGATAAGCGCATCGCTCAGCCGGCGAGGGAAACGGATCGCGCGTTGCCGGCAACAACCCCTTGGCCTCGTAGGCCGTGCGGAACAGCAGGTAGGCTTCGTTAATCTTCTTGTATGGTTCGCCGCGAACCATATCGCGGCTGTTCCAGTGGATGACGCGCTCGCCGCAGTCAATCTCGACCGTCTGCCCCTTGGCCTTCATGTAGGCGTTGAACTTCTCCTGAAGAGCCTGGCTGGCCAACACATCGGCCGCGTAAAGAGCGCGCGTACGCTTCTCGGTAATCGCAACCTTCTTGGACTTCCGTTTAGGCGCGGGGATGGCAACGCCACGGTCGTCATACTTCAGGTCAGGCGTCACGTCCTTGTGCCCAACCACGACGTCCTCTTCAATCGTATTCTCATTGAGGAAGTTGATGATGTGGTCGTTCACGTCGAGTGTGCGGCCGGGGTCCTTCGTGTTGACCGGCTTGCGCGGATCGCCGGTGATGACCAGTTTCAGGGGCGGTCGCGGCGAGATGTCCGCTTCCACCTCTTGTTTGGCGCTCACGATGGCCATGGCCAGCGCGAGTTGGCGATACGTCTCAAACGTGGCCTTCCCCAGGTCCAGTCGCAGCGAGTACAGCAGCAACAGCACATCCGACGCTTTGTGGTGGGCGCCATAGACGCCGGCTTCCACGTCCGGATTGGCGTCGATCCACGCGAAGAACTCATCCGGTAACGACTTGCCTTGCGTTTGCAGGTCGGACTTTGCCTGCGCCTTGGCGTAGGCGAGAAACGCCTCACGGACCTTCGGCGTGAACCGGTACTGTTCGTCCGCACAGGTTTTGAGCATCCTGGCTTTGCGTTCGTTCGCCTTCGCCAACAGGGCGTCGGCGCCATCTGCCTTTGTGACGGCTTTCGCGTCTACTGCCTTGTCTGGAGCCGGCGGCGGTTCGGCAGATTGGGCCTTCCCGGCAGAGAAACCCGCAAGGAGTAGTGCAAAGGCTATGGCACGGTACCTGCTTGTCGCGGTTCCGGCATAATGCATACCATTGTTCTCCATCAAGCCCCTGGGACCCCGGCGACACTCCGTGGTTCCTCTACTCGCAAGAGCAGCTGTGACGACCCGGTTCGATTCCTTCGTCAGTTGGCCTGACATCCACGCAGCAGGCGCTGCCGAGTGCTTTGCCGTCGGCGTCCTCCGGCGGCCCGTGCGCCACGCGACCCCGCGCGCCGGAAACGCTCGCCACCAGGAGACACGCGGCCGGTGGTCGGGTCACGGAGGTCATGTCCGGATGCTCGCGGGCGTTATCGCCCAAGGGGTATTAGCCTCGCTTCGGGGCGCTGCGGCCGCTCGCCTTGAACGCGTCGAGCGTGCTCTTGAGTTCCTTCACGATTTCGGTCTGCCGGTGGTAGAGGTTCGTCGTCTCACCCGGGTCCTCGTCGAGGTTGTAGAGCTGGGCGGGCGCGTCGGGCGCGGTGTCGGGCAAGGCGTAGCGTTTCATGGGGCCCTTTTTGTAGTCGTTGCCGCCCGAGCCCTTGTGGTCGAGGTACTTCCAGGGCCCGCGGCGGATAGCCAGGGCCAAGCGCATAGTCTGGTGCAGCGTGTACCGGCGCACGGGACCGTCCGGCTTCTGCCCCAGGAGTGCGGGGAGAAAATCGTAACTGTCCTCGGCCGCGTCGTTTGGGAGGTTGTAGCCGACGATGGCAGCGCACGTGGCCATTATGTCGGTGAGGCAGGTCGTGTGGTCCGTGGAGCTTCCCGGCGTGATCTTGCCCGGCCAGCAGGCGACGAACGGCACGCGGTGGCCGCCCTCCCATTGGTCGCGTTTCACTCCGCGCCACGGGCGTGCGCCATCGTGCTGGTAGTCCTTGCGCATGTTGATGACCGACGTTACTTCAGGCCCGTTGTCGCTCGAGACCACCACCAACGTATTTTCCGCGAGGCCAAGCCGATCGAGCGCGCTCACGATCGTCCCCACGACGTGGTCGAACTCCAGGATGAAGTCGCCGTGAGGCCCCGCCTTGGTCTTGCCCTTGAAGTCCTTTCCGGGGAAGGACGGCAGGTGAACCGCCTGGGTGGCGTGGTAAAGGAAGAAGGGCTTGTCGGGAGCCGTCTTCGCGTGGTTCTCCAGGAACGCCAGGCTCTTGGCCAGGAAAAGCATGTCGATTTCTTCGAGATCGAAGCCGGGCGCGATGAGGCCGCGGCGGTTATCGCGGGAGTAGGCATGCGTGGGCAGCGGATTGCGATCCAGGAGGCCCGTGGGCGCGACGGGGATGCGGTCGCCGTCGATGAAGGCGTACAGCCAGTCGGTGCAAGGACAGCAGGCCGTCCCGAAGAAGTGGTCGAAGCCCCGGTGGATAGGCGCGTCCGGAATCCTGCGCGAGAAGTCGACTTGCTTAACGGCCTCCAGCCCGTTCTTGTTGATGGGCTTTCCCTGCGCGTCGAGGAACGTGAGCCCAACGTGCCACTTGCCGAAGCAGGCCGTCGTGTAGCCGCGCTCGCGGAGCATCTGCGGCAGGGTAAGGCGGCCCTTCTCGATCAGGCAGGGACCGCCGACACCGGTAAAGACGCCGCGCATCCCGGTACGGAACGCCATGCGGCCGGTGAGGACGCTGTACCGCGAGGGCGTGCAGACCGTGGACGGGCTGTGTGCGTCGGTGAACCGGATCCCCTGCTCCGCCAGCCGGTCGATGTTGGGTGTCGGCGCCTTGCACTCCGGATTGTAGCACCCCACGTCGCCGTACCCGAGGTCGTCGGCCAGGATGAACACGATGTTCGGCATCCGACCCGCCGCCTTCGCGAACGCGTTCCGGCCCAGCAGCGCGGCCATGCCGGACAGTGCAGCGATCTTCAGGAACTCGCGTCGCTCCACGAGGGATTCCTTTCACTTGTACCGGCCACGTTACGGGAGCGCCTGGACCTCAATGTCTTTGTACCACACTTCGCTGGCGGTGCCGTCGCGAATCTGGAGGCCGATGAGGCCGCCCTGGGGGGATCGTCGGGGCCAGCGATTACCATGCCGATCATGGCGACCCTGTTGCACACCGGACTCGCTGCATTCTCGCTACCCTGATCGGATTAACACGACAAACGCGATTCCCACGTCGCGGAACGGGCGGCAACACGCCAAAGGGTGGGACGAGACCTGGAATATGACACAGGACCAACCGGCTGCAGCAGTAAGCGGGGCATCCATTGGGGACGCACCGCGACCTGACTTCCGCCCTGCGCAGGCCACCGGGAATCCCCGGACCACACCAGCGGCCCGTGTATTCCTCGGGCGGCTCTCATCGAATCAGCCGGGCTTCGATGCTCGCAATCTGGCGGTTGGCGAACTCGTCTGTCAATAACCACTGTTGATAGAGGCCTTTGATCTGTCTCAGATACCCGTCGACCGATCTCTGACGCAAGTTGCGGGTTGCCTTCTTCGGTCTTTGTTCGTCGCGGATCGGCGGGCGTATGCGATCGACGGGTGGCTTGTAGGATGAATTGTAGACCAGGATCGGCAGGGCTTCGGCGGGCAACAGATGGCGCCACAGGAAGGCCTGCATTCGGTCTTCGGCCGGCACGGCCTCACGGACGAGTTCCTTTTTTCCAATCGTGGCGGTACCCACGACGGTAAGGTTGGCCGGTTTGTCCATCTGCTGAAGGCTGGTTTTCAGCCCCAGCGTTATCACCTCTTTCTTGGCCGCCAGCGTGGCGCCGGACGATTCGATCCCTTTGGGCAGGCCTTTGAAGCCAAGTTTGATCGGCCCGTCGAATCCGTCCTTGCGTATGGCGAAGACGGTCACCTTGGCGGATGCCTTGCTGCGGAGCACGATCCGGGAAGGGATGAGGCGCAACTGGAAATCGGGCTGCGGGCGGCTGATGCGGAGCCGGTAGGCATACGCCTTTCCTGCGTGTCGCCTCGTGTCGCCGATGTGAACGAAGTACTTGCCGTCGGCGGGCAGTTTCGCCATGAGGTAGGAATCGGCGTGGTCGGTGTTCAACCCCGATGCTGCGTCGTAATGATCATCGTTCAACGCGATGATCTTGCCATCCGCGCCTGTGACCTTAACGAAGGAATCGAACGGGGAACCGAGTCGGCGTGCATGCACTTCCGCGACGATCGTCTCGCCGGCCTTTCCTTCCACCTCGAAGACATCCCAGTCACCCGGGCGCTCTGCTCGCCCGTTGACGATGATCGGAAGCGCCACCTTCTGCGCCTTCGACGGCTCGTCGTTGGGTTCCTTGTCCAGGCACTCGGGCAGCGTGTCCAGCACAAACGGCAGGTAGTTGGAAAGGAGTTTCCCGTTGTTGGCGGCAATCCGATAGCGTCCCGGCGTTGCGTCTTTGGGCGGTGGCGCCAGCGTGGCCTTTTCCAGATTCCAGCCGTTCATCTCGATCTTGACCGGCTCGCCCGCGCGACCGCCTAACGGAAAGATGCTGGTCACAAACGGCAGTTCGCCGACGGTGATTCGATACGTAAAACTCTCGCGGCCACGAAAAAGCGCCTCGTTGATGGTGAGCACGTAGTCGCCGTCCTCCGGAACCTCATAGCAGATTAACGAGTCGGGGCTGAAACGGAAGTCGTCGTTGTAAGCCACCTCCTTGCCGCCCGAGTCGTAGAGCTTCAGCACGGCTTGAAACCAACCGGGCACCCCGTCGGCAACATAGGGGACCAACTCCCGGGCCTTGACGGAGATGACCAGGCGCTGCCCCTTGCTCGCCGCGAAACGGTACCGGTTCACCTCGCCGGCGGCGATCTGGCCGTTCATCGTGCACGGCACGGTGACGCGCACTTCCTCGTCTTCCGGCGGCCTCTTGCGCTGGGCCAGATGCTCCTTGCCGAGCACGGGTTTCTTGCAGGTTTTCATCGGCTTGCGTGCGACTTCGGGCACTTGGCCCACGTAGAAGGGCAGCGCGTTGGAAATACCCCGTTTGGTGATGACTCTGATCTCTCGCCGGCCGGGTTTGGCATCGGGGGCCACCGTGACCTCGGCAAAGACGAGTTCGCAGTGTGCGCGAACGGCTGAATCGCGTTCGTCTTCCGCGAAAATCCGTTGGAGCCGCTCGATCAGTTTCTGTTTGGCCGCTTCTTTCGCGGACGTTGGGGGTTCGTTCTTCGCTTTCGTTGCACCCGGTTTCGGGGCATTTGTTTTCGGCAGATTCGCATTGCAGTAGACGCAGACGGCGGTGCCAATCGGGTTGAGACGACTGCATGCCGGGCACATCACACCACGGACCTCGGATGGTGCAACCCGCGCGGGGAGCTCAAAGAAGGCCATCTTGGCGGCCATCGCGTCGCTTACCGTGGTTTCCTTCTTCTGCAACTCCTTCAGTTGCTGCCTGAGTAACGCAAGCTCCTGGTTGTTCATCACCCGGTAGTAATCGACCAGCCGAACGGAAACGCCATCACCGGTCACAACCAGGTCCGAGGCATAGACGAGACTTTGCCCACCCAACCTGATGGAGAAGGTGGTGCCCTGCTGGCCCCCGGCGGGATAGACGTAACCGATGTACTGGTTCTGCGCCAGGACCGAGGATGCCGAGGCCGCCAGGATGGCCAGCCCCAGGATCGGCAGGCGGTTGAATCGTATCATTGGGCTTCTCCGTCTTCTGCCATGTCGGCCGGATTGCGGCAGGGCCTTACGCCGTCGCCTCCTGCCGCCGCTGGTTACATAATCTCTTCCAGAAGTCCGGCCGACTTCATGCCTTCGTTTTCGGCGTCCAAGACGTGGGCCTCAAACCCCAAGGGATGGGGCAACTTGGCGGTCGCATCGATGCCGCCCAACAGGTAGATGCTGCCCAGCAGGTCCGCCGGATAGACGGGCCTCTCCTTGACATAGGCGCCCAACTCATCCGAGGAGCCGACCACGCGGCCGCCCTTGAACCCGCCGCCGGCGACCAGCACGGTAAAGACATGGCCGTAGTGATGTCGCCCCCCGTTCCAAGGCGGCTCCCAGTAGATCTTCGGCGTTCTGCCGAACTCGCCGGTGCACCAAACCAGGGTGCTATCCAGCAAGCCGCGCTCGCTCAGGTCCGCAAGCAGCACCGCCAGCCCTTGGTCCAACATGGGACACTGTCGCTTCATGGTCGGGAAGTGGTTCGCGTGCGTGTCCCAGCCACCGGGGAAGCTGATGGTAATGTAGGGAACACCCGCCTCGACCATCCGCCGGGCTGCCAGGCATTCCTGCCCGAACGTGTGTCGGCCATAGCGATCCCTGACGGCCTTCGGTTCGTTGTCGAGATTGAATACTTCCTTGCCCTTGCCCAAGATCAACCCGTAGGCTTTGTCCTTGGCCGCCTCGGCGGTGGTCATCTCCGGGGTGTCCGCAATGCCGTAGCCCAGGAGATTGGTCTTATCGAGCAACTCCCGGCGGGCCTTCTGCCGGGCGTCGTTGATCCCCTTGTTGACGATTCCCTGTACCTCGAAGCGGGCCGCGTTTGGATCGCCGCCCGTGGCAAAGGGCTTGTACGCGGGGCCCAGGAAGCCCTCCTCGGAAAACCGCCCGGCGGCCCTGAGCATCACGATGTAGGGCGGAAGCAGCCCTTTGTACTGCTCCTTCTTGAAATAGGTGAATATCGCGCCCACGCTGGGGTAAGCCAGGCGCCCGCCGGGCTTGTGACCGGTTTGCATCAGGTAGGCCGCCGTCTCATGGCCGAAGATGCCGTGGGTCATGCTGCGGATCAGGGCGTACTTGTCGGCCTGCTTGGCCAGTTCGGGGAACAGGTAACTTAACTGGACTCCCTTCACGTTGGTGGGGATGAATTTATCAAACTCACCCAAGTAGTCGTGGCCCGTACCCGGCTTCGGGTCCCAGCAATCGTTTTGCGATATGCCGCCCCACAAGAAGATCTGGATGACCGACTTGGCCTGGCCTTTCTTGACCTTGGCTTTGGCCGCCGCGTCTCGGGTGGCCTTCTGTTTGGCGAGTTCCTCCGGGGAGATCTTGAGCGGCTCCGCAAAGACGCGGGAACTCAAACCGCCAGCCGCGATTATGCCCGCTGCGCCCAAGACACCGCGTCGCATGGCTTCGCGCCGTGAAACCCGTTTCTGGTTGTCAGGATTGTGGTTTGTGTTCATGATTTCCGTCCTCCTCATGCTCTCACTTTGATCGTCGTGCCGGGACACCTACCGTTTCGCATTATGTCCCGCCGCGCCTGCACCAATCAATGCCGCAGAAGAAACTCGGGGCTATTGACCAAGGCCCAGGCGACATCGATCCAGACGTCGCGCCCTTTCGCCACGCCGGCCTTGGCATATCCCTCTGCGGCCTTGACGTCGGCCTCGGTCGGAAGCCGCGAGAGGATTGTCAGGTAAAGTTTCTCGGCGATTTCATTCGGTTTGCCGCCTGATGAGAGCATCGCCTTGAGCTTTGGACCGTTTTGAAGCTTGCTCTGTATGGTGCCCGAATTCAGCATGTGCAGCCACTGGGGCGAGGCAAGCTCGCTGACGCGCTCGTTTTCCATGCCCGTGGCCCGCGCAGAACGTCCGAACAACGTCAGGAAGGAACTGGTGATGCTGCCGTCGGCCAGCTCTACCGCGGACATGTTGTGGGGTATATACGTAAAGGGCTCCGGAACAGCGCTGGTGTACAGGTCCGAACTGCCCGTGATTTGGTTCAGCGCGTCGATCAACACCTCGGCCTCCACTCGCCGCAGCCGGTAGCTGGCGAAGTTGGCCTTTGCTTCCGGCCGTTCGGACCTCGGTATCGAAGAAAACTGGTACGCGGTCGAGGTGAAGATCAGCCGCTTCAGATATTTCAGGTCGTAGCCGTTTGAGACCAGTTCCTTCTCCAGATGGGCCAGGAGTTCGGGGTTGCCGGGTGGGTTGTCGTCGCGGATATCGTCGGGCTCATGGATAATGCCGCGCCCCATCGCCCACGCCCAGGTACGGTTGACGATCGCTTTGGCGAACCAGGGGTTTTCCGGCCGAATCAGCCAATCGGCAAACACCTCCCGCGGATCGCGGTTGGGCGGAATGGTTACCTTGGTGCCGTCCGGAAAGACGGCCGCCAGCGGCCCGTTTTCGCTCAGAGGTTTGGCCAACGCCTGAGGAATCTGGTTGGTGGCGGTCACCGACTTGGCAACAGCGTCTATGCCCGGCGCGATGCTGCCGGCCACGGCGGTTGAGTGGAGGGGGTCCCAGAAAATGATCTCCTCTTTCCACTCGCTGGTGGGCTTGTAGCCGACCTGCGAGAAGAAGGCCGCCATGCCGGCGCGACGGTCTTCCGGCCACGGGTCGATGCGAGTACCCATCAGCACCAAGCCCACGGTCGCGGCGATGCCTTCCTTGGTTTTGTTCTGGATAGCGCGGTAGAAGTTGACCGGCCCAACGCGATAGTTGCTCCCACTGGAGGTGAGCAGTTCCCGGGCGAACTGGTCGTACGGCTTGTTCCGGGTAATCGATTCCCACACCCAGCGGTGATAGGCCTGTGCCGCGTTGGGCCAAACCTTGACGGGAAACTCCGCCTTGACTCTCAGAATATCGCTCCATTTCATGGCCCAGTAATCGACATGTGCGGACCAGTCGAGGAGACGGTCGATCAAGGCGACGCGTTTGTTCTTGTCCGAACTTTGAATGAACGCCTTGGCCTCTTTCGCGGGCGGCAGCGTGCCGGTCACGTCCAAATAGGCGCGACGGATAAACACCGCGTCCGAGCAGAGAACCGGTTTGACACCCAACGACTTCAACTTCGCAAAGACAATCTCATCAATCCGGTTCGCGGGCTTCGGCGGGGCGGGACTATCCATAACCTTTGCCACCTGCCCCGCCGCGACCAGCCGGTATAGCACGGTCTTGGCCTGCCTGGCCAGCGCGAGCTTGTCGTCGGCGACCTTCCTGGCAGCCGCATACGCCGCCCGGGCTTTGTCCGCTTCCGCCTTCAACGGAACGGCCGCGGCCTCCGCCGCCTTGGCGGCCTGTTCGTCCGCCACGTGTGTCTTCTTGGCCGCGGCGATCTGGTTCTTGAGTTTCGGCAGAGCCTCTTCGGCCGCCGTCTTCCGCGTTTGGGCTCTGGTCACATTCTGTGTGGCGGTGTTGGCCTGAATCGCCACCTGCTCCAGTTTCTGCTGCTTGGGGGCCAGGGCTGCCTTGGCCGCATTCGCCGCTTTGCGTTTGGCGGCAGCGTTCGCGGCGGCCTGCTTGCTTGCCGCGTCCAGTGCGATGAGTTTCTTGGCCGCTTCCTGGGCCGCCTGGCTCGCGGCCGTGGCCTTGGCCGACCGATTCTTGGCGTTCGCCAAGGCCGGATCGGCCGACGTCTTCTGCGCCTGCGCTTCCGCCAGCTTCTTGCCCGCCACCGTTATCTGAGTCTGCGCCACCTTCTCGCCCTGCTGCGCCTGAGCCAGGCCGGCTTTGGCCGCGTCGGCCGCCTTGCGTTTGGCTATGGCGTCGCCGGTAGCCTGTTTCTTCTCTTCCGCACTCCGGGCGGCATCCCCGGAAACGGTCTTGGCCTTGGCTTCCGCCGCTTGGGCCGCCTTCTCGGCTGCCGCCGAAGCCGTGGTGGCGGCGGCCACCTGGCTCTTGGCCTTCGCCAAGGCCGCGTCCGCCGACGTCTTCTGTGCCTGCGCGTCGGCCAGTTTCTGGGCGGCGGCTGTGACCTTGGCCAGTGCCGCTTTCTCGCCCTGCTGCGCCTGAGCCAGGGCGGCCCCGGTATCGGCCACCGCTTTGCGTTTGGCGGCGGCTTGGGCTACCGCCTGCTTCGTCGCGTCGGCCGATTTCGCCGCGGCTTGGGCGGCCTGCTCGGCTGCCACCGAAGCCGTGGTGGCCGCGGCCACCTGCTTCTTGGCGTTCGCCAAGGCAGCGTCGGTCCGTTTCTTCTGGTCCGTTGCCCGGGCGAGGTTCTGCGCCGCGGCGTTGGCCGGGTTCTGCGCTTTTTGCAGGGCTGCCTGTGCTTGAGCCAGGGCGACCTTGGCCGCGTTGGCCGCTTTGCGTTTGGCGGCAGCGTCGGCTGCCGCCTCTTGCTTCTGCTGCTCGGACCTGCCGGCAAGCGCGGCCATCGCCTTGGCCGCGGCCTCCGCCCTTTGGGCGGCCTGCTCGGCGGCCTGGAAGGCTGTCGTGGCCGCAGCCGTCTTTTTCTTGGCGTCCGCCAAGGCCTGATCGGCCGCTTGCTTCTGCGCCGGTGCTTCCGCCAGTGTCTTTCCGGCGGCCGTGGCCTGAGCCTGCGCCGCTTTTTCGCCCTGTTGCGTTTGAGCCAGGGCCGCCTTGGCCGCGTCGGCCGCTTTGCGCCAGGCAGCGGCATCTGCGGCCGCCTGTTTCTTCTCCGCGTCCGGCTTGCCGGCATCCGCTGCGACTTGCTTCGCCTTGGCCTCGGAGCTCTGCGCGGCTTGCTCGGCGGCCTGAGAAGCTGCGACGCCTGCGGCCAGCCGTTTCTTGGCGTTGGCCAAGGCCTCGTCGGCTGCTTTCTTCTGCGCCGGGGCGCTGGCCAGTCCTTGGGCAGCGGCCGTGGCCCGAGCCTGCGCCGCCTTCTCACCCTGCTGCGCTTGAGCCAGGGCGGCCTTGGCCGCGTCGGCCGCCTTGCGTTTGGTACCAGCCTCGGTTGCGGCCTGCTGCTTCTGGGCCTCGGAAACCACCTTGGCGTTGGCCTCCGCAGCCAACGCAGCCTTCTCGGCTGCCTGGTAAGCCGTCGTGGTAGCGGCGACTTGGTTCCTGGCTTTGGCCAACGCCTCGTCGGCTACCTTCTTCTGCTTCTCGACTTCGGCCAGGTTCTTGGACGCGGTGTTGGCCGCGTTCTGCAGAATCTGCTCGCCTTGCCGTGCTCGGGCCAGGGCTGACTTGGCAGCGTCAGCCGTTCTGCGCATGGCGGCCGCTTGGGCCGTGGCAATCTTGGCCTCGCTGTCGAGCCTGTTGGCCGCGCCTGAGGCGGCCAGCGCGACAGCCTCAGCCTCCTTCGCCGCCTTCTCGGCCACATCGTAGGCCTGCTGAAGTGGGAGCGCGGCGGCCCTGGCTTCCGCCAACGCCTTGTCCAAGGCGGGCTTGGCTTTGGTCGCATCCGCCAGGGCCTTGATGCCAGCGGCCAGGTTGGCCTCGGCCCGTTTCAACGCCTCTACGCCCGGCTCGCCGGCCAGATTCTTCGCATTAGTGGCCTGCTGTCGTTTCGCGTTGGCGGCGTTCCTCGCGTTAGCGTATGCCTTGTCGGCCTTCTGCATGGCATCCCTTAAGGGGACGACCGCCGCTTCCGCCGCCTTGACTGCCTTGACGGCCGCATCGTACTCGGCCTTCGCCTTGGCCTCCGCGCTTGTCTCGACCTTGGCGTCCGCCTTAGGCGGCGCTCCGGCCGCCAGCAATCCTGACGATGCCAGCATGAACACGACAAGCGCCATCGCCTCTGTCTTCATCACGAGTCACCTCAAACCTGAGCCGAGTTCGACATAGGCCTTCGAGTTTGCCCGGGTGATCTGCCCCCAACTCCAATACCACTCGCAAAGTGGCACGTCAATGACCCGACCTGTTCCGCGGACCCTGATACGGGTTAAACGCGAGGATTTCGAGAAGGTTCTGGCATTCAGGAAAGGGATTCGCGATGACGAGGCAGTTCGCGGAGGAGCAGAAAGCGTTTGCCCTGCGTCAGGCGGAGTCGGGCGTGCCGGTGCCGGTGCCGGAGATTCTTTGGAAGCTGGGGATCTCGGAGGCCACGTTCTACCGGCGGAAGAAGAAGTACGGCGGCCTGATTGTGCCACTTATGCTGACGATATACAGCGGCACTCCACCTTCACCCTCAGCCGGTGAAAACTCGACTGACCTTGCTTCGGAGAAATGAGCCGCTCGTACCCTTCGTGGCATCGTACCAACCTAGAGGTCACACTTGCGGACAAGGCATGCCACCACGCCTCATGCCGCACGGCGGGTACCCGCTGGCGGGCCTATCTGCGACCGAGGGGAGTTTTGCCGGGAACCCACGCTGCGTCACGTGTTCATGCTCCTGTGGCCGGGAGTTGGGGCCCAGAGGGCGGCTGGAGCCCGAACGAGCCGAGAAGAGCACCGGATGGGACCGCTCGGCCGGGGAGTTCCTGCGATGAGGGTGCGACTGGCTGCGACGCTTCTCGTGCTGTCTGCCGCCTCGGTGGCCATGGGCGCCGGGACGGTGCGAATCGGTGGGGTGGATGTGTCGGCGGACTGCGCGCTCGCGCGCCGGGAACACCCGCGGCTCCTTTTCACGAAGGCCGACCTGCCCCGGCTGCGCGCGCGACTGCAAGAGCCGCGCCTGGCCAGAGAGTTGGCGTGGGCCAGGCAACTGGCCGATAAGGGGAAAGCGTCGGCGGTCCTCCTGGGTGTCCTGTATCACCTGACCGGCGAGCAGGCCTATCTCGATGAGGCGAAGGCGCGGCTCCGGCCGGGTTGGCACCAGACGTACGCGCTGGCGGCGGACCTCGTCATGGCCGGCATGACGCCCGCCGAGCAGCAGGCCGAGGCCGACCGCCTCGTCGAGCAAATCCGGGCCAACCGGTGGCGCCCTCACGTCGTCCTCGCCCTCGCCGCGTGGGGTCACGGCCACGACACTTACCTGGACCAGGTCCTGTCGAAGAGTTACCGCGACGACCTGGTGCGCGGCATCGCGTACAACAACACGTGGTCGCAGGGGCGCGGCGGCAGTTCGATGTCGCACGGCTACAACGGCGAGCACTTCTACACCGAGTGGTTCACGATGGCGGTCGCCTGGTCGAACGCGACCGGCCAGGACTGGGTGTCGCGGTGCGACTTCGCGGCGCACGCGCCGGAATGGTACCTCTTCCACTACCGCCCGTGGGCCGCGCAGCCGGAGTGCGTGCACGTGGGCGTCACGGCCATGTGCCGCCACTGGATGACCGTGACGCCGGCGAGTTTCAAGGGTGAGAATCTGGCGGTCCTGGCCGCCACGCGCTTCCGCGACGGCGTCGGCCAGTGGTGGGTCGACAATGTCATCTCGAAGATTTCGATGGGTTGGGGGACGAGCGCACTGGGCCACGGCGGCGCGTGGGGCAAACTCCTCTGGTACGACCCCGCGCTGCCTGCCGTCGAACCGGCGTCGCTCCCGCCCGCTCGCCTCTTCCCCGAGAACGGCCACGCGGTAATGCGGTCGGACTGGTCACCCGGGGCCACGTACGCGCTGTTCCGCTGCGGCCGTTTCGGCGAGATTGACGGCGCCTGGGGCCGTAACAACGCCGACAACCTGCACTTCATCATCGGGAAGCGGGGCGTCCTGGCGGCCGACACGGGGGCCGTCCATTCGCTCAACAACGCCGCACTAGGCTTCGCCGGCTCCCAGCCCCAGGGCGAGAGCCGCCCGCACTTGACCGAGTACGCCCGCCAGACGGTGGCGCATAACGCGATCAGTGTCGGTCGCGAGCCCATTGTCCACGTGGACTGGCGCGGGCAGCCGACGCGCGACGTCGTCCGCCGCGGGGGCCAGTCGCCCGTCCAGGTCAAGGCGTGGTGGAAACGCTGGGGCCTGGCGGAGCCGAAGCCGGGCGACCGCCCCTTCCGCGAGGGACGCATCGTCGCCTACGAAACCTCGCCCCTCTTCGACTACGCGGCCGGTGATGCCACGCACTCATACCCCCCGACCCGCGTCAAGGCCATCACGCGGCAGTTCGTGTACCTGCGGCCGGACGCATTCGTGATCTTTGACCGCGTCGAGGCCGCCGAGCCGGGGCTGGAGACGATCTGGAACCTCCACTCGCTCTACGAACCGGTCTGGAACGGGCGGAAGGAGACCGACGCGTCGCTCCCCGCCGAAAAGCAATTCATCCTGAGCGACGACGGAAAGACGCGCGTGGCGAACCCGAAACCCGGCGGCCGCTTCGCACACACAGGCGGCGACACGTTCACCATTGACGACAGGTGGCAGGGCATGCAGGGACGGCTCTTCTGCAAGATCCTCCTCCCCGCCGAGGACGCGCGCCTCGTCCGCACCATCGGCGGAGCGTGGCACGAGTTCGAGGTGGACGGCATCAACTACGGACCCACCCAGGCAACCTATGCGAAACACAAGGGCGGGCGCAACGAGCACAACCGCGAGAACACCATCGGCGTCGAAGGCTGGCGGATCGAGGTCGAGCCCAAGGGCCGCCCCGCCGCCGCCCAATTCCTTACGGTCCTCGTGGCTGCCGACCGAACGGTGGCGGAGATGCCCTCCGCAGAACGCATCCAGCAGGACGGCCGGGTGGGCGCACGCCTCGTCATTGCCAGGCGAACCCACGAAGTGACGTTCGCAACGTCCGGCCCTGTCGCGGGCCGCATCCGCATTACCGAGGCCGGCAAGGGGATCCTCGACCGGCCGCTCGCCGCCACCGTCGAGGACACCTACGCAAAATGGTCCGCCGACCCCCGCTACAAGACGTGGACCACCCGTCCCGAGTACCACAACTTCATCGGCCGGGCGGTAACGGGGAAAGGGGG
>Ga0272441_10004498_pt1 | contig 25159 bp, 20 predicted proteins | sample SSMProp6N_FD_193582 | JGI IMG/M metagenome (GOLD analysis project Ga0272441, IMG submission 193582) | Marine sediment archaeal communities from Little Sippewissett salt marsh, Falmouth, MA, United States - SSM-Prop-6N | ecosystem: Environmental > Aquatic > Marine > Wetlands > Sediment ...
CCGCTGCAAATACAGCCACACGGACCAGTCGCGTGACAGCCACCCGGTCAACTGCGTGACGTACGAGCAAGCCCAAGAGTATTGCAAAGCCCAGGGAGGCGACCTGCCCACCGAGGCCCAGTGGATCCGCGCGGCCCAGGGGGACGACCGGCGCCCCTTCGCCTGGGGCAGCGCCTCTCCGACCTGCTCGCTCGCCAACTTCGACGTCAACGGGCCCGGCTCGGAGTATGAGAACGGCGAGGGCTGCGGCGCGTCGCTGGTCACCCCCTACACGTGGACCGTGGGCAGCGCCCCGGCCGGCGCCTCGCCGTACGGCCTAGTGGACATGACCGGCAATGTCTTCGAGTACCTGGTCGGCTGTAGAACGGAGTTCGAGGTCTGTGACGGAGACCTGGGGTGTGTGGACCCGCAGCCGGCGAGCTGCGATGGCAACGTCTTTCGGCAAGCTGCCGGGGCTAGCGCATGGAACAGTCGCTACGGGCTCTACACTTTTTATCGGGGAGAAACATCTGACGACTACAAAGCGTCGATCGGCATGCGGTGTGTGACAACACCAACAGCCCGTTGAAACAGACCGGCGGAGGAAAACATGCGTCATGCTTGGATGGGCGATCTCAAGAACTGCATCTACGACACCTCCGGCTGCGTGCCGTAGGGGTGCTGGGGGCTGGGGCCTACCCGTCGTCGGTGTGGACGGACCAGGTCTTGCCGATGCCGCGGACGCGGTGCTTTTTTCCGGTCTTCACGGTGCCGCGGATCATGGCGTAGGTGGGCTCGTCGACCAGGATGGGGGAGTCGGGGCCGGCCTCGTAGGCGAGGTAGGCGGCGATCTCGAGGGGGGCGCCCAGGACGGTGGCGTCGGTGGGGTCGCCGCGGACCAGGCCGACGAGGGCCTGGCCGCTGGAGATGCCGGCGTGGGCGTCGAGGGCGTCGAGGGCGCTCTGGGCGTCGAGGGCGCTCTGGGCGTCGAGGGCGCCGGCATAGAGGCGGCGGATGCGCTTGCGGATCATGGAGGCGGCGCGGACGGCCTTTTCGGCGGCGGCGGCGTCGCCCAGGGGGTAGCCGAAGACCGCGAAGACCCGGTCGCCCACGGTGGCGTCTATTCGGCCGCCCAGGCCGTTGACGATCTCGTTCGAGGCGGTGAGGAAGGTCTCGAGGAGGTCGGCGGCCTTTTCGGGTGGGCGGTCGTCGGGCTCGAGGCCGGCGAGGGCCACGCAGAGGACTGCGATGTCCCGGCGGGCCAGGGTTGAGGTTTCGCCCTCGGCAGGGGCCAGGGCGGTGCGGATCCGCTGGAGGCGGCTTTTCACCTCCACCATCCAGGGTCGGTTCTCCTTGTCCTTTTGGAGGGTGTCGGCCACCAGGAGCACCAGCCCGTCGGGCAGCCCCGGGCGGCGCATGGACATGGAGTCGGGCGTGTCGGCCACGTGGGCCCGGAGGATCTGCCGGGGGTCCGAGTCGTCGAAGGGCACGTCCCCGGTAAAAAGCTCGTAGAGCGTCACGCCAAAGGAGTACACGTCCGAGGCGGGATCCAGGGGCTTGCCCATGGCCTGCTCGGGGCTCATGTAGCACGGGGTGCCGAGGATCATCTCGGACTCCTCCCGCTCCTCGGAGCCGCGCTGGGCGAGGCCGAAGTCGATGAGCTTCGGCGTGCCGTCGTGGGTCACCATGACGTTCTCGCTCTTGATGTCCAGGTGCACCATCTGGTGCCGGTGCACGTGGTGGAGCCCCTGGGCGGCGGCGATGGCGATGTCCAGCCCGAGCTTGAGGGGCATGCCCTCCTCGGGGATGACGTCGATCAGCGCCTCGCCGTCGACGTACTCCATGACCAGGCAAGGGGCGGACTCCGAGTCCAGGAACTCGAAGGCCTGGACCACGTGCGGGTGCGGCGGCAGGGCCGCCAGGGCCTTGCCCTCTTGGACGAACATGTTGCGCAGCGAGACCTGGTGGCAGATGGCGGGCTTCATCACCTTGAGGGTGACGTTGCGGTCCAGGTCGGGGTCCCGGGCGCGGTAGGTGTAGGCCATGCCGCCCTCGCCCAGGAGCCGCTCGATGCGGAACCGGTCCACGAGCAGGGGGTGGTCTGGCTCCTTTAGGGAGCGGGCGCGCCGCTGGTCAACCAGGTCGGACCAGGCGCGCAACAGCGCGGTGAGCAGGTCCCCCAGGCAGCCGGGCAGGGCGTCGGCCACGAGGTCGGCGAGGCCCCTGAGGTCGGCGACGGCCTGGTCCAGGGCCGTGGCCCGGGCGTGGCGATCCTCCACACCGGCGCCGGCGCCGCGGCGGACGGCGTCGCCCACGTCTTCGGCCGCGACGATGGCGCCCGCCTCGAAGGAGGCGCTGTCCAGGGCGGCGTGGCTCACGGCCTGCTCGGCCTGCAAGGAGATGCCGCCGTCGGCCGTGCCGATGGCGCGGAGGGCCACGATCCGCGCCGGCTCGGCTCGCTCCTGGGCGATGCGGTGCAGGGCGGCGATGTCCCTGGCCAGGACCACCAACAGGGTCTCCGGGGCCAGGTCCAGGGACCGGCGCACGGGGGTCATGAAGGAGATGAGCCGGTCATGGCCCGTGGCGGTGCGCACGTGCCGGCGGAGCTCCACGGCGGTGTCCCGAAGGCGCCCGGTGGTGAAGGCGGTCTCGTCGATGACCAGGGTGAGCACCTCGTCGACGGACTGGAGGAGCCCGCTCAGCCGCTCGTCCGCCGGGGTCCCGTCGTCCGGAGCCCGGTCCAGGATGGCGGTCAGGCGCTCGAGGAGCGCCCGCGCGTCTTCGTGGCCGACCAGGGCCGGGAGGCGGGCCAGGGTGGAGGCGGCCGGCGCCAACAGCAGGATCGACAGGAGCGCATCCCCGCCCCCGGGCAGGGACCCCGACAGGAGCGCGGTCAGGCCCAGGGCGAGGCCCCGGGCCGCCGCGCCGTCCGACGAGGGGTCGCGGGCCCAGCCCCGCAGGAACTCCGGGAGCCCCACCAGCTGGTGAAAGCCCACCGTGCGCGGGTTGGCCGGGCGGCCCACGGGGTGGTCCGGGACGGCGCCGGCGATGAGGCCGGCCAGGTCAAGGGCGTGATCGCGCCAGGCCGCGGGGCGCTCGTCGTCTCCGGCGTGCCGGTGGATCAGGGCGCGCAGGTCGGCCCGCAGCCGGGCGAGCTGACGCTCGTAGCGATCCACGTCGTGGGCCTCGTCGGGCGCGGCGGTGGTGACGACGGGTGAGATGAGATCCTCGCGGAAGAGGACCGCCACCAGATCAGACAGGCCGTGCATCCGCCCGCCCAGGACCACGGTGTCGTCGGAGAAGAGGGGCGCGTCGGCCTGGTCGAGCTGATCCCGGACCGCGGCGATGAGCGCCGCGGCCTCCGACAGGACCTTGCCCGGGGGGTCGGCACGCAAGGTCATGCGGACCAAGCTCCGCGCGCGCAGCACCAGGCTGGTGCCCGGCTTGCCGCCCTTGACCAAAAGCAGCGCCTCGCGCCCGGCCAGGGTGTGCGCCCACTGGGCCGCGGTCAGGCGGTCGGGGGCGCCGAAGGCGTGGTCGATGCGCCGCAGGAGCTCGGGGTCGGCGCGGTCGGCGCGGTCGGCGCGGTCGGCGCGGTCGGCCTCGTGGGTCAGCCGCAGGTGCGCCAGCTGGTCGCCCAGGGCGGCGAGGGCGTCGTCACCGCCATTGTTGATCACGGCGTAGGCCACCTGCGCGGCGGCCTGGAGGGAGGAGCGGGCCAGATCCGAGTAGGCCCGCGCCAGGGCCTCCCATCGGGAGGTCGGGCCCGGGTCGCCGGCCCCCGCGGTGTCGGGCTGGCACAGGTCGTCGACCAGGGAGGCGCCCCACTCGCGGTCCGCGTCCATGAGCTCCCCGACGCCGGCGGCGAGGCGCGTGTGGGGGTAGCCTTCGGCCTGGTCCCGGGACGCGGGCTCCCAGAGGTGGTCCAGGTCGGCGTAGGGCGTGAGCCGGGCCAGGGCGCGGGCCGCCTCGCTCCACACCAGGGGCTCGGGGTCGTTCAGGAGGGCGCGCGCGAGGTCCAGCGCCTGGGCCACGCGGTCCTCGGAGAGGAGGTCCGCGCAGCGGGCCACGTGGACCACCAGGCGCGCGGCTCGCAGCCGGTGGCGGAGAGGCCCCCGGGCCGCGGCGAGGACCAGGGTGTCCCAGCGGTCCTGTTGGCCCACCAGCCACAGCCCCAGCGCGGCGCTGACCTCGTCATCGAGGTGGCCGCAGGCCAGGTGGAGGTCCAGCCGTCGGAAGAAGCGGCGGTCCTCGGTGCGGGGGCCCACGGTGGCCAGGAGGCTGGCGAGGGCGATGTGGGCGGTGGGGCTCCGAGCGATCAAGAAGAGGCGCCTGAGCTGGGCCACCACGCTCGCGGAGGTGGGCAGATCCCCGTGGTCGGCGATCATGCCGAACAGGTGGGCATAGCCCAGGGCATCCGCCGGGCCGGCCTGGCGGGCCGCGTCCACCCACAGGGGCACCAGGGCGGCCAGCTCGTCGGTCGGCAGGTCCACGAGCCTGCGATCCGACCGCTGGGCCGCGGAGAGGACCGACGGCAGGAGGTGGCGCTGGGCAGCGATGAACTCCCCGATGACCGAGGTGCTGGAGGCCACGTCCTCGGGGGCTTCGCTCCCGCCGAGGATCTCCCGGAGGGCCTCGGGGGTCAGGTCGTCACCGGTGAGGGCGCGACGGATGGCGCCCTGGAGCGTGGTGGCCTGGGCCGCGCCCAGCGAAGCGAAGAGGTTGGAGACTCGATCGGCCAGCCGCGCCAGGCTCTTGAGGCTGTGCTCGCTCACTTTGGGTCCTTTCACCAGACGGGGGCTCCAGCCACCCCAGAGAATCAGATACGTTGCCGCGGGGCAAGGGAATCCATGGTCGCCCGCGTCTTCATGCGATTAGATCCGTTCCCCGCATGGGAAAAGGCACCCACCGCGCGAAGCGCGGGCCCCCCTGGAAGGGGCGGGGGGGATGCTGTGAGCCGCGAAGCGGCGGAGTAGTCTCCGGATATTGGACAGCGTAGTGAGAAGCGCATAGGGTAGCGTTCTTCACAAATGCTTGCTGCTCCACCAGGAGGTGGGGAACGTCCGTGAGCAAACGGCCCGCGTCTTCGGTTCTAGCCGGGCGCCTTTACTTGTGTTAATACTTCGCTCCGTCGATCGTAGTCGATCGGAATTGCAGGTCTGTGCCAGGTGTGGCATCGGCACCGGCTTCGGCGCAGACGAATCTCGAGCAGTTTGGCTGGTAGGATGGCAGAAGAAATAATCGATTTGACCTCGGGACTCTATCGGTTCCTGATCGCGGGCGAGGCCACGGTCCTGGCTGGCAGGCGCGCCGCCGAGGAGGCCCGCGCGCGGTTTCTGCAGCGGGCCAGCCACCTCTCCCAGCGGTTCCAGGAGGCCCGGCGCGACGCCGGCGAGCGCCTCTCCGCGCGGCTCGACGAGATCTCTGCCAGCCTGGGGCACGTCGCCGCGGAGCTGGACGCCCGGCGCTCCCGCACGGGCACCTTGACCGAGACGTGGAAGGGGCTGGGCCAGCAGTACGAGGCCCTGCTCGACCACGTTCGTACCAGGCGCCTGGCCGTGCCCGCGGACGTGCAGCTGGATCACATCAAGCCGCGCAACTACTCCCGCAACCTCTTCCACGTGGGCATGGGGCTGGTGTGCATCCTGGCCTACGAGCTTCTGCTCGGCCGCGGGGCCCTCATCGTGGTGGGCTCGAGCGCCCTGGGGCTGTTCATCTTCATGGACATCCTCCGGCGGTACTCGCCCTACTGGAACCAGCACTTCGTCCAGCGCATGTTCGGCGCCATCTCGCGCCCCGGCGAGGCCTATCGCATCCCGTCGGCCACCTGGTACACCGCGGCCCTGCTGGTGGGGGTCATCTTCCTGCCCCAGCACGCCGTGGAGGTCGGCGCCCTGGTCCTGGCCGTGGGAGACCCGGTCGCCTCCCTGGCGGGAAAGCGCTGGGGCACCCGCAAGCTCCTGGGCCAGAAGAGCTGGGTCGGCTCCGGTGCCTTCCTGGTCGTCTCCTTCGCCGCCGCCACGACGTTCCTGTGGCTGGTCGTGCCCGGCGTGGGCCTGGCGCGGGCGGCGACCATCGCCTCCGTTCTTTCGCTGCTGGGCGCCCTGACCGAGCTCCTCTCCCGCCGGTTGGACGACAACCTCTCCATCCCCCTCGCCGTGGGGCTCATGGCCGCGCTGCTTCTCTAGGGCCCGCGCCGGGCTTTTTCGACGTCAGGCGGGTTGCACGCCGTGGCGCTGGAGGGTCTTGCGGAGCATCTCCACGAGGCCGCCCGTCAGGCGGTAGATGGACTCGGCGGGCAGGTTCTCTTCTGCCGTGCGATCGAAGAGGATCGTCAGCTTGGATCCGAAGGCACCCTCGGCGGGCCAGTAGGAGATCAGGATCGGCAGCCGGGGCAGGGGGCGGATCACCAGCGCGTCGGGCGCGAAGGTCCCGCGGTCGGGATCCACCGGAGGCTTGCCGCCGAAGATCTGGAGCAGAGCCACGAAGAGGTGGGGATCCGCGTCGGCGATGTGCTGCATCTCCCCCTCGCAGCGGTGACCGAAGAACAGGACCCAGTCCTTTGTGTGGCGCAGCTCCCGGAAGAGCACCCACTCGCCTTTGGGCTCGGCCCCGGCGCTGTCGAGCACGTAGTACAGCAGGGGCGCGTGGACCCAGGGGTTCACGTGGCACTGGGAGAAGAGCCGCCCGGCGCCGTCGACCTCGAAGATCCGACCGAGGCAGTGGATCGCGAGGTTGGCGTCCCGCACCTCGCCGCCCAGTCGCGCGGCGGCCTCGGCCAGGTCCACTCCGGACATCCGCGCCATGAGCGCGTCCATGACCTCCTGGCCATAGGCCTCGCTGGGCGTGGGCGCCGACCGCGGTTCGTCCACGTCCGGCCCGAACTGCGCCTCCAGGGCGGCGAGCCCTTCGGGCGTGAGGCGCGGACAGTCCCGGAACTGCCGCTCTCCTCGCAGCACCGCCGCGGCAAAGGCCATGCAGGTGGGGACCCCGCATTCCCGGCAGTTGGACCGCTCCAGGTGCTTGAGCAGGTCCACGGCGTTCGGGCGGCGGGTGGTCATGGGGTGACTGTACCACTGTGGGGGGGGGGAAGTTGCCATTGTGTCGAACGATTTGGTAAATTGCCCCTCTCAGGAGCATGCACCACATGAGCACCTTCGACGTCGCGGTGGGACTCGACGAGGCGACCCTGAACAAGGCGTTGGCGCAGCTGTTCGTCCATGCCGGCGTTCGGGAGAAGGTCGTCCGCGGTCAGGAGAAGATCTCCACGCCCATCGGTGAAATTGACATCACCTGGGAGGTGAAGGAGCCGCCGACCCTGTCGCTCGCCGGTCCGCCTGCCGAGCGGTGGGAGGCGGCCGTGAAGGGGCTGCACGATCGCGTGGTGCCCGACCGTGACATGGTCACCGTGGTGTGCCCGGCGATCCACGCCGGGATCGAGTATGCGGACGGCGCCCGCCAGAGCGACGTCACCCAGGTCGACATCTATGCCCAACTGCGGGTGGCCGACGGCGAGGTGACGTTGGATCCCTACGGGGTCTGGGTGGATCCGGCCAAGGTGAAGGAGCTCCAGCCCAGCGCCATGAACGCGCTGCTTTTTTTCGGCCTGGAGATGGCCGAGGAGGCCCTCACCGGCCTGGCGCTGCCGGCGATCCCGTCGGATCTGGGCGTGGACCTGGGGCCGCCCGCTGCGGTGATCGACGGCCGGCGACTCATCGTCGGCGCGGCCATCAAGCCCGGCGCGGTGGATCTGACTGGGGGCGCGTGGCCCGCGGCGGGGCTCTTCGTGCTGGGCAGCCACGACCTCGTAAACGGCCTCGTCAGGGGCCAAGTGCACCGGATCCGGGGTCGGACGCTGACCTGGCGGCGGGAGGCCCTGGGCAGCCCGGGGGACGGGGGCGCCGCCGTGATCGAGGGGGTGTTGGAGGTGGTGGAGGCAGACGCACAGGTGGACGCGAGCGACCTCACGCGGGTCGGAGGGACCCTTCGCGCGACCGCGCGTGGCAGCGCCGTGGCGTCGCTGGTCAAGGCCATCGGCCTGTCGGCCATCGGGCGGATTCTGGAGAAGATCTACCTGGCGTGGCTCGGGCTGGGCTACGGCGCGCAGGTCCTCCCGTTGCCGCTGTACCTCGGGCTGGGGCTGGTGCTGGAGGACAGGACGGTCAAGGTCCAGGTCCGGACCGTGCGCAGGTGCGTCGCGCTGGTCTGGCCGCGCGGAAGCCTGCCGACGATCCTGGTGTCGCTGGTCCTTTGGCCCCTGGCGCAGGTGGCCGCGCTCATCGCCCCTTGGGTGCTGGCGTCCCGCGCCAACGCCAACCACCCCACCTGGGAGGTCTTCTCCATCCCCACCGTCACCACCGAGTTGCTGGGCAAGCCCCTAGGCCTGGCGGTGAGCGGCCTGGGCTGCGCCACCTACGAGGGGCGGCTCCTGATCCGGGGCGCCCTCGATCTGATCTGATCCGGCGGATCCGCAGCTTGATCCGAGGTCTGATCCACGGGACCCTTCGGTAGATCCGTTTGGAATTCGGGGGATCTGCCATGGATGCGGCTAGAAAGGGCCGTTTTTTTGCCCCCATTTTGGGCCCATGTTACACCCGATCTTGGCGCCGAAGGGATCCGGCGCGTGTTCGGAGGATGTACCATGGAATCGAGGGCTGTTTCCGTCAAGCACAAGCCGCTGAAGCTCAACCAGCGCGTGCCGTTCATGGTCGAGGTGAGCGTGGTTTCGCAATCCAAGGCGGGAACCCGCCAGTACCTCGCCATGAACCTCGGCAAGGGGGGGCTCTTCCTCAAGACCCTGCTGCCCCTGGAGTCCGGCACCATGCTTCGCTGCGCCTTCCGGCTGCCCGACGGCGGCAGCCCGATCATCGCCAACGCCAAGGTGGCCTGGACCCGCCGCGGCCCCGAGGCCCGAGACGATCCGGCGGGCATGGGCATCCGCTTCATCAACCTGGCCAAGGATGAGCGGCATCGGCTTCGCTCCTTCGTCTCAGACTACGAAGAATAGTCCCGCCCTCGCGCCAGTCCCGCCCTGGCGTCTGTCCCATGGGCGCGTGGTTCTTGCCGCGGTCCCGGGGACCTACTATCCTACAGGCACGACCCGAGGAGCGAAGGAGATCGCCATGGAGCGAGCCTGGATCGGCGCCTGCGTCGTGTGCGGCGTGGTCATCATGGTGGGAGGCCTGGTGGGGGGCCTGGTCGGGGCCTGTGGAGACGAGAGCCGGAGCGTCCGTGCGCCGCGGAGGGTCGTGCGGTCCCAAGCGCCCCGACTGCCCCGTACCAAGGACCTACCCGATGACGACGGCGCGGACCCGGGGTTGAAGCGGGACCTCGACCGGGTGGCGCGGTGTTTCCGCAGGGCGGTGGCGGTCCTCCAGTCCGAGCCCGCCCCCGGAGAGCTCGGGCGGTTCCTGCGGCGAGGGCTGGCCTCCGGACGGGCGCGAGGGGCGTGCGCCCACGTCCGGTTCGGCAAGGGGCTGCTGGGCAAGGTGCTGGTCCAGGCGCGCGGGTGCCCGGTGGGGTTCGGGCGGCTCGTCGTGGGCGAGGATCTCTACGACGGAGGGCGCACGGTCCTCCACGTCCGGTATCGGTTCCGCTGCCCAGGGCGGGCGGCCCGGGCAGAAGTGACCATCGAGCGCGGCCTCGGCAAGCGGCCGTGAGGGTCGGGATTAGTCCGCGTCGGCGTCGTTGGCGGCGCCGGCGTCGTTGGCGGCGCCGGCATCGGCTTTGGTGACAGCGTCGGCGTCGCCGTCGCCGTCGCCGTCGGTGTTGGCGTCTGCGTCACCGTCGGGACTGGCATCCGCGTCGGCGTTCTCCTTGGAGATCTTCGCGATCTCGGCGCGGACCTCGTCCATGTCGAGGTCTCGCACCTTGCCGATGATCTCCACCAGCAGGTGCTCGGGGAAGGCGCCGGCCTCCTTGAACAGCAGCACTCCCTCCCGGAAGATGGCCATGGTCGGGATGGACCGGACGTCGAAGGCCGCGCCCACCTCGCGCTCGTTCTCGGTGTTGCACTTGCCGAAGGTGATTTCCGGGTACGTCTCGGAAACTTTTTCGAAGATCGGGCCGAAGGTCTTGCAGGGGCCACACCACTCCGCCCAGAAGTCGATCACCAGCATGTCGCTGTCTTCCACCAGGCTCTCTAGGTTGTCCTTGGTGACTTCTGTGTAGGCCATTGGAATCTCCTGGTGCACCCTCTGGGGGATGCGGTTGTTTGAGACCTATTGATAAGCGCGATCGCGGCCCTTGTGAAGGCTCCGCTCCAGCACTGCGGGGTCGTACACGCGTCTCTCCTATGGCTTGCGAGGGACCATGGCCTTGAGCTGCTGCCTGCGGAGCCGATCTGCCGCGGCGTCGCTGACGTGGTTGCGCACCCAGCGCACCGTCTGGTTGGCACCGGTGTGGTCGCCCAGGCGGGCCTGGAGGACGCCCAGCTTGAGCCGCGCGGTCAGGTTGCCGGGCTGGAGCCGCACCACCTCGCTGAACCGCTTGTAGGCGGCGGTGTAGCGGTGCTGCCGCAAAAAGCGCAGCCCGGCCTGGTGGAGCAGGCGGATGCGCCGCTGTCTGAGCCTCTGATCGGCCGAGCGGGTCAGGGCGGTGCGGTGGCGCGGAGGGAGGAGCGCCCGACGCCCGGGTGAGCCGGTGACACCGGCCACTCCGGCCACCCGATGACGCTGTCGACCCTGCCACACGATGCGCAGCTCGATGCGCTCGTTGAGCGCTCGGCAGCCCCGGGTCTTGTCCAGACACAGGGGGCGGTCGGGCCCGTAGCCGCCCACGTCCAGCCGCAGCTTGCTGATTCCACCGGTCCTCACCAGGAAGGAGCGTACCGCCTTGGCGCGCAGGAGGGAGAGGCGGCGGCTGTAGTCCCGAGGGCCCGTGGACGCCAGGTGGCCCTGGATCTCCACCAGCATGATGCTTGGGCGCTTGCGGAGGGCTGTCGCCAGGGTGGTCAGCACCTGTCGGGCGTCCGCGGTGAGCACGGGCGTCTCACCCACGAAGGAGATCGGCTGGAGCAGACGGATGCGCTTGGGCTGAAAGACGATGGGGTAGATGTCCGGGCAGCCGTCGCCGTCCCGGTAGCCGTTCCGGGTCTCTTTTCTGCGGGGGCACCGGTCGGCGAAGTCGGGCACGCCGTCCCCGTCGGCGTCGGTGACCGCAAGGCGACGGGGCGCGTTGCGTCCAGAGGGGGCGTTCGCGCTCCCGTGGTTCTTCGCACCGCCGCCCGCGGGGCAACCGCCCGTGACGCAGGCGACCGCTCCCAGGACCACCGACCACACAGCGCTGATCTTCGAGCTTCGCATGGACGTTCGAAAGTCTACGGCACCGGGCCCGGGCGGGCAATAGGGGTCACGCGCGGGCCCTGTCCTCGAAGCGATCCTCGGCGGGGTTCGTCGCCCGGGCGGACCTGCGTCTGGGCCACCACAAAAACACGATCCAGTAGGAGATCAAGGCCACACCCACGCCGGCGACGGCGTCGACGAGGTAGTGCTGCTTCGCGGTGTGGACGCTGATGAGCACGCCGAACCACATGAGGGAGCTGATCCACTTGAGTCGGTTGTTGTCGTCCGACCAAAGGCCCATGGCGCAGAGGGTCATGATGCACACGTGCTTGGACGGGAAGGTGTTGTTGGGGGGATCCAGCACCCAGAACCAGCGCAGCGCCTCCCCGGTCAGCCCGTAGCCGGAGTCCAGGGGGCGGGGAAAGGTGGACGGCAGGATGAAGAACCAGATGGTGCAGATGGTCTGGCCGACGACGATGGCCAGGCAGGTCTTGTAGAAGGTCGTGGTGTTCCGGAAGGCGAACACGCTGAAGAAGATCCCGCCGATGTACCCGGTGAAGTAGATCCAGAAGGTCCAGCGCACGAAGGGGATCGCGTGGTCGATGGGGTTCGACAGGTCGTTCTGCCGGTGCGCCGTCATCTTGGCGGCGTTGAAGTAGCAGATGGACACCAGGCCCACGATGGACGCGGCGATGGTGAACTTCCAGACGTACCACACCGCACGGTTGAAGAATCGCGGCTCTTCCATCCACTGTCCGGCGGCGCGGAGCTTTTCGATCATGTTCGACACGAATTGTCGTTAAACCGCGTTTTGGAGGATCGATCAAGGGAGAAAAGAACAGTGTTCTGGTGCGGAGAACGACGTTTTCCGTCGCCCGGCGACGCGGTCCCCGCGGTTGGGTGGTATGGTGTTGGCATGGCGAACCGACTTTCCCCTTGTGTCCGATCTCATCGGACGGCTACCATCTAGTGCACAGAAGCTGTGAGAGCGGAGGTCGTATCGTGCGTAGAGTCAGCTATCTGATCAGCTTGTGTGCCGTCGTGGTCGCGTTGGCCGTTGCGCCGAGCGTTGAGGCGGGCAAGCGAGGGCCGCGGCCCGGAGCGGCTTCGAAGAAGAAGCCGTGGGGCAAGTATCCCTACCTCGGCAACGCCAAGGCGAAGGTGACCATCGAGGTGTTCGGGGACTTCCAGTGCCCTTGGACCGCGCGGTTCGCGCCGCTGCTACCGAAGATCGCCAAGGCCTATCCCAAGAAGGTCAAGGTCGTGTGGCGCGACTTCCCCCTGCGGTTCCACCGGCGCGCCATGCCCGCGGCCATCGCGGCCCGGGAGGTGTTTCGCCAGCGCGGCACCAAGGGGTTCATGATCATCGCGACCAAGATCTTCACCCACAGTCGGAATCTTAGCGATCAGAACCTGGTGCTGTGGGCCGGGCTCGCTGGCGCCACCGCGGCGAAGGTGCGCAAGGCGCTCACGACCAACAAGTACCAGGCGGTCATCCAGGCCGAGATGAAGAAGGCCCAGACCCGCGGCGTCCGCGGTACGCCCACGATCCTGATCAACGGCAATCCCTACAAGGGCCGGCGCACCCTGGGCGCGTTCAAGCAGACCATCGACGCCCTCTGACGCCGATTCAGTCGAGGCGGATGAGCAGGTTCGTGGCGGGGTCGAGGACCAGGGGAAGGGACATCGGGGCGTCGCTGCTGGCGGCGCGGAGCAGGCGGAGCAGGACGCGGTCGTCTTCGGACGTGAGGCTCAGCACGACGTCGAGCAGGTCCGCGAAGGCGTTCAGGGGCTTGGGCAGGCCCACGGTGGGATCGATGGGCTCGTGGCGGTGGGTGAGGGCGGTGAGCCAGATGCGGGTCTCGGAAGCCTGGGCCACGTCGCGCAGCTTGGCCAGGGCGTCGTGGCTGGCCACCTCCATGGGGAACCCGTCGATGACCACCGTTCGGGGCGAGAAGTCCATGACCTCGCCCAGAAACTGCAGCGCCTCGTCGAGCTTCTCGGCGGTGAAGCCCTGGCGCAGGTAGGAGTGGATGTGGCGCCGCCGCTCCAGGGCCATGCGGTGCGTGTCCGACCCGTCCACCAGGCCGTGACGGCTGGCCTCGTCGAACATCCGGTTGTAGTGGCCCCGCACGTCCGCCACGGGGTGATCCAGGCACACGTGCAGCACGGGTCGATCCGCGAGCAGCTCCGCCAGGGCGATGTGGGCGAGCACTGTGGACTTGCCCACGCCAGCCCTGGCGGCGATGACCCCCAGGCAGCCCGGGCAGAGCTGGTCCCGGATAGAGGTGTCGAGCAGGTGCATGGGGTTGTCCTTGCGATGGGTTGTGCTCAGGTCACCGTCGGTCATCTCCACCCTCCTCGGTTCAGTCAAACGGCCGCCCGGCGACCGCGCGCCTTCTCGGCGTACTTCTTGCGGAGCTCCTCGGCCACGGCCCCGGGCACCGGCGCGTTCTTGGCGAGCTCCATGGTGAACTCGGCCTTCCCCTGGGTGGCCGAGCGCAGGTCCGTGGCGTAGCCGAACATCTCCGCCAAGGGGACCTCGGCCTCGGCCACGCTGAACCCTGCCTCCTCCGTGGTTCCCACGATGAGGCCCCGCCGCTGCATGAGCGAGCGGATGATGGCGCCCTGGAACTCGTTCGGGCCCTCGACGACCACCCGCATGATGGGCTCGAGGATCTGGGGCTTCGCCCGGGGGTAGACCTCCCGGAAGGCGCCCCGGGCCGCGGCCTGGAAGGCCATCTCCGAGGAGTCCACAGAGTGGGACTTGCCGTCTACGACCACCACGCGCAGGCCAAAGACCGGAAAGCCGATGACCTGCCCCTCGGCGAGCATGGCCCGGAAGCCCTTCTCCACGGCGGGCATGAACTGCGTGGGGATGGCGCCCCCGCGGACCTCGTTGACGAAGGCGAACTCCGCACCGTCGGGGTCGGGCTCGACGTAGCCGATGACCCGTCCGAACTGTCCGGAGCCACCGGTCTGCTTCTTGTGCAGGTAGTCGAACTCCGCCCGGCGGGTGACCGCCTCGCGGTAGGCCACCTGGGGCGCTCCGGTCTCCACGGTGGCGTCGTACTCCCGGCGCATGCGCTCGATGTACACGTCGAGGTGCAGCTCGCCCATGCCGCTGATGATGGTCTCGCCGCTCTCGGGATCCACCACGCAGTGGAAGGTGGGGTCTTCCCGGGTGAAGCGCTGGATCGCCTTGGACATGTTGATCTGGGCCTTGTTGTCCACGGGCTTCACCGTCAGCCGGATCACCGGATCGGGCACGTGCATGGACGTCATGGTGGCCCGGAGCCGGCCGTCGGTGAAGGTGTCTCCGCTGGAGCACTCGATCCCGAAGAGCGCCACGATGTCGCCGGCGCTGGCCTCGGTCAGCTCCTCCATCTCGTCGGCGTGCATCCGGCCCAGGCGCCCCACCTTGAGCTTCCGGTTGGAGCGCTGGTTCCAGAGGGTGTCGCCCTTGACCAGGCGGCCCTGGTAGATGCGCAGGTAGGTCAGCTGCCCGTAGCGTCCGTCCTCGATCTTGAAGGCCAGGGCCAGCACCGGCGCGTCGGCAGACGGAACCACGGGGCGCGCCTCGCCGCTGTCGAGCTCCAGGTAGTCGTTGTTGACCTCCGACGGCGCCGGGAGCAAGGCCACCACCGCGTCCAGCAGAGGCTGCACGCCCTTGTTCTTGTAGGCCGAGCCCATGATCACGGGCACCACCTCCAGGGCGAGGACCCCGGCCCGCAGGCCGGCGATCACCAGGTCCGGCGTCACGGCTCCGTCGATGATCGCCTCGGTCAAGGCGTCGGAGTGCAGCGAGGCGGCGTCCAGCAGGGCTTCCCGGCGGGCCTCGGCCTCGGGCCGGAGCTCGGACGGGATCTCGCCGCGCCGCTGCTCCTCGCCGTTGGGACCGTCGAAGTAGACCGCCTCCATGGTGACCAGGTCCACCACGCCTTCGAAGTTGGCCTCGAGGCCGATGGGCACCTGCAGGGCCACGGCCGCGAGCCCCAGCTTCTCCTTGAGCTGGTCGGCCACCTTGAGCGGGTTGGCTCCGGCCCGGTCGCACTTGTTCACAAAGGCGATGCGCGGCACCTTGTACCTGTGCATCTGGCGATTCACGGTGATGGATTGACTCTGCACGCCGGCCACCGAGCACAGCACGAGCACGGCGCCGTCGAGCACCCGCAGGGAGCGCTCCACCTCGATGGTGAAGTCCACGTGACCGGGAGTGTCGATGACGTTGATCGGGGTCTTGCGCCAGGTGCATTGGGTGGCGGCGGACTGGATGGTGATCCCCCGCTCCTTCTCCAGCTCCATGGAGTCCATCTTGGCGCCCACGCCGTCCTTGCCGCGCACCTCGTGGATGGCGTGGATCCGCTTGGTGTAAAAGAGGATGCGCTCGGTGAGGGTGGTCTTGCCCGCATCGATGTGCGCGCTGATGCCGATGTTCCGTATGGTGTTTTTCTCGGTCGCCATGACACTATCCCGTGCGGGGTCTGGGGCCGGCGGGAGATCCCGCGCGCCCAAACCCGGTCCGGCGCATTTAGTGGCCAAACCCGCATTTGTCAAACGAAAACCGCTGGTCGCCCCCAAGAATGCCCAATTTTGGTCAGACGCGTCGGGAGGACCCGTCAGGCCAGCAGGACGAGCCCGCACACCGTGCCGGAGGCGTCCGGCGGCGGCTCCGCGCCGGGATCCACCCGGAGCAATGTGAGCCCGGCGGCGCGCAGCATCGCGGTGGTGTCCACGCCGTAGCCCGACATGGATGGGCGGGCCAGGTCGGGGTGGCGGCAGTCGCCGCCCCGGTCCACCACGCGGCAGTCGGGCTCTCCTCCGCAGAAGATCTCCTTGCACGAGCCTCCCGCGAAGGCCCTGGCCCGGGAGAGCCCCAGCTCGAGGGCCTTGCGCTCCAGCGACGTGCCGATCTCGTGGACCAGGCGCATCAGCTCGGTCACCTCCGGGGAGAGGAGGAGGGCGGTGGGCACGTCGATCTTGTACACCAGCGCCTGGTCATGGCGTGTCACCAGGTCCCTGAACTCCGCGGGGCCCGTCACGTGGGGTGGACAGGTCGCCGACAGCCCGTAGTGGGGACATCTCGGCTGGGCGCACAGGGCTGCCAGGGAGTCGGTCACCACGATCTTCCGGCTGTCGATGATGGCCGCCTCGGTGGCGCCCAGGTACCGGGCCAGGTCCAGGAGCTGGGTGGCGGTGCTCCCGGGCGTCGCGCCGGCATCTGGTGAGCCATGTGGGCTGGACATGACGCCATCCTACCACGCGATCCGGCGGTGGGGTGCCGTCCGGACTTTGGCGTGACCCGGCCCCTGGCGGGGTGGTAGCATGGCATTCGGCTGCCTTTTGGAGGTTCGGTTGTCTCGGTTCCTGGTCCTTGTTTTCGTGGTCGCCGCGGCGTTGCCGTCGAAGGCCTGGGCCGACGCCCAGATCATCGGCCCAGGCCGCTTTCCGCGGCTGACCACCGACAACACGGGGCGATTGCACCTGTCGACCGGTTGGTTCGGTGATGACCGCGGGTTGCGGCTGCGGGGGGAACGGCTCGCCGGCGTCCCCGCTTTGCGGGCTGGTACTCATCGGCCTTTGGGGCGCGGTCCGACGGCGCGGTCGACCTAGTGCCGGGTCAGTCTGCCGACTCGTAGGCGCCCGAGTCGCAGGGGTCGGTGCGGTCCTCGCCCCGTTGGTCCGTGGCAGGGCAGCCCGTGGCGGCGCCGATGGCGGGGGAGCCTGAGCCCAGGGCCATGGTGTGGGTGGGGCCGCCGTTGTCGCCGAGGGGCTCGACCAGGGGGTCGGCGAAGGTGATCCCGGCTGCGCAGGGGTTGTCGGGGTTGCCGCTGGCCTTGATCTCGGGCCACTGGAAGTTGCCGCCTCCGTCGCCCAGGGTTTCGTGGCAGGCATAGGCGCTGTACTGGTTGGGGGTGGTGTTGTAGGCGAAGAGGCAGCTGGTCAAGGTCATCGAGGCGTTCTCACCCTTGAAGATGGCCGGGCCGTAGTCGGCGTCGTTGCCGTAGAAGGTGCAGTGGGAGAAGCTGATCTCGCTGGCGCCGTTGAAGACCGCGGCGCCCACCTCGGGCACGACGTTGCTCGCGAAGGTGCAGTTGACGACCTGCGAGGGCGCCGAGCCCGACCCCACGAAGAGCCCCGCCGCGTGGTTGTCGCTGCGGTTGTCGGCGATGGTGGTGTTGGTGAGGGTGAGGCTGACGTCGTCGCCCTGGTGGTACAGGCCCCCGGCGCCTCCCGTGGGGCTGGAGTCGAACTCGTTGAACTGGAAGAGGCAGCGGTCGATGTAGGCGTGGGTGCCGGTGTAGAAGTAGCCGAACAGGGCGCTGCCGTGTTGGTTCGCGTGGTTGGCTTCGAACACCGTGCCGCAGAGGTGGAAGTCGCCGTCCACGTCGTAGTTCATGCCGTCGATGTAGAGCCCGCCGCCGTTGCCGAACTGGCCGCCGTCCGCCGAGCTCGTGGTCCAGTTGCCCACAAAGAGGGAGTCCACGACGGTGAGCGTGGAGCCGCGGTTCAGGATGCCTCCCCCGTTGGAGGCGCTGTTCGAGGCGAAGAGGCAGCCGGAGATCACCGCCTCTTCGAGCCCCCCGGCGAAGATGGCGCCGCCGCCGATCTCGCCGTCGGTGCTGGTGCAGTGGTTGTCCACGAAGGTGGCGTCGATGGCCTTGAGCGTGCCGTACCAGGGGTGGTGGATGGCGGCGCCCGACTCCACGGCTCGGGCCTCGGTGAGGGTGATGCGCTGCACCACGAGGTCGGTGTAGTGGTCCAGATCGAGGATGCGCGTGGCGTTGCCGCCGCTCAGGGTGATCTGATGCTCGCCGTCGACGATGAGGGGCGCGGTGACCATCAAGGAACCGGTGAGGGTGATGGTGTGGTCGCCACCGCAGTCGAAGGTAATGGTGCCGCCGTCGGCCGCGGCGTTGGTGGCGGCCACGCCGTCGTGCAGGGCCGCCTCGGTGCAGCTGCCAGGGGTTCCGTCACCAACCACGACCTGCTCACCGGCCAGAGCCACGGGGTCGAGGCGGCCGGGACAGCCGCTGTCCAGGGCGTTGACGTTGGCGTTGACGTTGGTGTTGTAGTTTGCGTTCGCGTTGTCGCTGTTGTCGTTGGTCTGGCCGTCATCGTCGCCACACGCGGTCAGCAATGCCGTGGCGATGACGAGCCCAAGGGTCGTATTTCGTTTAGACATCCTGTCCTCCGCAGTACGTGAGCGCTTCCCCCAACAGCGTATCACAACCCGGCGGGGTTTCGTCACCGCTCGGAGAGCACCTTCTTGACGCAGGTGCGCAGGCCCGGGCAGCGCTTGGTCCCGCACCGGATGAGCGCCCGGAAGATGGCCACCTCCCCGGTCTGGCAGCGGAGGCGGCAGTCGGTCTCGTCGCCCTGGCAGGTGCCGAGGGTGACACACATCTGGGTGCACTCGGTGATCTTGGCCGGGATCTTGCGGTCGGCCACGATTCGGTTCACCTCGGCGAGGCAGGCCCGGACCACGCTGCAGCGGTCGCGCCGATAGCAGGGGGCGAGGGCGGCCGCCTCGCGGGCGTTTTCCTTGATCCACCTCAGGCACCTCTCCCGGCAGCGGAGCACCTCCTGGTCAAAGAGCTTGTCGGCCACCTTGCCCAACCGGCAGCGCACCTTCCTTGGACAGGATTCCCGGCAGAATCCCGCCGGATTCTCCAGGGGAGAGGGCACGACCGGGCGCGTGGTGGGTGCCGGGGGCGCGGGCTTGGGATCGTCCTTGCACGCCGACAAGAAGACCAGCGCGGGCAGCAGGGCGATGGTGACGCGGCGGTGCATGGTGTCTGGGTATACCACACCGACCCACTCGCCTTCATCCGACGGACTCGCGGGGGGGCACGGGAAAATCACCGCTCGGGATCGTCGGGATCGTGAAGGTCGTCGGGGTCGTTGTGGTTTTCAGGGCTTTGTTTGGGCGGGTTGGGGGCGTTCTGTGCGTCCTGGAGGGCGCCGAGGATCTTTTCGTAGCGGCAGCCCGTGGGCCGGGTGAAGCAGCGCTCGAAGGTCTCGGGCTCGAGCGTCCGGCGGAAGTACTCGTCGGCCGGGAACTGGCGCTCGAAGCAGATCAGCGCCTTGTGACACGGCAGACCGTCGGCGACCTCGCGACAATAGCCGAAGGTCACCGGACCGCCCAGCATGGGGCAGCGGACTTGGATGTGGTCAAAGGCTCGGTGGGGCATTGCCGGTTGTGTCCTGTCACGCGCGCGTGGCAGCGGCGAGGCTCACGCGATCTTGGGCAGGCCTTCGATGGCCTCGAGCGCCCTGGCGATCTCGTCCTCTGGCAGGGCGTAGGGCTGGAGCTTCCCGCTCAGGTAGGCGTCGTAGGCCGCCAGGTCCACCAGCCCGTGACCGGACCAGTTGAAGAGGATGGTCTTTTCCTTGCCCTCCTCCTTGGCCTGCTTGGCCACGTCCAGCACCGAGGCGATGGCGTGGTTGGTCTCCGGCGCCGGGATGAACCCCTCGGTGCGGGAGAAGAGGATGCCGGCCTCGAAGGTCTGCATCTGGTCGTAGGGGCGCGGCTCGATGAGCTTCTCGCGCACGCCGTGGCTGACCATGGGGGCCATGCCGTGGTAGCGCAGCCCGCCCGCGTGGATGGGGGCCGGCACGAAATCGTGTCCCAGGGTGTACATGGCCAGCAGGGGCGTGGTCTGGTTGGTGTCGCCGAAGTCGTAGGCGTAGGGCCCTCGGGTCATGGTGGGGCAGGAGGTGGGCTCGGCGGCGATGATCTGCACCTCCTTGCCGGCGATCTTGTCGGCGATGAAAGGGAAGGCCAGCCCGGCAAAGTTGGAGCCGCCGCCGGCGCAGCCAATGACCACGTCGGGGTAGTCCCCGATGGCCTCGAGCTGCTTTTTGGTCTCCAGGCCGATGACGGTCTGGTGCAGCATGACGTGGTTGAGCACCGAGCCCAGGGAGTATCGCGTGTCCTCCCGCTGCACGGCCATCTCCATGGCTTCGGAGATCGCGATGCCCAGGCTCCCTGGAGAGTCTGGGTGTGCATCCAGGATCTTGCGGCCCGCCTCGGTGGTGTCGGTGGGGCTGGCCACGCACTCGGAGCCCCAGGTCTCCATCATGATGCGCCGGTAGGGCTTTTGGTCGAAGCTCACTCGCACCATGAAGACCTTCAGCTCGAGGTCGAAGATCTGGCAGGCGTAGGCCAGGGCGGAGCCCCACTGGCCCGCGCCGGTCTCCGTGGTGAGGCGCTTCACACCGAATGCCTTGTTGTAGTAGGCCTGGGCCACGGCGGTGTTGGGCTTGTGAGACCCGGGAGGGGACACGCCCTCGTGTTTGAAGTAGATCTTCACCGGAGCGTTGATGGCCTTCTCGAGGCGGTCGGCGCGGTACAGCGGTGTGGGTCGCCACACCTTGTAGACGCCGAGGACCTCCTCGGGAATGTCCACCCACCGCTCCGGCGTCATCTCCTGCTCCACCAGGTTCATGGGAAAGATGGGAGCGAAGTCTTGGGGTCCGGGGGGCTTGCCGGTGCCCGGGTGCAGGGGTGGAGGCATGGGCGTTGGAAAGTCCGCGTTGAGGTTGTACCACTGCGTGGGCAGGAACTCCTCACCGAGGAAGGTCTTCTTGTCGGCCATTGTCTGCTCCTTCGGATGACATCTAACAGCAGTCGGCTAGAGTATTCGCTTTTCGGCGGGTAGTCGATACGTGTTTCTACCTATGGTGCTTCTTCACCCATGGATTGGGGCTCCGTGGCTCCGGTGGATCGGGCTTGCCCTGGGTCTGGGGGCGAGGTATAGGACATTCTTCATGCGTTTTTCCATGCGTATCAGGGCCGCGCTGGCGGTGGTGAGTGTGTCCTGCGTCCTGTGGTCGGGATGCCCGGAGGCCAACCGAGAGGAGAGCCCCGCCGAATCTGTCCGGGCTCGGCGGGGCGCGGCGGCTCTTCTGCGCGCGCCGCTTCTGCCTCTGGCGTGCACCCAGGGGACTGATCCTTTCCTCACGGTGCTGGAGCGGCGGCTGGCGCCCGGGGCGACCTTCCGGGTGCTCGCCGTGTCCGAGAAGCCCCTGGCGACGGTCCGCGCCCAGGTGTCCGGGACCACTTTGTCGACTCTGCATCGTCCGCTGGTCGAGGGGCCGCCCTATGCCGTCGTCTTCGGGGGGCGCGCTCCCGAGGGGACCGGCCGCCACGCCGTGAGGCTGGTGGACCAACGTCGTCGCCAGCGCGCGTGTGTGTACGTGACGGTGTCCGCGGCAGCCGAGGACCGACCACGGCCGGCTCCGGCCAACGGCGTCTGGCGCATTCGGCAAGGGTGGCACGATGGCTGGGAGCGCACTTTTTCCGCATGGATCGCCCATCTGTTCCGGCCCCTGCCCGGGCAGCCGCCGGGGTGGCGCCCCCTGCATCGGGTGCTGCGGCTGAAGGGGCGCAACCTACTGCACAACCGCCTGGGCCACGCCGAGGACGACTACGCCAGCCGGGTCCGTGTGCACGCCTGGGCCGACTGTGGGGACGCGCCCTACCAGCTGCGCGCGTACTTCGCCTGGAAGGTGGGGCTGCCCTTCCGATACCGTCGCTGCAGCCGAGGCAGCAGCTTGCGTGGCCCGCGTTGCCCGGATCGGCGGGACAATCTGACCGCCGAGTTCGATCGCATTGGGCATCCCGTCAAGCGGTTCAACGCCTTCATCCGCCAGGGGCTGGCCTGGTGGGTGCACTCGGGGACCATGCGCACCCTGCCCGAGGACGAGGGGGCGGACTTCTACCCCATCGGGCTCGACCGCCGCTCCATTCGCCCGGGCACGGTCTTCGTCGACGTCTCCGGCCATGCGCTGATCGTCACCCAGTGGGATCACCGCGGCCTCTACGCCATCGACGGCCACCCCGACATGTCGGTGACCCGCCGCCGCTTCTCCGAGAAGCACTTCCGGTACTTCCGCGGGACGCGCACTGGCGGGTTCAAGGCCTTCCGCCCCGTACGCGTGGACGGAGGCCGTGTCGTGCCGATTTGCAACCGCGCCCTACGCGGTCTCTTCTCTGTGGAGCAGTACCGCTTCGCCCGACGACGGGACTTCTACCGCCAGATGCACCGCCTCATCGCCGCCCAGGCGGGGTAGGGCGTCCCTGGAGGACACCTTGCGCAGGCCGCTCATCGTGTTGGTCGTCGCCTTGACCTGTGCCTCGGTCTGCGCGCTGGCCTGCGCCGCTGGCACGGCCGGCGCGCGAGCCCGCCCGGGCAACACGGCGACCTCCCGCAGGATCGTCCACCAGCCCGTGGACACGATGCTCACGGGGCGCGCGCTGATTCTGCGCGCCACGCTGGGCGAGGACTTCGTCCAGATGGCGCAGCTGCGCCTGTACTACCGCTGGGGTGAGTCCGGGGACCTGTACCGCAAGACCATGACCGACGATGGTCAGGGTTCCTACAGGGGCTGCATCCCCGGCCGGCGGCTCGCCGATACCCATTTGCAGTACTACCTGGAGGCCGTGGATGTCCGCGGCAAGCGTGTGGCCGGCTTCGGCACCCGCCGTCGACCCGTGCGCGTGCGGATGGCTCTCGCGCCCACCGCGCCGTCTGACCGCCGTGCGTCGTCCTGTGCCGACGGGGTGGGGCGACTGGCCATCACGGCTCCACCGAGCCGGAGCCAGCTGCGGCGGCTGGCCTTCCGAAAGCGCGCTCTGGCGCTGGAGGCCCGCGGCCTGCGGCTGCGCGGCGTGGGCCGAGGCTTGGTCATCGGCGGGCTCGTCGCCCTCGCCGTGGGCGCGGTGTTTCTGTTCCGTGGGCTGAGCGAGGGTCCGGTGTTCATCGGGGTAGGCGCTGGGATCGCCGGCGTGGCGGCGCTCGTGACCCTGATCGGTGCGCCCTGCTGGGTGGCCGGCTCCAACCAGGTCAAGCGGGCGCTGCGCCAGCTCGTCAAGCCGGAGGCCCGGGCGCCGGCGAGGCTGAAGGAGATCGGCCTGCGCCCGGGATCGACGCCGACCGGCGGCGCGCGCCGAGCAGCAGTGTTTGGCTGGCGTTTCCGGTTCTGATGGACCCGCGGCGAGGTGTGGCACAGGGCGGATGACGCCTTGCGGCAAAAAAAACTCCGTCCTGGTGATATCTCGGTGACATCTGCCGGCCAGACTGCACACCATGAAAAACGTGCTGCTCGTCTACCCGCGGTTTCCGATCACCTACTGGGGCTTTCAGGACGCTCTGAAGCTCGTGAACAAGCGGGCTTCGTTGCCGCCACTGGGGCTGGTGACCCTGGCGGCCTGTCTACCGGAGCAGTGGAACCTGCGGCTGGTGGACCTCAACGTCTCGGATCTCTCCGATGACGACCTGAGCTGGTGTGATGTGGTCTTTTTGACCGGCATGATGGTCCAGATGGACTCCATGCGCGAGGTGACCGCCCGGGCCCAGGCGGCAGCGCGTCCACTGGTGGTGGGCGGTCCCACGGCGACCACCGACCCCGACCTGTTCCCCGACGCCGATCTGGTGTTCCAGGGCGAGGTCGAAGGGCGCATTCACCAGCTCGTCCAGGGAGTGGAGACGATGCGGGCTCCGGGCAACGGCTCGGGCTCGATGGGCATCCCCGTCTTCGAGCGCCGCGTAGTCCCCATGGGCGAGTCCAAACCCGATCTGAGCGACGTGCCGGTCCCGCGGTACGACCTGTTGCAGCTCCACCTGTACACCTCCATGTCAATCCAGTACTCCCGGGGCTGCCCCTTCAACTGCGAGTTCTGTGACATCATCGAGATCTTCGGCCGCGTGTGCCGGGTCAAGACCTCCGACCAGATCCTCGCCGAGCTCGACGCCCTGCGAGACCTCGGCTTCGACGGCAGCGTCTTTTTGGTGGACGACAACTTCATCGGCAACAAGCGTGAGGTGGTCAAGCTCCTCCCGCGCATGGCCGCCTGGCAGGACGCTCACGGCCGGCCCTACGAGCTGTACACCGAGGCCAGCATCAACCTGGCGTCCGACCCTGCGCTCATGGAGTCCATGGTCCAGGCCGGATTCAGCACGGTCTTCGTGGGCATCGAGACGCCGTCGAAGATCGCACTGACGGAGGCGGGCAAGGGGCAGAACCTGCGCATCGAGCCCGCCGAGGCCATCGCCACCATGACCCGCGCGGGTCTGGAGGTCATGGGCGGCTTCATCGTGGGCTTCGACAGCGATGGCCCGGAGATCTTCGAGGCCCAGCGCGCCCTGATCCAGTCGTCGCCCATATCCCTGGCGATGGTGGGCCTGCTGATGGCGCTGCCAGGGACACGGCTTTGGCGGCGCCTCGAGCGCGAGAAGCGGATCCGGGGGCGCCCCGGCGGCGACCAGTTCGAGCGGTGCAACTTCACACCGGCCATGGATGAGGAAGCCCTGCTGCGGGGTTACCAGGGGCTCATGGCGGATCTCTACTCGGCGGAGGCCTACTACGAGCGCTGCGAGGCCTACGTGGCGCAGGTGGGCCCCATCCCCATGAGCGGCTGGCGAGGCTTCGAGGACATCCGGTACTTTCTCAAGGCCGTGTTGCACATCGGCGTGCAGAGCCCCCGGAGGCTCCGCTTCTGGCGCTTGCTCCTGCGTTCCTTGACGGCGGCCCCCCACACCGTGAAGTGGGCGGTGGTCAAGGCCCTACAGGGCGAGCACATGATCCGCTACACCGCCGACCATGTCCTGCCCCGCCTGGACCGCGCCCTCGAGGACCTGGCCCAGGAGCGGCGGGTCGCCGAGGCCACGCGTCGACCCGAGCTCAGCACCCAGCGCCCCCGGCCCGGGACTTCACCGGTCTTGGAGATCGCATAGAGACCTCGAATCGGGGACCTCGAATCGGGGTGAGCGGTACCGCTCCCGTCTAGAGCTTCCGCTCCTGGGGGGCCAACAGCCGGGTGCCGGCCATGAGGGCGGCGATGAAGCGGGACTTGAAGACCTCGTTGGCCAGCAGCTGCTTGGCGGGTGGCA
>Ga0272441_10004499_pt1 | contig 25158 bp, 25 predicted proteins | sample SSMProp6N_FD_193582 | JGI IMG/M metagenome (GOLD analysis project Ga0272441, IMG submission 193582) | Marine sediment archaeal communities from Little Sippewissett salt marsh, Falmouth, MA, United States - SSM-Prop-6N | ecosystem: Environmental > Aquatic > Marine > Wetlands > Sediment ...
AACCAACAATTTTTTAAACAAAAAAGAAAGGGGCATGGTTTAGAAAAGTTTTTACATAACTCCACGGTGACTGTGAATAAGTTACGGACAGAAACACGGGTTTTCTGGTGAAGTAAACATGGAAATATTGGCAATTGTACCCATCATCCTAATCGCCGCATTCATACTCGGAGAGATGTTCAAAAGAATCGGCTTGCCATCAGTGGTTGGCCAGATTCTTGCAGGATTAATGTTTGGAATTCCCATCTTAAAAGACTCAATTTTTGGTGAAGGGTCAGCACTAGTCATAATCGATTTTTTGGCTACCCTTGGAATACTGCTTCTTCTCTTTCTGGCAGGATTGGAAATTGAAATCGAAAAAATAAAGGAAACATCACGAGATTCAATTCTCATATCAATCTGCTCTGCGCTGATTCCCTTCGCGCTGGGTTTTGTTTTCGTCATGATGGTTTTCCCAGAATACGGCGCAATGGCGGGCATCATATTTGGTGGTGCACTGATGGTTACATCCGAAGGAACAAACGTCAAAGTGCTTATGGACTTTAACGTGTTGAACACACGATTGGGAGCCATAATGCTTGCCGCGGGTGCAATAGACGACATCTTTGAGGTACTGTTTTTGGCGCTGGTAGTGGTTTTGGCTAAGGGCGGAAGTCTAATCGACTTAGCAATGGTTCCTGTGGAAATGATTGTCTTTCTTGCAGTGGCCTTTATCGCCTTTAAGATAATTTCAAAGGTTCTTCAACATCTGGAAAAGAAGCAAGGTCAAGAAACAGAGCTGTTTGCAATAGTGCTCATTTTCATACTGGTTCTTGCAGCGCTTTCTGAATCATTGAATGTGGGCTACCTGATTGGTGCTATACTCGGCGGTTTTCTCCTGCAAGCATCCATGAAAAAGATTAGCAAGAAAAATAAGATACAGTTACTAAGCGTAATCAAGCTAATTGCTATGGGTTTTGTTGTTCCGTTCTTTTTCGTGAACGTTGGCTTAACCTTTGATATTAACACCTTTCTTGCCAACATCCCCATGATTACAATTACAGTAGTCATCGCAACTTTAGGAAAAATTGTGGGAACATTAATTGTTAAACCCGTTTCTAGCTTAAGCTGGAAGCAGCTCTATTATGTAGGCTGGGGAATGAACTCTAGAGGCGCTGCAGAATTGGTGATTGCATTGATTGCAGTACAGTATGGCTTGATTTCTCCAGAGATTTTCTCTGCCCTAGTATCGATGAGCTTAATAACGACTCTCATTCTGCCACCAATTCTTGCCAGAGGCATCAAACACAATCCTGGACTTATGGATGCAAAGGAAGATAGAAAAAATTAAAAACTGTGTGAAGAGTTAATGATAGTAACGATTCTATAGTAAAAAGCTGGGACCCTTTGTGGGGTTAAATGAATGAAAGAAAAAATGAAAATTCTGGTCGGCGTCGACGGTTCTGACTATTCCACTTGGGCGCTCATGGAAGCCATCAGCATCGCAAAAAAATTTTCTGGACACGTGAAAGTCATAACAGTCTATAAACGAGGACAAGAAGACGAAGCAAACAAAACTCAGTTGAAGGCAAAGCAACTTTTGGATGAAGAGCACGTTGATTCCAGCTTATCATCTATTCTTGGCTCCAATGCTTCCCGAGCATTGGTTGACACAGCCAAAAATGAAGCCTCCAATTTGATAGTTGTCGGCAGCAGAGGCTTAGGCAGTGCCGCAGCCTTCCTGTTAGGAAGTATCTCGAAGCAGGTGGTTTCCAACGCCAGCTGCAATGTTCTTGTAGTGAAAAAGTAACGTTGACTTTGCTTACAAGAACTTAACATGAACTAAAATTCTGTAGCTTATAGTGGATGTTATCGGCGATTAGTTTTTTCCAGAGCTGCAGGATTCTTTTTGATTTCATGCTGTAAAATAAATGGGAACACGAGAGTAGTTATGATTGCCATTGGCACAAGTGATGAAAAGACCTCTTGCGTAATCAATCCATGGTTAAGCGCTAGCAAGACAATATCAAGTTCCACTGCTCCCCGTGAATTCATTAAACAAGACCTAGAACCGAAAAACAATATTAGATTCAAGATTCAAACTATTGGTGGAGAGAATACTTGTGAGAATCTGCTTTTTTGTTTGGGAATATCCACCGAAGCTTGTCGGCGGCTTAGGCACATACGCTGAATACATAACCCGCGAGTTCATTGAGTTAGGACATGATGTTACAGTTTTTACTCTTAACCCCGGAAACCTGAAAACAAGAGAAATAATTAAGGGCGTAGAAGTCCACAGACCACTAATTGCTGACGCAAGCAACGTTTTTCCAATGTTCGTCACCGATGACCTGAAAAAGTGGGGAGCAAATATCCACCTATTCAACGACATTTTCATCTATAACATTCTTAGCGCAGCAAAATTCATCAACAGTCTAATCAAAAAGGAGGGCTACAAATTTGATGTTGTTGCTGTTCATGACTGGCTAAGCAGTATAGCTGGAATCATAATCAAAAACGAAACAGAAATTCCAGTGGCTTTCCATGTTCACAGCACAGAGCTTGGACGAAGCGGAGGACAAGGCTCAGAGGTTGTCTCACACTTTGAATCATCCACAGCGCAGGCTGCAGACCGAATAATCACGGTCAGTCACGCAATGCGAGAGGACCTTATTCGTCATAGCTGGTCTGCAGAAAAAATCAGTGTTGTCTGGAATGGTGTAGATGCTGAACGTTACGACCCAGAAAAGTATGGTAAAGAGGATGTTAAACGAATCAGAGAGAAGTATGGTATCAAAGATGATGAATGTATGCTCTTTTTCTTAGGGCGACTAACATGGGTTAAGGGCGTCAGGAACCTTATTCAGGCGATGCCGATGGTTTTGAAAAAATACCCGAAGACAAAACTGGTGATTTTGGGCAGAGGAGAAGAACAAACAGACACCAACGAAACAGCAAATAGGCTTGGAATAAAAGACCAAGTAGTTTGCCGTTTTGATTTTGTACCTGAAGAAGAAAGGATTCTTCACTACGCCGCCGCTGACATATGCATTTTTCCATCGGTCTATGAACCATTTGGCATTGTGAGCCTAGAGGCAATGGCTATGGCAAAACCAGTTGTGGTAGGAGCCCATGGTGTTGTCGGCTTCAGGGAACAAGTCATAAACTCTGGTCCAGATCAGAATGGCATTCATATAAATGGGGAGAATCCTGCAGACATTGCATGGGGCATAAAGGAAGTTCTAAAAGACTCAGAAAAGGCAAAAAAGTGGGGCAAAAATGGGCGACAAAGAGTTCTACAATATTTCACTTGGAATCAGGTTGCAGAGCAAACCCTACAAATATACCAAACGCTTCAATCCAAATCTGCACAAAACACCTCATGACTTAGCTAATCTCTTCAATGCATAATGAGCTCTATCGAACAATTAATACTGAACTTCTTGCATGCATACTGATGTCGTCGCTAACGCTTCCAAGCAGATATCTTCTTACGCTGCTTAAACCTCTGCTTCCTACAACAATGAGGTCAACATCAGCTTTGCTTGCAACCTTGATGAGGACTTCTGCGGGGCTACCGTATTTCAGCATAGAATTGAAGGCAACTCCCTTGACTTTGGTTGAGGCATCTTTTAGGATACATTCGCCGACTGTGCCAAGACAGTCTACGACTTGCGGTCCTCCAATGCGAACGAGTTTGTCTTCCTCAACGTGTACTAGAGCCAAGTCTGCACTATAGTTTCTGGCTAATTGAACCGCATACTCAAGGGCCTTGTCGGCGTACGTGGAACCGTCAACAGCTGTGAGTATCTTCGCAAGTTGCAGTTTCTCTTTAACAATCAGGACAGGACATTCAGCGTGCCTAGCAACTTTCTCTGTGACGCCTCCGAGAGAGTGACGTTCCGATTGTGTATCAGCGCGGTTTCCAATAACAACCAAATTACATGTCGTGTCTTTAGTTAACTCAAGAATATATTCGGCAGGGTCTTCATGAGTAACTAATTTGGTGTCAACGGATATTCTAGCTTCTCTGAACAATTCCTCAGCATTTCTGAGGATTTTTTGACCTGCCTGCAAATACGCGTCGTCAATTTTGTGCAAAATTGAGTGAGGCAACTGATATTGAGCTTTGAGTTCAGGATGCATAAATTCGTGGGAGGCAACATGAACCACAGTTACTTTTGAATCAAATTTTTTAGCAAGCGAAGCAGCAAACATTTGAGCGTGAAGACAAGAATGTGAACCATCCACAGGAATTAAAATCGTTTTAAAAAGTTGCTTGTCAATCAAGGTAGTCACTACATACAATTAATTTTTCATTGATATTTTAATGTTCTTAAAAAATAACCGCTAACCTATTCTCAACGAGTCCCCAGCTATTCGCTAAGTATGTGACGTAAATCTGTCTTGGTTAATATGCCCACTACTTTCTTGGGATTCGCTTCATCAACAACTGCAATACGATCCACATCGTGCACTCTCATCTTTTTGAAGGCGTCCAATGCAAGTTCTTCAGGGTGAATAGTAGCACTGTTTTGCTGCAGAATATCGCGAACAAGAACTTCGTCGCGTTTCTCTCGCTCAACTTTTGCAACTTCATCCAAAGCAACAATACCTATGAAGTTGTCATTCTCATCAACAACAGGATATCCAGTATGATGATGCTTTGCCATAGAATCCAAAAGTTGACTGACAGGTAAAGTAGAAGACACAGTATTTAGTTTCTTTGTCATAACATCCTTGACTTTAAACTTGGAAAGAGTAGCAATCTCCTGCAGCGGACGAGTTGGAACAGGAACATAGGCTTCTTTCATGTCAGAAAGTTCTTTCAGAGCAGTTCTTCGTTTCTGTACGGCAGTTCCAATCACGTGAGCAAAGGCATCTGGCTCAAGCTCGATTACTCCAGTGTTTATTACTCCCGCCTCAACAGCAGAATAGAAGAAGTCTTCTCCGGCTTTTGTCCTGATTATGACTGTTGACCACTCTTTGAGGGGATAGGCGCTTCCGACAGAGATGTCAGCTAGTTCTGCGGCAAAGTCTGTGCATGTTTCGCAACTGGTTAGAATGTGGGGTTTAACTTCGGATAATGGAACGTTAAAGGTTCCTTTGTCTGTTTGAACAGTCAGATCCTTTATGATGTCCAGCCGTTTTATCTCGTCGGGTTTGATGTTGTACTTCTCTGTTAGGTACTTGAGAAGGTTACCAAACGAGAGAGTCCAGAAACAGAACAAACCGATTATTACTTTCAAGTTTCCTGTGATTTTATGTTCCCAAGCCTCAAGTTTGCGCAATGCAAGAACATGACAGGGAACCCCAACGAAGGCAATATTTGCTTTTCCATATTCATAGACTGCGCTTCCATAGGCTCTAGCTACAGATGAAGGAAAGAATTTGCTTCCTACAGCAGAAAAGACGTCGTCTGGAACCACACCAACTAAAGCTTTAGGCTTAATAGGAATGTTGGTTTCTGCTTGAGAAACAATTGCGCTGTCGATTTCTCCCTTTTCTATAGCATTGGTCAAAAGAGTTGTAACGATGGCGCCGCCATGACCCAACTTCCGAAGTTCAGGGTCTGCAGCCTGAGCAAGCAAAATCCTTCGGTAATACCCTAAGCCTTCTCTTTTCTTTGGCGACTTCACAAATTTTAGGCAGTCAGAAACAAGTTCGTCTGTGTGGGGGCAAATCTCGTAGCATATTGGACAGGTGTCTATGTGTTGCGAGCAATCAGAGTGCTCAATCTTGTAGCCATCTATTGAAATGGCATGAACTGGGCATGCAGCTTCACATGCTCCACAGAAAGTACAAAAACCAGAGTTTATGATTTTGCTTTCCAAATCGGTGTATGCAATGTTGCTTCGTTTTTTTGTTGCCAAACAAAATCCCTTAACCATTCTTTTATAATATAAAGAGTTAAATTTTTGGGTTATCCAGGCAGTAAAGCCGAGGTTGCTGAGAGCAAATCCAAGACCAAATCTGGATATAACCCAAGAACAACGATTATTACTACGACACAGTATATAGGAATCAGCAACTTCAGGGGCTCTTTAATAGTTGCGTCACTTTTTGGAGGATTTGCGTAGAAGTGATGTATCACTCTTAGGAAGTAGGATGTTTGCAGAACAGAATTCAAAACTCCTACTACCGCCAACCAAGCAACGCTGGACTTCAGAACTGAAGTGAACACCATGTACTTAGCGATGAATCCTGCGAACAGGGGCACTCCAGAGAAAGACAGGGCTGCGCAAACAAAAGCCAGGCTTGTTAAAGGCATCTTTCGTCCCATACCTGACAAATCATCCAACGTTTCTAAGCCCATTCTCCTGAAAATGCCGATGACCATGAAGGCAAGAGCGGTTTCCATTGCTGCAACAAAGAAAAAGAACAGGTTGCCCTGAAGTCCAATAGGCGTTAAACTGGTAATAGCTATCAGGTTGTAGCCGATGTCTGCAATGCACACATATGAAATCATCCGTTTAACGTTCTCCTGCGCCAACGCAAACATGTTCCCAACAGTCATGGTAACCGCAGACAGTACTGCGATAGTGAATCTCCAATCAACAACCGCAGTGGGAGTCAGAATGAACAACAAAACTCTTAGGAGAACATAGTAGCTGCCTTGATCTACGATGGCAGACATGAAAGCTGACGCAGAGTCTGGGGCGGCGGTGTAAGCGTCCGGCATCCACATGTGAAACGGAACAATGGCAGTTTCGATAGCGTACCCTGCAACAAGGAAAGCAAAAGCAATCAACAGTAGTTGCGGGTTGCTTGTGGTTAGCAGGGCGTCTTTGACAGTCCAGAAGTTAAGGGAGCCAGTGAGGCCATAGATTAAGGACAGCCCATAGATTATGAAGCCAGAAGCTATGATAACCATGACCAGATACTTCATGGCAGACTCGAGGGATTCGCGGGATTTTCTGTAGGCTACAAGGATACATGCGCCTGCTGCTGTTGCCTCCCAGAAAATGAAGAGGGTAAGTAAATCGCCTGAGAATGTGGCTGCTGTGACTGACCCTATTGTCATGAGTAAAAGAGCGAAGTATCTTTCGGAAAGATTCTCCTTTGGATTTACGTGCAGAACACTGTAAAGGCATGTAATTGAGCCAATAACCATGTAGGCTATCACCATGTAAACTGAAACAGTGTCCACAAGAAACATGCTTGATAAAGGTGCCAGAATGGTGTTTGCGGAAGAGATTTGAAGGAAGGATTGGGACTGCCCGAAATATTCGTTTGTTATACGAAAAAGAGTTATGGCTGCTGCCGAAAAGACAACTACTATCCAAGCTACCATGAAATATTGAAGGTTGATTTTGGTTTTTCTAACAGACCGAAGTAACGGAACGGTGACTAGAGAACAAACCGTGAAGACTATTGTTGGAAGGAGAATGTCTAGTATATTCATTAGTTGTAAGCCTCATACTATTGATGTAACCGCATGAATTAAGTCAATGAAAATTCCTGGATAAATTCCCAACAGCACAACAAAAGCTGCCAGACTAATCATTGAAATGATCATAAAGATTGGAGGGTCATTATTCTTGCTTTTCTGTTCAGTTTCATCTGAAACTTCAATCTCTTCAACCTCATCGCTTTGCTTAGGAGTCTCTAAGAAAATTTTCCAGAAATACCTCAGCACGTAAGCAAGACTGAAAACTGTTGCAATAAGCATCAAAATAGTGGGTATGTAATAGGAGCTGAAGTCTCCAGCTGCAGTAACAGCCCCAATGAAAATGTGAAACTCACTTATGAAACAGGCAAACGGAGGAATTCCACCTATGCTGAATGCCGCGATAGCAGAGGCTATGGCAGTTAAGGGCATCTTTGACGCTAAACCTCCCATATCTCTGATGTTTCTTACGCCTGTCTGGTGCATAACTGCTCCTGCAGTCAAGAAGAGAAGCCCTTTGCTTGCTGCGTGATTAACTAAATGGAGGACTCCACCAGTGATTCCTTCGGCATAAGGAAATAGGGACAACGCAAAGAGGGTGTATCCCATGTGGCTTATGCTGGAGTATGCAATTATTCGTTTGATGTCGGTTTCTGCTAACGCAAGGAAAGATCCGTAAAAGGCTGATACTACTCCAAAAAAGCTTAGCACAAGCAAGAATTCGTTGCCAGTAGGATTCATTGCAGTGTAGACTGTTCCAAGGGCTATCCTTAGAATGGCGTATCCTCCTGCCCCAATTATTACTCCGCTGAGGAGAGCTGACATTGGTGCGGGTGCTTCGCCGTGGGCGTCTGGAAGCCACATGTGTAGAGGAACGATAGCCATTTTCACCGCAAAACCTGCGGTAAAGGCTATTAGCACCCACTGCAGAATTCCGGGGTCTACTGTGGCGAGAGCGGCTTGTGCTTCGAATATGTCTAGGGTGTTTGTGAGCATGTAGATGGCGCCGATGCCTAAGAGAACAAAGATTGCTCCAGCATGGGTGAAGATGAAGAATTTGAAGGCTGTTTTGAAGGAGTCTCTGTATCCCCATCCGCCTATGATAAAGTATGTTGGAACAAGCATGAGTTCCCAACAGAAGTAGAAGAGCAACAGATTGGATGTGATAAAAACTCCAACCAACCCGATTGTCAGCAAACTCATTAATGCGTAGTATACTGGAAGGGATTTCTTTTCTTCCATGTAATTTATGGAATATAGCGTGCATGCTGCAACAAGTATCAACGTAACAATAGCCAAAGACAGGCTAATGCCGTCAACGAAAAGAGTGAAAGCAGAACCTAATGACGGTATCCAATAATATGATTCTATGTATTGCCCCTCATTCAGAACCGTAGGCACCAAAGTGAGAAGAATAGACAAGCTAACTAGAGAAAGCAAAGTCAGAATCAATGCAGCGGCTTTTGCAGATTTTTTGCCGACACCATAGACTACGGGAATAGCCAGAGCCGGCAACATCAAGGCAATCAATAATGTTTGCATTTTTTATTTCACCCCAGTAAATAGAAGCAAAATGATGACTAGAACGAATCCGAGCACAGCCGCCAAAACAAAGTCTGGCAGGTGTCCCCTATGTGCTTTCTTGATTCTCTCTCCCTGCTCAACAGTTTTTCCTGCAAAAATATAGACCAGCTTATCTAAGAACGTGTCAATATATTCATGAGTTACGCGGGCAGTCTCCACGGTTCCACCTGCCAGAATATAGCAAATTCTGTCAAGGAACGCCTCAAGATGAACATGAGTTTCGTGGGCAGTAAGCACTGCTCCACCTGCTATAACGTAAACTAAGCGGTCAAGAAACATTTCTATGTAACCGTAAGTACTATAGGCAATCCTCGCAGCTCCGCCCGCAACAACATATGGAAACCGTTGTAGCCCCGTCGTTTCGATTACACGGTACGTGAACTGTGACAAAGCCATAACTCCACTCAATATTTTGTAGTAAACGGCGTCAAAGTAATAGCCGTTAGATATTAACAAATAAATTGGATTGTTTAAAAGATTTCTTGCAAAAAACAGCGAAGTTGCCCGTCTTTTGTAGTAAAGATAATAGGCTACAGGCACAGCAATTGAAAGAATTACAGCCGAGGTTGCACTAGCTAAAAGTACGCCATTCATTGAAGCTTCTTCAAAATGTATCGCAAGAAAAGTTTCTAGTGGGCTTTTGAAGAATCCTGTGATGCATGAAGCAGCAGCCAACATGACAAGAGGAACATAAATTACTGGACTAGGATCATGTATGGGATGGTCTGCTAGAAATTCAGATTTCTTTCCGAGAAAAACTTTGCATATCCATCTGATGCTGTATATTGCGGTTAGCACAGAGGTCCCGAAAATCAGAATAAATAGGGGAGCGTTGTTAGCCAATATGATGGCCTCAAATATTGTGTCCTTACTCCAGAAGCCACTGAAAGGCGGAATACCTGCAAGCGAAAACGCTCCAATAGCACTCACTATGAAGGTGATAGGCATCTCCTTTCTTAATCCCCCAAGCTGTTTCAAGTCAAGAGTGTGAGTAACATGCATTACAACACCAGCAGAGAGGAACAACAGCGACTTGAAGAGGGCGTGACTGATTACATGAAATTGACTAGCGAACCAGCCAAGATCAGTTCCAATGCCTAAAGCGGATATTATCATGCCTAGCTGGCTTATTGTAGAGAAGGCGAGGACCCGTTTTAGGTCATTGCTGGTTAGTGCCATTGTTGCGGCAAGAAAGGCTGTGATTCCACCCACGTACGTGATGGTGGTTAACCACGGCTGAACAAGAGAGAAGAGGATATAGATTCTTGCAACAAGATAGATTCCTGCCTTAACCATTGTTGCACCGTGAATGAGAGCGCTCACAGGTGATGGTCCCTCCATGGCGTTCGGAAGCCACACATGCAAAGGAACTTGAGCAGATTTGCCGATAGCCCCAACTAACATCAATACTGATACGGCTAACATTGGAACTGAAACCTGCCCAGCGGCTACAAGTTCGCGGATTTCCACAAAGTTGAAGGTGCCTGTGTCCACGTAAAGGATCAATATGCCAAGTAGAAGAAAGATGTCGCCGATTCTTGTCACGATAAAGGCTTTCATTCCTGCCTTTGATGCTTCAGATCGGCTGTACCAGAATCCGATAAGCGAGTAGGAGCATAGTCCAACGGTTTCCCAGAAGAAGTACATCTGCAGAAGATTGTTTGCCATAACTAAACCAATCATTCCACCGACGAAAAGCAGCATGAAGAAAAAGAATCGGGGAGTTGCTTTTTCTTTTTCCATATACTTCACGGAATAAATCATTATCAGCAAGCCAATGCAGCCTGCAATGTTTGCCATCAGGGTGCTTAACGGGTCTATGAGAACGCTGGCATCGATATTTAACGCAGGCATCCAAGGTATAGAATACACATGTGCCTCGCCATGACTGCCAAGTACACTTGGAATCAGCGAAATAGTACATACGACTGAAAGAATAGTGACTGCAACAGCGTACCAGCCAACATTTTTACGGCGAAGTTTGGCAACTAAAGGCACAAACAATGAGCCTGCGAAGGGAATTGCCCAACAGAGCCATGCAGCGTACTCACCCGGAATCAGCATGTTAGCTCTCCTCTACAGTTGGGGGTTCCTCTTCGGTTTGCTCCGACAGGTCTCTGACGTCTCGGATGTTCAGTTTTTTGAAGATGGTGATGGCAAGTGCAAGTGCCACAGCTGTTACGCAGGCGTCAACTGAGAGGGCAAGAATTGAGAAGGCTTGACCTAAAGAGTCGTTCATTAATGAGCCGAAAACAACAAAATTCATTGTTGCCGCTGCGGTTATCATTTCTATGGCAATCAGCATTTTTATCAGGTCATGCTTTGTAACCAAGCCAACTATTCCAATCGCCAAAATCGTGACAGACAGTATAATGTAGTCCATCTACTTTCGCCTCCGTTCCTCCTTCAAAAGGAGCACCACACCAAGCGCTGCTGTCAAAACAACTAAACCTTGAGCAAGGACATCAATCGCCCTCAAATCCCATAAAGCAATGGAAAGCGAAAACTCAGCAGTCTGAGTGAAAGACTGGGGTACCACAGTTCCAATGAGTAAGGGGACAGAAAGAAATGCAGAAACTATTAGCCCCATAAGAAGGGTTTTCTTGGATGTTTTTTCGTTACTTCTTTTTGTTAACGAATCTCCGGCAAGCAGAAAAATCGCTGAAGTTCCAGCACCTAACGCTAACTGAAAGATTGCAGCAAATGGAGCATTCATGTTGAAGTAAAGCAGCGAAAGCAGAATCATCATCGTGCTCAGAGATAATACTGAAGACACGGTTTCCTTCAGGTATATTGCGAAGACCGCAGAAATTACCATGCCAATAGCTAGGATAGTTTCAAGCCACATTTTCTTTTCCCTCTTCTGAAGTTGCTTTCGGTTTGGAGATAAATTCTTTTGGGGTTACAAGCAGTTCTTTGGTTTCTGTTGTTGACATCTCAAAATTTTTGGAAAGTGTTATTGCCTGTCTGGGGCAGCCTTCTTCACATAGGTAACAGAATATGCAGCGGTCAAGGTAAAAGTGGGGCATCCGTTTTCCAGAAACTTCAATAAGTTCTATGGCATTGGCTGGGCAGTCTCGTTCACACAGTCCGCAGCTGATACATTTTTCAGGATAAAAAGTGTGTCTACCTCGGTAGCCTTCAGGAGCCTCCACCTTAACAAAGGGATATTGCTGAGTGAAGGGTTTTTTGAACATGCATGCGCCCATGTCTTTTATCAGCGCGGGTAAGCGTCTTCGTTTTTTAGCCATACTTTTTCCTCCTTTTTTAGCCAATCACTGACCTCAGCAGTGGTTCAATAATTACTGTAATAGCAAGAGACAGAACAGACAAGGGAATCAATAGTTCCCAGTTGCCATGCACAACTTGGTCTATCCGCAGACGTGCAGCCACGTTTCCAATATACTCAAAAACGAACACTACCCCGAGTGTTTTGACAATAAACCAGAAAACATACCAAAACTCAGCGGGACCAAAGGGCATGGGTCCATGAGGACCTCCCAAAAACAGAACAGTTACAAGGGAAGCACCAATCAAGAACTGGAAATCTTCTGAAAGTTTTATGAAAGCCAGTTTTCTTCCGCTGTACTCTGTTTCGTAGCCGCCCACAATTTCGGTTTCTGCATGAGGAATATCAAAGGGGTCTTTCTCAAGCTCAGCCTGTAGAACCAGAATAAAAAGGGCACAAGACCAAGGAGTCAACAGAGCAAAGGGAATGATTTGGCTCGCCGCAATATTTACAATAGACAAGCTTTTTGATAGAAAAGCTGGACCAATCGCGAGAATAATAAGAGGAATGTCATATCCAAGAAACTGGGTTAGAACTCGGGTTGCTCCAATACCGCTGTAAGGATTCAAAGAAGCCCACCCAGAAAGGAAAATGCCGAAGTTAGCAAGCGTTAGCAGAAGCAGAACTAGAAGCAAATCTCCTTCAAAACTTGAACCCAAAATCACGTTTGAGCCATCAATCGGGAAATAAAAAAGCGCAAGAACAAAAAGAGAAAAAGCAAGAAGGGGTCCAAACACAAAAAGCATCTTGTTCGTCTGTTTTGGAGTTATGTCTTCTTTCGAAAACAGTTTAATGTAATCGGCGATGGGCTGCAAAATGCCAAAGGGACCAGCATATGAGGGACCCATGCGGTTCTGAAATCTGGCGGCAATCTTTCTTTCAAACCAGTCGAAAAAGAGTACAAGAACCAGAAGAAAAAGGAACCCTGGAAATATTAACGCCCTCACAAAAAAGATTAGGTCAATAGCCATCGTTAGCTCAGCGCCTTTCTGTTTTTGGAAGTGTTTACGTCGTCAAGGCTCCAGTGCCAGTTTTGATTTTTCTTTGTGTCAATGAATGCCATGCGGTCGGTGCAAGAGAAGCATGGGTCTAGGCTTCCCATTACTGAGGGAATGTCGGCGATATATCCGCCTCGTATGATGTCGGGAAAGGCCAGAAGGTTTGCTAGTGTGGGGGATCTGACTTTAACTCGGTATGGGTAGGCTGTTCCATCACTTTTGACGTAATGGATGAGTTCACCTCTTGGAGCTTCAACGCGGCTGACAGCTTCGCCTTCAGATATTTTTCGTTGAACCCTAACACGCAAGCGTCCACTGGGAAGGTGACCGAGAGCATATTCTATTATGTTTAGGCTTTCTAGCACCTCTTCTGCTCTGACCATCAGCCGAGCCCATGTGTCGCATTCATCGTAGCTTATGACATTGAAAGGAATTTCTTCATAAGCTGCATAAGGGTCATCTTTTCGGACGTCAGAAGCAACTCCTGAGCCTCTGAGAACGGGTCCAACAACACACAACTTCAGGGCATCTTCTCTGCTTAACACGCCGATGCCTTCGGTTCTCAGCCTTAATGTGGCGTCTTCTTCGAATACGTTCTTGTAGAAAACAGCCCGTTTCCTAACAGCTTTGATCATCTGCAAGGTCTTCTCGACAGTATTCGGGTCTATGTCACGTCTTACTCCGCCAATTGTGTTAAATCCGCTCATCAAACGGTTGCCCGTTATTCGCTCAACTATATCCATTACTGGCTCACGGTCACGCCAAACATGCTGGAACAATGCCTCAAAACCAAGCAGGTGACCGCCAACACCAAGCAGCAGAAGGTGACTGTGAATCCTATTCAGCTCATGAATAATTGTGCGCAGGTATAAGGCACGAGGCGGAGTCTCAATATTTCCGATGTCCTCGACAGCTTGACAGAAAACTGTTGTGTGGGCAGCATTACAGATTCCGCAAATTCGTTCAACCAGAAACACGTCTTGGAAGTACATCATACGTTCAGCCGCTTTCTCAATGCCTCTATGAACATATCCAAGACGTGGCTCAACATCCACTATTGTCTCCCCATCAACCTTGAAAGAGAACCTTTCAGGTTCATGCAAGACAGGATGCTGAGGACCTACAACAACACTAACTATTGAGCCAGCAGTTTCTTCGGCTGATTCGTTCTGTAGAGTTTCCTCAGAACCAAAATCAACATCTTTGGTAGAAGAGGGCTGCCAATCTCTTCGAAGAGGATAATTTCCTTGAGGCCAAGCATCTGGAAGCAATAATCGTTCAAGATTTGGATGTCCCTCAAAAACAACCCCTAAGAGGTCAAAGATTTCCCGTTCATACAGATTTGCTCCAGGTAGTATGTCTGTGATTGTCTTTGTTACAGGTTTGTCTCGGTTTACACGGTTTTTGAGGGTAACTGTTCCCTCGCAGGCCATATGGTAGTCTAGTTCTATTTCGTTTCCTAGGTCTACTCCGCTTATTGTCGAAAGTATAGGTTCCTTAACCTTCTCTAGAAGAAGCGAAATTGCGTCTCTGTGTCGTTCAGGCTTAAGAAGAATGTATGCTTTCCTAGGTCTTGGCACTTTTAGCTCAACAATCGCATCAGCTAAATTTTTCTTGAGAATCTCTACAGCATTTTCAAACTCAGTCATAATATATCATCCCTTTAGTTTTGCAAGTAGTTTCGCAATGCCCTGTACTATCGCTTCAGGCTTTGGAGGGCACCCTGGAATATAAACATCAACAGGTAATATCTCGTCGAGGCGCCCAGTTATGTTGTAGCATTCTTGGAATATTCCCCCTGAACATGCACAAGCGCCTACAGCTACAACAAATTTCGGCGAAGGCATCTGCTGATAAATCATTTTGAGGCGTGGAGCGCACTGTTTTGTCACGGGTCCACTTACTACAAGCACGTCTGCATGGCGGGGTGAGGGCTCAAGTTTCACGCCGAAACGTTCCACATCGTATCTGGGTGTTAAGAGAGCAACAATTTCGATGTCGCAGCCGTTACATGCTCCTGTGTTGAAGTGCAGTAGCCAGGGAGATTTTGTTCTTGCCCATTTGAGTAAACCTAGTTCAGGCGTTTTAGAGACCTCCCAAAAGCAGCAGGTCCGCTGCTAGAATGATGCCTAAGTAAATTAGTAAAGTGAAAGGGTTTATCATCTGTAGAGCTAAAGCTGCGAATGCTAGTATCATTGCGGGAGAATCAATTATAACAAAAAATATTAGGTATTTGTAGAGGGAAACATTGACTAGTAGCCTTCTTGAAACCACTTTTTCTCCACAGGCGTACATTGCACGTTGCTCTTCACTAGCCTGAGACTTTGGGATTAACCCTTTAGTTAAAATATAAATCACTGCTGCAACAGCTAGAATAAGCAAAAAGGCAACAATTGGCTCAATCATTGACATTTAATCACCTTTCTACTGTTCCTCAAAAGTGATTCCGTGAATATAAACGAATGCAATTTGGCGAGTCCAATAGTTTCTGGTGTAGTACGAAGGACAGCCAACGGCACAACAACTGCCATACTTGATGTTGCGACTTTCGAGAATGAACTTGCATTCATATCGGTTTTACCACTTTTGCTTAACTTTTTCAGAGGTTTTAATTTTGTGCTCAGGTTCTTAGCAAAGAACACGAATTTACGTTGTAGGTGCCAATTTGATACCCAAAAGGGGCGATTGGCTAAACCGTGAACATTTCCCCGTGTTCATTTTCGACACCATTCTTTTGCATGAAGCGCTAGGCCGATGTGTATAAAGTTTTCCCATAATTATATATATTTCACATAAATAGTTAAATTAAGTTAAATAAGTTTAATCTTGGCGATGTTATTATGTCCGAAACGCGAAAACTCCAAAAGATTGGCAACACCCTCTACGTTTCTATTCCCAAATCTTGGACAACAACCATGAAGCTGAAACAAGGCGACAAGGTCACATTGTATTCACAGCCAGACAATTCATTAAGTGTTCGCTCTGCCAACATACAAGAAAAGCCAAGAGAAATCATCTTAACAATCAACACCAAAGATTCAATACATTCCCTCAAGCGGGAAATCGTTGCCGCTTATGTAGATGGCTTTGACATAATAAAACTGAAAGCAAAAGAGAGAATCGGAGAAGAACAGCAGGAAAGCATCAGAGACATAGTAAATCATTTGTTCGGTTTAGAAATCATCGAGATTTCCGGAGACGCCATAACAATACAATGTTTGCTAAAACGAACTTTAGAAATAGACAAAACAATTCAAAGGATTCATAACGTCTTATCATCATTGTTTGAAGAAGCAGTCATGGCACTGAGAGAACAGAATACGGATCTAATCCCAGGGCTCTCTAGAAGAATGAAAGACATTAAACGTCTTTCATTAGTCACCTACAGGCTACTTCGGAGCTTTCTTCTGTTTACAACACCCGAAAACCAGACAAAACTAACATTGATTGAATGCGTTGACTATCTTCTGATTCTTCACATTATCTCTGAAAGCGCCTGCAATGTGAACAACATCTCAGAAAGCGTCATGGCACTAAACAAAAAGGACATTCCAAAGCAGATGATGGAACCTCTTTACCAAGTAAGCGTTACAATAAAACGTTCATTTGACAACTCAGTTCAGGTGCTTTTATCCAAGGATATACACCTAGCAAACCAAATACTTGATAACATGCCTGCGAGTGACCTGAACCTAGAAGAATTATGGAGCTTTTGGCGAGAAGCCGACAGAACAAAAGTCTCTAGCCTTGTGCTATCACATGCCTACCTGATCATCGACTGCCTAAAACGAATAAACAAACATTCTGCAGAAATCGCGGAAATCGCCATCAACCGAGCAGAAGCTGCCACAGCAAACGAGCAGAACACTGTAACTAAAAAAGAAGATAGTTAGTTCACAAAAAGTAGTATGTAACTATTTGTAGCCTAATAGCAGAAGATTGTTAAAAACAGTATTTTTTCAGAAAGATTTCAGCACAGCACAATTTTGGTACATTAAGTTCACAATTGTGTTTTATGAATCCTGATTTCAGAATGTATAGCCTTATTAACTCTGCAATCTTGTTTAACTGCAAATGAACTATAGCAATGAAACTAATTCTGAAGCAGAAATTGACTCGGGTTTAGCAGATTTTGTTTCAAAATTTGTTTCGCCCCCAACCATTGCTTTAGTGGCAACGGTTTCGTTTTCTCTATGGTCACCCATTGGTTTAGGTTCACTTCCTCCTTCTTTGAGTATTCTGCTCTGTTTTTCGTTGTTTGCCTTCTTTCCCTTTCTACCCATACTATATTATCACAGAAAGAAGGTTGTTGATTTATACGTTTCAAAAAAAGAAACAAGAACCCCCTTTTTCTTAATAGCTCTCGCCACCTACTCTCTGGCGGCAATAATTTTCTTCACTACAAACACCAAAATAATGTTTCCACTGGCTCTAGGCTACACCTTTGTCACAATAATCCTTTTGTTCATTAACAAATTTTGGAAGGTCAGTGTCCATTCTGCTGGAGTAACCGGACCAATTTTTGCGCTTATTTTTGTATTTGGTATTATAGTCCTCCCTTTATCTCTTCTCATATTGCTAGTAAGTTGGTCTAGAATAAAATTGCACAAGCACACCTTCAGGCAAACTCTCGTAGGAACACTAATCCCAATCGCTGTTGGACTTGTGATATATCCAATAATCCTATAATCTTAAGATTTCAATTGTTCTTTTACCGATTTAATGCCACTTATGGGGTTGTGTGAATTAGATATCAAATTCGAATATTTTATATTGGCAAGCTTGTTGTATCATGCCTTCGAATTGATCTTTGTTGGTGTTTTGTTTAAAGTTACCGACTAACTTTTTAATCCATTTCATGATGTCACGCCACAATCATACTGTATATGACGACTTAATATAACCATTATTTTTGTCCCAGAAATGTATCAAAAATCGACATATATCAAAACAAGTGCTATTTCTGTATCCCATTGAAGCAACTTTCACATTTCTGTGCGACATATTAGGATACTAATACAGGTACATTGTCAAAAAAAAGTCCTTTTTCAGAAAATTCTCTGCATAGCACACCTTTGGTGCAAAATGTCTACAGTGAATTAGATCCTTCTGAAGCCTTGCTATTTATCCGAATAGTGTTGTGTGAAGTATCAAAAAGTCCAAAGCGCCTACTGCATAGGACAATAGCCACAAAATCAGCGTTAACTGGGCTATCATTTTGCTTTTTAAGGGATAGGTTGACGAGTCGGGACGCCAGATTGCAACAAGCCATGTCCCAACGGCTAAGGCTGGAATTGAGAATATGACGTGAAAGAAATTCATTATCAGACGTGTGGTTGTGTTGGCGAGAACTGCCATGGAACTGAAGCTCATGGGATCCATAAGAAGCACTACAGAAAAGCCAACCAACGATTGGCACATCACTATCAGCATTGTTAGCTCATGAACAAAATAGTTGCCTTTCCATCTCCACCACATACTCATCAAAATAAAAAGTACCCAAAACGTTTGCAGTATCAGATTAAATTCGGAGACACTCAAACCAAGCTCATAAAACGGCACAAAAGTCATGGCTGCAAACTCTGCCAAAACAGCAACAATAACCGTAAAGATTGCAAGCTTCCCTTTAGCTGAAGAACTTAAATTCAGCGCTTTAACCATCCTCAGTCGCGATATAGCTATTGCTGAAAACCAAATCAGGAATACCAGAGCTATTGCTCCAGCCAATCCATAGAACACTATCTGGTCAAGTCCCAGAAATTGTGAGCTCCACATGTTTGTGGCAACTGCTTGTGTGTTAACTGTTATATCTTCAATGTACCAGCCATCCTTGTTTGTAATGTTTTTGAAGTGTTCCTCAGCGTGAAGAAACACGCCAGTGGCTTTGTCCCACGTTTTGTGCCTGAAGTTGTCGTATCCATATGTTAAGGTGCGGCTTGCACCCAACACTGTGGTTTCCTCTTCACTTTCAATAGTCACGTAAACAGGGTTTCCAGTGTGCATCGAGTAATCATAGAATGAATCTCCTGGACCAAGATTTGAAGGAATAATTGTCCAGCCTCTAACATCACCCTCAGTGAAGTTATATTCCCAAATGGCGCTGCCCATTGTTCCATTAGCGTACCTAACAGTGAAATTGGCTGAAAACGCTGGACCCTGAACCTCCAAAACAGTTATCCTGAGCCACCTAACATCATGCGTCGGCGGCGGACTACCCTTGCCTGATATGTCAATGTCATATTCAATCCAATCGCCCTCCTTAACGCCCACCGAAGGCTCATAAGAAGAACATGCAACAGAAGAAAACAAAAAGAATCCACACAAAAAAAGGGCAAAACCAACACTTATGAAACGCAGTGACCTGTTCAAACCTCATCAGACCCCTGCTCTTTACTGGAACTAAATTTTTGTTAAAAGCCTTTTTGTCAAGGTTTCTTGACCATAAACGATGCATTTTAGTCAAGATAATTTGACAAAGAAATGACATTAACCAAGTCTGCGTCAATATTCAAGTTTATCCGAGTCAAGACGGCAGGAACAACAGCCACAATCGAAACAATCAACAAAAGCATTCATACCACAAACCAAGTTTTTGAGCGCGCAACCTCAGATTTGATGTAGTTTGACCGTAAAATTGACAACAGTTTCATTGTTACCAGATTTCCCACTTGACATCGATAGCGATTCTATTTAAGATGTTAGATATGAAATTAGTACTCTTCAATGAAGACGAGAGTGACTATAGCAGTTTTTTTGAAGTTTAGCTTAAATATTAAATGCTCAGAAAAGGTAGAATAGTGAAATGGGGTTTTCTTATGAATCAAGAGGAAGCACTTGAAAGGTTAAAGAAAACACGGAAAGAAAACGAGGAAGCATACTTGAAGGCTAAAGCGTTTATGGATGGCTTTCGAGCAAGAGGACAGTTGAGCCAGAAGGATTCTGAATTCTTGTTTCTTATGGAGTTTGTGATTAAAGGCTTCAAGAACCATGGAAACGACATTATTACAGCCTTCGAAAATCAAGTAAGATTCACAGAAGCCTTCAATAATCTCCAAGCCAAAGTAAATGACATAGAAGATGATATACGGGAACTAAGAAAAACTCTGGACAAGATGTACCAAGACCGCTAATCCTGTTCGAGAACAGTTTTATCCTCCCTAATCCATTCAGATATCCTGTTGGTGAATTCTGATGGATTTCAGGCTAACCGAACAGCAGCTGAACCTCAAAGATTCTGTCAGAGCTTTCTGCGAAAAAGAGTTCGATCCGGATGTTGCTTTGGAGCTGGACAGGAAAGAAAAGTTTCCCAGGGAACTTTACAAGAAGGCTGCCAAGAAACGGTTCTCTAGTTTGTTAATTCCTGAAAAGTATGGAGGCGGGGGACAGGGATACTTAGCCGCTTGCTTAGCCATGGAAGAGATGTGCCGTGCAGATTCGTCTTTGGGGCTGGCATGCATGATTGGAACCTTCGGAAGCGACTTGATACTTCATAATGGAACAGAGGAACAGAAAAGCCGTTATCTTCCGTCCATATGCAGGGGAGACATGATATCTGCTGCCGCTTTTACGGAACCAGACCGGGGAACAGACATAACAACAGTAGGTACCACGGCAACTAAGGACGGAAACGAATGGACAATAAATGGAACAAAAACTCTCATAACAAACGCGCCCATAGCCGACTTCATCATCGTTCTTTGCCAAACAGGCAACAGAGAACTTCCACGAAAAAGCCAAACCCTCTTCATCGTAGAACAAGAGTCCATAGGGCTATCAGTTAAGACATTATCTGATAAGATGGGAATCCGGTGTGTAACAACCGGAGAAATCTCCTTCAAAGACGTGAAAGCAAGGGACAGCAACATCATAGGCGAACTGAACAACGGCTTCAGCCATTCCATGGACTTTTTTGCATTGAGCAGAACACTTATCGCGGCTCAGGCAGTGGGAACAGCCCAGGGAGCCTTGGAAATCGCCCTCGAATATGCTCAACAACGTGAATCCGCCGGAAAGCCCATACTAAAGTATCAACAAATAGGCGCCAAACTAGGGCAGGTTGCAACCGAAATCGAGGCGGCGAGATTGTTAAATTATAGGGCGGCGTGGACGATTGATCAAGATGAAATAAATCCGATGTTGACTTCTATGGCGAAGCTTTATGCTGCGGATGTTGCAGTTAGGGCAACTCATTGGGCGATTCAAATTTTGGGCGGCTACGGCTACTTAGGTAAGTACAAGGTTGAAAGATATTACAGGGACGCGCGAGTGACAAAAATTTATGAGGGAACATCTGAAATTCAAAGATTAGCCATCCTCAGACAATTAACTAAAGCATCCAGTTGAGGCATCCAAAAGTGTCCAAAACATATACCACAATCGAGCTCACGAAACAGCAACAGACAGCATGGATAAAGCTGAATAGACCCAAAAAAATGAACTCTATAAACGCCACCATGCGACATGAACTGACGGAAGCACTTGATAAAACAGAACGAGACAACAGCATCAGATGCGTCATAGTTACGGGAGAGGGAAACAAAACCTTCTGCGCCGGAGCCGACATCACGGAATTTCAGCAACTCACACAAGAAACCGCCGCAGAATTTTCCAGAAAAGGACAACAAATTTTCTCCACAATCGAAGCAATATCTAAACCGGTGGTAGCCGCAATCAACGGATACACCCTAGGCGGGGGACTAGAGCTTGCCCTCGCATGCGATTTCAGGCTTGCCTCCGACAACGCGATACTAGGATTACCCGAAATGAAGTTGGGCATCATTCCAGGATGGGGCGGAACACAAAGGCTTCCATGGACTATTGGCATTGCAGCGGCGAAGCGTATGATACTATTAGGCGACAGCGTAAACGCTACAGAGGCACTGAAGACTGGATTGGTGGATAAAGTCGTCCCCCAGAACCAGTTGAAGGCTGAAGCAGAGAAACTGGCTCAAAGATTATGTGAATGGTCGCCAGCAGCCCTGAAACAAGCTAAGGCTGCAGTAAATTCTGTAACCAAAACCTTTCTTGAATCTGGATTTAGGAAGGAAACTGACTTTTTTGCTTTGCTTTTTTCAGAAGAAGAAACAAAAAAGAGGATTCAGTCGTTCTTTTATCAGGGAAACAAAAAAGAGGGAGACTCGTAAGTCAGAATAGCAGGATGTTTGGCAGGGATAAATGACGAATAAGGTAGCGATTATTGGGGTGGGTCACAGCAGATTCGGGGACAGGTCAGACGTTAACCTCTCCGAATTATCCTTTGAAGCTGTCCATCCCTCCATTGAAAATTTGGGATTAACAGCCAAAGATATTCCATATATGGCTGTTGGCTCTATGGGCGTCTGGTCAGAGGAACCGTTACCCGCAGTTGTCATAGCAGAATACTGTGGACTAACTGGAGCAGGCTTGGTCCGATGCGAAGCAGCTTGTGCCTCAGGAAGCGCTGCCGCCTTCAACGCCTATTCTGCAATCAGAAGCGGTCAAACAGACACAGCACTTGTGGTTGGCATCGAAAAAATGAGGCAGATTGATACCCCAACCGTTCTGGAGATGATAGGCAGAGCTGGATACTACTTGTGGGAGTTTGAAAACTTTGGCATGACCTTCCCTGCCTACTATGCCGTTCATGCAGTACAACATATGAAAAAGTATGGCACCACCGAAGAAGACCTTGCCATGGTTGCAGTCAAAAACCACAAGTATGGAGCCATGAATCCCTTGGCCCATCTAAGACATGAAATCTCTGTGGAAAAAGTGCTCAATTCAAGCGTGATTGCTTGGCCCCTAAAGCTCTATGATTGCTGTCCAATAACAGATGGTGCCGCAGCTGTGCTGTTGGCGTCTGAAGAGAAAGTGAAGGAGTTGGGTGTGGAAGCTCCGGTGTGGATAGAATCCATGGGGTATTCGTCAGATACTGCTAACCTATCAAAACGGGAGAATTATGTTGGATTAGATGCTTCTGTAAAGGCTTCAAGAATGGCGTATGAACAGGCTGATATCTCGTCAAAGGAAGTGGATGTGGCATCGGTTCATGATTGCTTCACTATAGCCGAGATTATGGCCTATGAGGACTTGGGTTTCTGTGAAAAGGGTGAAGGGGCAAGTATGATACTGGAAGGAGAAACGGAGGTGGGTGGCAGAATTCCCGTTAATGTTGATGGTGGATTGAAAGCCAAAGGTCATCCCATTGGAACCACGGGAGTTTCTATGCTTGCGGAACTAACAAAACAGTTGAGAGAAGAAATAAAACCGCGGAGCAGGCAGGCTCCCATGAAAAACTACACAGCCCTAGCCCACAACACTGGCGGAACAGGACACTACTGCTATGTGACGATACTGAGGAGATAAAAAACATGGACAAACCTGCTGTTTTGAAGAGCGCCAGAACATTACAGATAACATATAATTTGCCCATAAGCCGGACATCCAAGTTCTGGGAAGGACTCAAGAAAGGAAAAGTCTATGCTACAACATGTCAAAAGTGTGAGAAGCTACATTTTCCTCCAGTTGCTGATTGTGGGGACTGTGGCTCGTCTGAAATGAAATGGACAGAATTGGATGGGACAGGCGAACTTGTAACTTTCACGCAAGTGCTTGTGAAGCCAGCCAGCTTCAACGAGGAACCTAACTACATTGTTGCCATTGCTCAGCTTAAAGATGGCGTGAGGGCGTTGGCTTGGTTGACGGGAGTTAAACGGAAAGATGTGCAGATTGGCATGAAGGTTAAGCTTGTGGCTAAAGTTTTTTCTGAGGGCAGGGTAAGTTACGAGTTTATTCCACTTTAGAAAAAGGGTGAATGCGACGACGATTGAAGAGATAGAGCGTGTGACTGTTATTGGAACTGGATTAATGGGACATGGAATAGCCCAAACCTTCTCCGTTAAAGGTTATGAAGTGAATCTTTTGAGCCGAAGCAAAAACAGCCTACAGAAAGCAGTAAAGGAAATTGAGTGGAGCATAAACAAGTTTGTAGAAAAAGGCGGAATAAATAGAGACGAAGCGGAAGCTGCTTTGTCAAGAATCACACCAACCACTTCCTACAGAGAGGCAGCAACTGATGTTGATTTGGTTCTAGAGTCGGTTTCAGAAAACATAAAACTGAAGCGACAGGTCTTCTCGAAAATTGACAAAATAGCGCCATCCCATGCCATAATAGCAACTAACACTTCCACATTGAGCGTAACTGAGATGGGAAAAGCAACACGAAGACCCAACAAAACTGCTGGAATGCACTGGTTCATCCCCCCGCAGCTAACTCGCCTCATAGAAGTGATTAAGGGAGACGGCACCAGCAACGAAACAATAACCACAATAATGGATGTCAGCAAAAAACTTGGAAAAACACCCATATTATGCAAGAAGGATGCACGAGGATTCATAGTCAGCAGAATACTTGTTGCAGTCTTCAATGAAGCCTTCTGGACATTCAGTCGCGGAGAAGCCTCAATGGAAGAGATTGATGCGTCTATAAAGTATGTTGGCGGATTTCCTATGGGCTGGTTTGAGCTTGTTGATTACGTTGGAGTGGACATTGAGTATGATGTCAGCAAAATATTGCATGAAGCCCACGGCGAAAGATACCTGCCCCGCCTAGAACTTACTCAACCTCTTATAGCTGCTAATAAGCTGGGGCGCAAGACGGGAACAGGATTCTATGACTGGACAAAAGGAAAACCTTTCATAGCTTCTGATTTGGCTGGAAGATATGATGTGGAACGTTCTTGGGCTGTTGCCGTAAACGAGGCAGCATGGATGGTTCAAGAGGATGTTGCAGAGCCAGAGAGTATAGATTTGGGTATGAAATTGGGGACAGGATGGGCTTCAGGTCCATGTGAATACGCAGACAACAAGGGACTAGACTGGATTCTAGAAAAACTCAAAACAGTCTACAGCAGATACCCCATCGGATTGTATAAGCCGTC
>Ga0272441_10004500_pt1 | contig 25154 bp, 22 predicted proteins | sample SSMProp6N_FD_193582 | JGI IMG/M metagenome (GOLD analysis project Ga0272441, IMG submission 193582) | Marine sediment archaeal communities from Little Sippewissett salt marsh, Falmouth, MA, United States - SSM-Prop-6N | ecosystem: Environmental > Aquatic > Marine > Wetlands > Sediment ...
GGCCAAACGTAGCCCGGTAATCGCCTCAATGCCGTCGAACGACCCTCGACTGAAGTTGCGCGTCGGCAGCAGACCCAACTCGTTGGCCGGGCCGACGATGCTTGACGTGCCGAACTTGCGTCGATTCTCGAGGCCGGGATTCGCCAGAATCATTTCGGTGAAACGTCGCGAGGCATCGCGCAGGCCCGTCGGGTCTTTGCCCGCGACCGGCGCGGCACCCTCGTCGTCGACGACGATCGCCTTAACGCCCTTGGAACCCATCACCGCTCCGAGGCCACCGCGTCCGGCATAGCGCACCTGAACGCCTGTCGGATCGGTGGTGGCTACGCCGGCACCGGTCATGCCGTATTCGCCGGCCGGACCGATCACCAGGAACCCACAACGCTCGCCGAACCGTTCCCGCAAACGTGCCAACGTTTCGCGAACGCGACAGCCCGCCAGCGAGACGTCGTCGATCCACTTCGCGGACGTCCGATTGATCCACAACACACGCGCGGCAGGTTCATCCGGTGCGTCCTCAAGGATGAGCGCGCGCACACCCGCGCGCGCCAGCCGTTGCCCGGCGTCTCCACCGACGTTCGATTCCTTGATCCCACCAGTGAGCGGGCTCTTCGCGCCGATCGACAGGCGGCCCGTCATCGGAACCGCCGTTCCTCCGAGCCATCCCGGTGCGACAATCAGCTTGCTGCGCCGGCCCAACGGCGGACACGCAGGGGGCACTTCGTCGGTCATCACGTGCGCAATCAGCTGACGGCCGCCCCACAGCGCCATCGCTTCGGGGACCGGCTCGTCTGTGATTCTTCCCGAACGCGCGTTCACTCGTACGATGCGTTCCATCAGTCCTCCTTGCTGCTTGTCGTTCGACGGGGCGCACACGCCGCACGTTGCCCTGCGCGCCAGCCTTCGTAGACGGCTTCCGCGATTCCGCGGGACTCCCGCGCGTCTCCGATCACAAAGATCGGAATTTCGGCGTCTTGCCATGCGCTTCTCAGTTGATCCACCGGCGTCGCACCGACGGCGGCGACGATGCGGTCGGCCGGGATGCGATCCCTACCGGCCTCGGTCTCGACGGCAACTGCCTCAGCCCCGATCTCCGCGACGCGCGCGTTGACGACGATGCGTACGTCGGCCTCGGTGAGGTGGCGAAGCAGCATCGATCGCGAGATCGGTTCGCAGTCCCGTCCGACGTCGCCAAGCGCTTCGACCAAGACGACGCGCGCGCCTCGATCGGCGCAGGCCAGCGCGGTCTCGCACCCGACCATCCCCGCACCGATCACGACGACGGCCGTCCCTGTGAGATCGTCCGACGACAACAGCAGGGCCTCCGCGTTTTGCACCGTCATGTCAGGGTCCGTCGGCACGCCGACGGAGGCCGACGTCGCACCTGTCGCGAGGACGACGGCATCCGGCGTGAGTGCATCGACGTCACGCTTCGCCGCCTCCGTCTCCAGCCGAACGTCGACCTCTTCCGGAATTGCGCAGACCAAGTCTTCGATGAGCCACGAGATCTTGCCCTTGTGCGGAGGACGTGCCGCCGCACGCAGCTGTCCGCCCAATGCAGAATCGCGCTCGAACAACGTGACGTCGGCACCGAGTTCGTGTGCAGCAATTGCCGCGTGGATGCCCGCCGGACCGCCCCCGACGACCACGACGCGGCGAGTCGACGCTTCGGAGCGGCGCCCCTTCGGTTCATCTTCGAAGCCCACCTGAGGATTAACCGAGCAGCGAATCGGAAGATCGTCGAACACGCGCTGTCGCACGCAGCGATTGCAGGAGATGCAGTGTCGAATCGTCTCGTCGTGCCCCGCCCGTGCCTTGCGCGGCCATTCGGGATCGGCAATCAACCCGCGCCCGATCGCGACGAAGTCGGCGGCCCCCGATTCGAGGGCATGTTCCACCGCCTCCGGACGCCGGTATACGCCGACCGTGATCACGGGAACGGTAACTCGCTTGCAGATGGCCGCGGACAGATAGGCACGCCACCCTTCGTCGTACGAGATCGGTTCCAGCTGCACCTCGGGATTCGCCGACGTCCCGGCGGATACGTGCAGCGCGTCGATGCCCGCGGCCACCAGCGACTGGCTTCGTTCGGCCGATTCCTCGAGCGTCCGTCCGCCCGGCATGAATTCGTCTCCGCTCAGACGGAACAAGATCGGGTAGTCGGGGCCGACCGCGTCGCGGACGGCCCGAACTACGTCGACGGCGAATCTCCAGCGATTCACGACGGACCCGCCGTAGGCGTCTCTGCGGCGGTTGGTGAGCGGCGACAGGAACTGCGCGATGAGGTATCCGTGTGCTCCGTGAATCTCGACGGCATCGAAGCCGGCGCGCTGCGCGCGCACCGCGGCGTCCGCGTACCGCTCGACAAGGCGCTCGACCTCATCGAGCGCGAGCGACGTCGGCCGAGGGGACGCGACCGTCCACCCGGTGTCCGATGGGCCGACGGCGGGAACACCGGTTCGAGATGGATCCGCGATTGCTCCCGCGTGGTTGATCTGCAGTGCGACCGCAGCGCCCGCTTCCTGCACGCGACGCACGAGCAGCGACAGGCCGGGAACGTACCGATCGTGATCGACCCTCAGTTGGACAGTTCCGTTCCCGCCGGACTCGTCGATCGACGCGTTCTCGATCACGATCGTCCCGACGCCGCCGGTGGCGCGGGTCGCGTAGTACGCAAGCATGCGGGGCGTCGGCTCGCCGTGCGCCGAGGCGAAGTTGGTCGCCATCGCCGGCATGACGAGCCTGTTCTTGATGCGCAACGAACCGATGGTTCCCGGCTCAAACGCCCGCATTGCTGCCATCGGAGAAGCTCTCTACCCGCCCAGGTAGAGGCGCTTCACCTCCTCGTTGGTCCGGATTTCCTCAGCCGACCCGTCGTGCTTGTTCCGCCCGGTCTCCAGCACGTACGCGTAGTCGGACATCTGCAGACTGCGGTCGGCGTTCTGCTCGACGACCAGCATCGTGCTCCCGGCGTCGCGAATCTCCTCGACCTTGTCGAACACCTCATTGGCCATTCGTGGAGACAGGCCCAACGACGGCTCGTCCAGGTACATCAGACGAGGGTTGAGCAACATGGCGCGCCCCATTTCCAACGTCTGCATCTCGCCGCCACTGAGGCTCCCGCCCTTTTGCTTGGCGCGCTCGCGAAGAAGAGGGAATAGGTCGTAGACCCGTTCCAGATCCTTCTTCAGCGTGGCCCGGTCTTTGCGGATGTAGGCGCCGAGTTCAAGGTTCTCGCGAACCGTCATCAGCGGGAAGACGTGGCGTCCCTGTGGGACGAACGTGATTCCCAAGCGCAGCAGGTCAGCTGGCGGACGATTCGTGATGGCCTGCCCGTCGAACGTCACCGTCCCCGCGCGCGCGGGCAGCAGGCCGAACAGCACGCGAAACACGGTCGACTTGCCCGCGCCATTGGGTCCGATGATCGAGACCATCGTCCCTTCCTGAACGTCCAGGGACACTCCATTGAGGATATCGAGCTCTTTGGAGTACCCGGCAACAATGTCTCTTGCTTCCAGAAGTGCCACGTTATCCTCCGAAGTAGGCCGCGAGGACCTTTTGATTTTCTTGAATCTCGTCAGGACTTCCCTCGGCGATCTTCTTTCCGTAGTCGAGCACGACGATACGGTGACACAACCCCATTACCATGCGCATGTTGTGCTCGATCACCAGGAAGCTGCACCCGCGTTCGTTGAGTTCGCAGAGCCGCTCGCAGATCTCTCGTCCCAACGTGGCGTTGACGCCGGCCATCGGCTCGTCGAGCATGATCAGCTTCGGATCGGACATCAGAACCATGCCCAGATCGAGTAGCTTCTGTTGGCCGTACGACAGGTTCTTCGCCAATTGGTCTTTCAGGTGGATGATGTTGAGGAACTCCAGCAACTCGATCGCTCGGTCTCGATCCTTGGATTCGTCGAGTTGGAACAGCCGGCCGAGCAACGTCCCCTGGCTTTCCTGAATGGCCATGATCATGTTGTCGAGCACGGTCATTCCGGGAAACAGCTGGACGAGTTGGAAGGTACGTCCAACGCCCAATCGGTAGATGCTGTGCGGCTTCATGCGCGTGATCCGCTTCCCCATGAAGAACACGTCGCCACCCGTGGGTCGCTGGACGCCGGTTACGCAGTCAAACAGCGTTGTCTTGCCGGAGCCGTTCGGACCGATCAGACCGAGAATCTCGCCTTCCTTGACTTCGAAATCGACACCGGCAACGGCTTGCAGCTGATAGAAGCTCTTTTTCAGTCCTTTGACCTCGAGAATGTTGTTCATTGCACCGTCCTCACTTCGTCAGCTGCGGGGGATTGCGCCGTAGGACCTTGCGGAAAAACAGATCCGAAAGCCCTGCCAATCCGGAAGGCCAGAACACGAGCAACAGCAGGGTGATCGCCGAGAAGATCACGAAGAACAGCTGCTGCGCGCCGCGGAGGAACTCCGGCAACAGCATCACGACGATCGCCCCGATGAACGCACCCTCGAATCGTCCCGATCCGCCGATGATCAGCATGATCAGGAACCAGAAGGACTCGTGAACGGGAAACGTCGTCGGGTCGACGAACTTCATCAACGGGGCGAGCAGTCCGCCGGCGATACCGGCGTACGCGGCGCCGATCGCAAACGCCAGCAGTTTGTAGGACAACAGGCTGACCCCGACCATCTCTGCTCGCATGTCGTTCTCGCGGATGGCTTTGAACGCTCGTCCCCAGCGGGAGTTGAGAATCCACAACAGGAGGATCGTCAACCCCAGCACGAACGCCGCGACCAGGAAGTAGAAGGCAATGTCCGACGATAGCGAGAGTCCGAAGAAGTTCGGCCGCGGGATCCTCGTCAGCCCGGAGAACCCTCCCGTGATCTCCCACTCGTTCGACAGCAGCAAGTACACGACGGTTCCGAATCCCAACGTGACCAGCGCCAAGTAGTGGTGCTTGACCCGAAGTGAGGGCAGCCCCAACAGGAGCCCCGCAGCGAACGAGATGAGCGTCCCCAATGGCAATGCAAGCCAGAAGGAGTAGCCGTTCTTCGTCATCAGCGCCACGGTGTACGCTCCGAGTGCCATGAACGCGGCGTGCCCCAACGAGATCTGTCCGGTGTAGCCCAGCGTCAAGTTGAGACCCATGATGGTGATGATGTAGATCCCGGTCAGGGTTGCGACGTAGAGGTGATAGGGATTCCCGCCGAAAATCACCGGAATGAGGATGAGGACGCCGACGAAGATAGCCCATCGCACGATGCGCCCGAAAGCCGTCTTCTGGGCTGTTCCTTGTCTCATAGTCATCGTTCCTCCGTTCCCAGAAGGCCTTCCTTGCGGACGAGAATGACCGCGATCAAGACGACAAGCACGATCAGCTCGCGGTATTCCGTGGACAGATACGCCGAGGTGAATGTCTCAATGACGCCGACGAGAAATCCTCCGAGCAGTGCGCCGCGGATCTGGTTGAATCCGCCAATCGTGGCGGCGTAGAACGCCTTCAAGCCCAGCTGTGCGCCCATGTCGAACCGCACCATGTACACGGGTGCGATCAGCAGTGCGGCGAACGCGACGATGATCGCGTTCATCACGAACACCATCGTCGTTACGGACGAGATGTTGATGCCCAGGATCTTGGCGGCTTCACGGTTTTGCGCGACGGCTTGCATCGCTTTTCCCGGCTTCGTCCGCTGGATGAACAGATTGATGGCAAGGATGAGGATGATCGCGATCACGATCGTCCAAATGTTTTGCGGAGAGAGCGCGACCGAGCCGAGGCGATACGGCCTCATGCCGAAGATCTGAGGAAACGCCTTGCACTGTGCGGACCAGAATGTGGCGATCGCATTGGACGCGAGGAAACTCAGCGCAATGGTCGCCACGATGATCGTGGTGTGCGATCGGTCGATCAGCGGCTGAACCACGCCCCGTTTCACCACGTACCCCAGCAGAAGCGCGGAGGCCACGACCGTGATCAGCAGCGCCCAGACGAAGGGGACGCCCACGCAGATGAGCACGAACATTAACACTGCGCACACGGTAAGGAAGTCTCCCTGAGCGAAGTTCACGGTCCGAGATGCCTGCCACAGGAGCGTGAAGCCGATCGCCACCAGAGCGTAGATCGCGCCAATGGCGATGCCTGAGACTACGTTTTGGATGAACATGTCCACCTCTGTTCTGCCAAGGACGCGATGATGTCCCGGGTCTCCTTCACGGTGAGCTGTCCCGGAACGACGCCCTGTTCCGTTGCGCAATACGTGAAGGATGCGCCCAAGACGCACGCCAACGGACGAGAGGGAGCGCCGTGAATGCCCAGTGCGATCACCGCGAACGGTGCCGTGAGCAACCCACTTGCCTCGCGCGCGACGCCCAAGACGGTCAGCAGGTCATCGTACGAATGCGCACGGACGGCGAGTTTGACGAGGTCGGGTTCGAGCGCTTGAACCTTCTTGAGTCCATCGCTCAATTCCGATCGGTCCGGCGTCTTCTCCATGTTCTCGTAGCCGACCAGCACGGGAACTCCGTGCGTGCGAGCGCTTGACATCAACCGCGCTCGAAGCTCGGGCTCTGTGAAGAACTCGACGTCCACCGCCGTCGCGCCATCGCATGCCGCGCCTTCCAATCGGGCGATCCGTTCCTCCTCCGTCCCTTCGAAGAACCCGCCGAACCGCGGCGTGCGACACGCAACGATGTGAGGGCAGCGCGCACCTTCGATCACGGCACGTACCGCCGCGCTATCCGGTAGCTTGTCGATGCGCAACTCGATTACGTCGGCCCCGAGGGCGACGGCGTGTTCCACTTGTCGAAGCATCTCGTCGGCTTGCTCGGACATTGCCGTCGCGACCATGCACGGCGCATGTCCGATCGTTCGCCCCCCGATGAGCACAGGTTTCATGCCTCCGTCTCCTCCTCGGCCAACGACTGCTCGTACTTCTCGTTTCGCACGATCGAAACTTCGAATCCCGATCCCTTGACGATCTTCACGGTGTGCTTTAGCCGCGGCGGGATGAACACGGTCGCTGGGCTGTCCACGGTGTACACCTCGTCGTCCAACGTGACTTCAAACGTGATCCCCGGCGTCGGGAATACGTAGGCTTGCGACACCTCGTGCGCGTGCACCTCGACATAGTCCGGCCCCGGAGGGTTCTTCACGTCGATGTGGTGGATGAAGACATTGAGGTCCGCATCCGGAACCATGTCCGTGTTCAGAAATGCCATCAATGGGCCCAGCATGTTCATGACCGGGCGGTTGTGGTGAATCAGTGGACGCTCGGCCCAGTCGAACGGCTTTACGATGTACTTCGAGTATTGGCTCATGGTCTCCCTTTCGTACAGTTAGCCGTAGTACCCCTTGCGGAGGATGCAGACCTCCATGCCCTTGCCGGAGAGAATCTTCAGGTTGTGCTCGATTCCCGGCGGGATGAACACGGTCGCCGGGCTGTCGGCCTGATGCACTTCGTCGTTGAAGATGACCTCGAAGCGCAGCCCGGGTTCGGGGAACACGTAGGCTTGTGAGCAGTCGTGCGTGTGGACGTCGACGTAATCCGGCGCCTGTCCGTCCTTGACCTCGATGTGGTGCACGAAGATGTTGATGTCCGCACCCTCGACCATTTCCCGGTTGAGATACGCAATCAACGGCCCGAGCTCCGACAGTCCGCTCTTGCTGTGGAAGACCAGATCGCGCTCTCCCCAGTCGAACGGCTTGACGATCAAGTGTTCGTACTTGCCCATCTATCCTTCCTTTCTGTGACTCTGTGATTTCGCGAGCATGGCGTGATCGATCAGCACCAGCGCCACCATCGCTTCGGCGATCGGGATCATCCGCGGGACGATCGTCGGGTCGGTTGCCGTCTTGCAGCGGAACGTCGCCGGCGCCTTGCTCACCATGTCCAACGTGTCTTGCTCGATCCCGATGGTGGGCGTCGGCTTGACGGCCATCCGCAGCACGATGTCCTCACCGGTCGAGATCCCGCCAAGAATCCCGCCGGCGTGATTGGTTCGGAATCGAACCGTGCCGGATTCGAGGTAGGGCACATCGTTGTTTTCGCTGCCTGTCATGGTCGCGCACCGGAAGCCGGCGCCGATCTCCACACCTTTGACGCTGCCGATGCTCATCAACGCGCGCGCCAAGTTCGCGTCGAGTTTGTCGAACACCGGCTCGCCCCAGCCGACGGGAACGTTGTGCGCGATCACTTCGACGATGCCGCCCAGACTCTCTCCCCGCTTCTTCGCCTCCAGCGTGCGGTCCAGCATACGTTGGGCGGTTGCCGGGTCCGGGCAACGAACCGGCGGCGCGTCCGCGTCGGCGACGATCCTCTCAAGCGGCAGGTCCGGTGTCGTGATCCCGGCCAATGCGCGCGTGAATGCGACGATGCGAATGTCCCATTCCGCGAGCAGTCGTTTGGCGATCGCCCCCGCGGCCACGCGCATCGCGGTCTCTCGTCCGTTGGCACGTCCATCGGCGACCCAATCGCGATGAGGTCCGAACTTGGAGAAGTACGTATAGGTGGCGTGCCCGGGCTTGATAATGTCCATCTCGTCGCGGTAGGTGGCGATGCGTTCGGGCGTGGCCCATTCGTTGTCGATGACCAGACCGATCGGTGCACCCGTCGTCACCCCGTCCATCGTTCCGGACAGAATGCGTACCCTGTCGGACTCCTTACGCGGGGTCGCGATCGGACTTTGTCCCGGCTTGCGGCGATCCAGGTCACCCTGTATATCCGCCTCGGTCAACGGAAGTCCGGCGGGAACGCCGTCGACGATGCCAACCAACGCCGTGCCGAATGCTTCACCCGACGTCGTCAGTCGAAAGGCTCTTCCGAATGTGTTCCCCAACATGGCGGCCTCCTAGTTCTCGTGCCCGGTCATGTCTGCGCCCAATGCGCGCATCGATTCGAGGAAGGTGGGATACGTGATCCGTACCGACTCGGCGCTGTCGATGATCGTTTCTCCTTCGGCGAGCAGTCCGGCGACCGCTAGCGCCATCACGACGCGGTGATCGTCATGTCCGTCCACGCGGGCGCCGTGCAGCGTACTCTTGCGGACGATCAATCCATCGGGTCGCTCCTCGACGTCGGCACCCATCTTCCGCAATTCCGTGCACATCACTGCGATCCGATCCGTCTCCTTGATTCGTGCCATGGCCACGTTGTCGAGCCACGTCTCGCCCTCGGCGAAGCAGCCGACGACAGCCAACATCGGGAGCGCGTCCGGCGTGTCGGACAGATCCATCCGGATGCCCTGGAGACATGTTGCGCGGGGGATGCGAACCGTTGCTCCGTCGATCTCGAACGAGGCGCCCATCCGGCGGAGGTGTTCGAACACCTGTTTGTCTCCTTGCGCATCGCTGAAATCGAGACCGAGCAGAGTGACTTCCGGATCCGCAGCCAGCATTGCGGCACATGCCGGAAACGCGGCCGACGAGAAGTCGGCGGCGACTGCCCGGTCGACGGGACGATACGCTTGATTCCCCCGGATGGTCATGTGCGTCAAGTCGTCGTTGGCGTCGACCTCGATCCCGGCTGCGCGGAGCCAGTCGAGCGTCATCCGTACATACCCTTTCTCGTTCATCGTTCCGTCGACGGTAAGTACGGTGTCCCCGGTCACCCGTGGCGAGGCCACGAGCAGCGGAGTCAGATAGATCGATGTCGTTCCGTCTACGCGCGCCGACCCGCCGAGCAGCGGGCCGTGAATTGCGATCGGCGCCGTACCGCGCGGTCCGCTCGATTCCACGACCGCACCCAGTTCTCTCAAGGATGCGAGCAAGGGATCGTACGGACGTGTGCGGATGCTGGCATCGCCGTCCAACGTGATCGGCACCGTACCGGTTGCGCAGACGCCGATGAGGTTTCCCAAGGTTGTTCCCGAGTTCCCCACGTCCAGCGACACGGGAGACGATGGGAGTTGTCCGCCCGTTCCATGAACGATCCATCGATCCTCTTGACGGTCGACGATCGCGCCGAGTGCCTCGGCGCAGCGAACGGCGGACAACGTATCCGCGGCGTCGAGGGGATGTCGAACCGTCGAGGTACCTTCGGCCAGCAATCCAACGAGCACGCCACGAATGGTGTGGGACTTGGATGCGGGTATTCTGATGTCGCCTCGAAGCGACGACGACCGGACAGACAGATACACGTTGGACTCCTCCTTGCCACGTTTCGGCTTCAACGTCATTCCGGTGCGACGAATGCAGGCGAGCCCATCCACCGGTACTGTCATGTACTGCGAAAACACGGGGGGCGGTGAGGGCGTTGGGCCCGCGTTCGCCCCCCGATGATGTTCTACGCCAGCTTTAGTCCTGTGACGAAATTACTTGAACGAGGACTTGCGCTCCGTCTTCGATCTTGACGAGGAAGAAGTCTCGGTCAACGGTTCCGTCTTCACGATACGACGTGTCGAGGAACACGTTTGGTTCCATGTCCGTCGTGATCGTGTTCTCGTGCAGCCACGTACGCACGGCATCTGCGTCGAACGCGCCAACCTGTTCGATGGCGGTCTTCAGCGTGTACACGGCTACGTATCCCTTCATCGCGTCGTGCGACGGGATTTCACCGTAGAGCAATTGGAACGTATCCGCGAAATCCTTGATCGGATCGTACGCATACGACCACGTCGCGGCACCCATGACGCCTTCCATCGCCTCGCCGCCAAGGTCAAGCGCCAGCGAACTGAGCAACGGGCTGTAGCCGACGACGTCCAGATCCACGCCCAATGTTCGAAGCTGGATCATGAAACGCGAGTTCTCCTCTTCGTGACCGTAGAGGAAGATCGTGTCGACGCCCATGCCTTGAATGCGGGAGATCTCTCCGGCAAAGTCGGCCTGACCGGTCTGAATCGCGATTCCCTCAAACTCGACGCCGAAGTCGGCGGATGCTTGCTCGAGGATCTCACGACCGTCCGTGCCCATCTCGTCATTGGTGTAAACCATGACGACTTTCGACACGCTACGGTCCTCGACCATCCAGCGAACGATCCATGGGAAGACGTTCGCGTTGACCGGCGACGTCGCGAAGATGTTGTAATTCCCCTCCGCGTAGATCGCTGTCGACGTCGAACCGACCATCTGGATGATGCCAGCGTCCTCGAGTGTTGCCATGTTGGCGATCGTCGAGGAACTGTAGATGGTTCCGAAGACGGCAAACGGCTCCTTGGTTACGGCATACTGCATCGCCGCGACGGAGATTGCGGGACGGCTCTCCGTATCGACAAGGAAGTACTCGATCGGATGGCCGAGAATGCCTCCCGCATTGTTGATCTCGTTGAACGCAAGATCAATGCCATCACGCCAATGGGCGCCGTGCGCCGCACCACCACCACTCAACTCACAGACAACTCCGAATTCCACGGGCTCGGCGTCCTCCTGTGCCATCAGCCCGAATCCCATTACGACAACTAGTAGCAGGGACAAACAACCAAACCTACGCAACATCCTGTACCTCCTTGGTTCTCCTTGGTGCGCTTGTCGTCAACCAAATGCGTTCGCTCGCTCATCCACCTCCTTCGGAATTCTCAGCGAAGGATCGGCGGATCGCTTCGCGTAGCGGAGAGGCAAATAAAAACGGACAGTCGCGCTTGCACGCAGACTGTCCGTCAGCACCATTGTGCATGGGTAGACGATGACGCACCGTTTGGTTTTTCGACATAGTCAAAACGCCATTCATATATTCCACACCGCAACCACCATAGGGCATAAGTCTGGCGTTGTCAAGAGGGAGAAGTACGGAGTTTATCGGAGGATTCGAAGATTGCGGGTCCGTACGAGCAAGCAGGGATCGATCGTCCGGAATGGACAGCAAGTCGGTGGAACGAGCGAAAGGCGCGATTCAGCGTTCGGAAGCAAAGGCGATCGATGCAGCGGCCATCCCGTCCAATGCGGAGCTGACGATGCCGCCGGTGTAGCCGGACCCTTCACCGAGAGGAAAGAGGCCCTTGATGCCCAGCGACTCCCTCGTCCGCGGATCGCGCACGATGCGCACCGGGCTGGAACTGCGCGTTTCGACGCCGTAGACGAGGACCTCCTCGAGTTGCAGACCGTTCAGTTCGCGGAGCATCTTGGGTAGGACGCGGCGTAGCGTCCGCGCGGCCGCGTCCGGCAAGAGCTCAGCAAGATCAGCGGGCACGGCGCGCGAACACGACCTCTCAGTGGGGATGCCGTGTGATTCGCGACCGGCAAGGAAATCAACGAGGGACTGCGCCGGGAGGCCGTAGTCTCCACCGCCCGCGGCAAACGCGGCACGCTCCATCGTCTCTTGGATGCTGACGCCGGACAGTACGTTGTCGCGTCTGCTCGGAGCATCTTCAGGCTCTACGGGTACCAGGAACGCGGCGTTGCCGAACGGCTTGGCGCGGCTCGAGTAGCTCATGCCGTTGGTTGTCAGTCGTCCCGGCGACGACGCACACGCCATCACCAATCCTCCGGGGCAGTTGCAGAACGTGTAGCACGCACGCGCATCCGACTCGGGTCGTCGCGTGATGCGGAAGCTTGCGCTACGCAGTCTCGGATGTGATGCCCAGCGGCCGTATTGCGCCCGGTCGATGGTTGCTTGCGGCATCTCCAGCCGGACTCCGACGGCGAACGGCTTCGGCGACAGCGGCACACCGAGATCGGCGAGCATCCGGTAGACGTCGCGAGCGCTGTGACCGGTTGCAAGGAAACATGCGTCCGTGTCGACCTCCTCGCCGCCGACCGTGACGCCGCGTAGGACGTTGTGCTCGATGTGGAGGTCGTCCAAACGAACGTCGAACCGGACCTCGCCACCAGCCGCTCGGATTCGCTCGCGCAGCTGGGGAATCACGTGAGCGAGCACGTCACTGCCGAGATGCGGCTCGGCATCGATCAGGATGTCGGACGATGCGCCAAGCTTGACGAACAGGCCGAGCAATTGGCGGATCGAGCTGCGCTCTTTGGAACGTGATGTCAGCTTCCCGTCGGAGAATAGACCGGCGCCGCCCTCGCCGTACAATACATTGCTTTCCGGATCGAGAAGGCCGTCTCTCCAGAAGTCATCCACCTGAGGGGCGCGAATCCGCGTTTCCGCGCCACGTTCGACGACCAGGGGGCGTGCGCCCATCTCCGCCAGTGTCAGCGCAGCCAGCAATCCCGCCGGTCCGGTACCGACGACGATCGGGCGGCGCATGCGCGTCGTTCTCACACGGTTCGTTCTCACGGCTTTCACTGTTGCGACCCGTTCGATGCGTCCGGGCACGAGTGGAGGCGCGGATGCATCGGCGACATCAGCTTCGACGGACAAGACGAAGCGAGGGCGGGCGTTACGACGCCGGGCGTCGATCGATCGCCGAAGAACCTCCACGTTTGACAGGTCCTCGATCCGACATTCAAGGAGGCGTGCAACCGCAGCCGGCACGTCGGCTTCGTCGTAGTCCAACGTGACGGCAATCTGATGAACGCGTAACCGCATGTTCGCCCCTCTCCGACTGCCAGATGCTCCATCATTGTACAGGCAGCCGCAGCCGACGGCGCGTACTCAGGAGAGACCGCACGCTACGTCTGTTTGGCATGCCGGCGTTGACGCCACCGGCCGATGAGTGCGATCGACAGGGCGAAAGCGAGCGATGCGAGTACGCTGATCGAGATTCAGGGTACGTTCCAGATTCGCTCGCCGAGAAGCGCAGGTGCTAGGAACGCCCTTGACGCGAACAGGAACGACCCCGCATGGCCTGCTTCGACGTTCTTCCTTCGCATGAAACCCTCTCCATCCGGACCACCTGGCTGTAGCGTGCTCGATTGCGTCGAAACTGCCAGCTCAGGGTCGCACCACGGGGCGCAGCAAAAGGGCGTCAGTCCTTCGCCCCGGCGAGGGAGCGAACGAGGCCGGACGCAGCGATCGCCACGATCAGAATCGCGCCTTGGATGACGTACTGCAAGTAGAACGGGACGCCAAGGATGACCAGGCCGTTGTTCACTATGCCGATGAACAGAACGCCGACAAACGTACCAAGGATGTTGAATCGTCCTTCTTGGAAGGCAGTAGCACCGAGGAAACAGGCGGCAAAGGCGCTGAGAAGCAGTCCCTCCCCCGCACGCGGCTGTCCGGACGACAGACGGGACGCGAGCAAGACGCCGGTGAGCGACGCGAGAACCCCCGAGATGACGAACGCGATCAGATGAATCCGGATGACGCGAATGCCCGAGTAGCGTGAAGCCGTGGGATTCCCGCCGACCGCGTACAGACGTTTCCCAAACGACATACGGTTGGCCGCGACGAAGATGATGATGTAGACGAACAACATGATGTACACCAGGTAGGGAATGCCCAACGCCGTCCCGCGACCGATCTGAACGAACGCCCTCGGAATTCCTGAGTACAGCGAATACCCGCCGGTGTACCAAAGCGTCAACCCGCGAAGCATCGTCTGCGTTGCCAGTGTTACGATGAACGGTGAGATCCCGATGACCGCGGAGAAGACCCCGTTGACCAGACCGATCCCCACACCCATGGATACGACGAGCGGGATGGCGGCCCACATGCTCATCTGCGGAAGAAGCGCCGCGACCATCACGCCGCTCCAGGTCGCGACGGCGGCGACGGAGAGATCGAAGTCGCCGAGCACGAGACAGACCGTCAGTCCGGCCGATAGGATTCCAAGGAGCGAGATCTGCTTGAGAATCGAGATCAGATTGCCTGCTGTCGGGAAAATCCCGGGACGCAGCAGAGAGAAGACCGCAAACACGAGCAGAAGCGAGATGATGATTCCATACCGACGAAGCTTCGGAACGCCTTGCAGCAAGCGGTTGCATATGTTCCGGGGACGCGCCCAGGGTGCCCTACTCGGCATCTCGTTCACCTTCCTCCTCACGGGGTGCGACCCGCAGCCTGACGGACTGCCGTAACCCCTGCCAAAGGCCTGCGGCAGTGACGGCGGTAATCAAGATTGCGCCTTGGACCACGAGTTGGAGATGATAAGGGACGTCCAGCAGCGTGAAGCCGTTGAAGATGGTTCCCATGATCAGTGCGCCGACGAGCGTGCCGAGAATGTGGAATTGCCCGATGCGAATCGATGCAGCACCGAGAAAGACGACCGTGAACGCATCGAACAGGAACCGGTCGCCGATCGTCGGCTCTGCGAGTCCGAGGCGCGCCACCAGCAAGACGCCGGTTAGGCCGGCGAGCGTTCCCGACAGCGCGAACCCGAGGACCTTCAGCAATCGAACGGAAATCCCCGCGAAGCGGGCGGCTTCCGGACTTCCTCCGACGGCGTAAATGCGCCGTCCGGTGGACGTGTGATTCATCAGCGTGTGCAGGCCGAGGAGAACGGCGCCCATCACGAGAATCAGGTACGGAATGTGCCAGATGGTACCCTTGCCGAGCTGCAGGAATCCCTTAGGGATTCCGCTGTACAAGATGGATCCGCTGCCGCTCGTGTACCAGTAGCTGAATCCTGTCAGTACCGTCATCATGCCCAGCGTCGTCATGAACGACGATACGCGCAGCGTCGTGATGATCAGGCCGTTGACGAGGCCGACGAGCAGGCACACGGCGAGGACCGCGAACACCGCCAGCACGGGATGCATGTGCGGGAGCCATCCGGCTGCGAGGACCGCGCCGAGCGTGGCGACGGCTCCGATGGATAGGTCGAATTCGCCGACTGCGAGGCAGATCGTCAATCCACCCGCGCAAATGCCGAGCAGCGAGATCTGGTTCAGGATATTCAATAGATTCCGCGCCATCGGAAAGACGTGCGGTTTCAGAATCGTGAAGACCGTGACCAACAGGAGAAGGCCGACGACGGTCCCGAACCGCCCGGCGGTCAGCCCGATCCGCTCCAATCGATTCCTGATCAACGGTCTCACGCTTGGTCACCCACCCCTCGCCCTCCGTAGCAAGCCTCCATGATCCGCTGCGGAGACAGGTCGCATCGCGGCAAATCGGCGGCAATGCGACCGTTGCGGAGCACCAACACGCGGTCACAGACGCCCGCGAGTTCCTCGACCTCCGTTGAGACGAACAGAATCGCACTGCCTTGATCGGCAAGTTGCCGAACCAGTGTGTAGATCTCGGATTTCGCCGACACATCGATGCCGCGAGTTGGCTCGCAGAGCATGAGTAAACGAGGTCTACGAAGGAGCCACTTGGCGATCACGGCCTTCTGCTGATTCCCTCCACTCAAGTACTGAACCTCCTGGTCGGGGCCGGTGGCGACGATCTGAAGCGCCGTCATTTGCCTTTTCGCTTCCTTCCGGGCTTTGCCGTGGTGAACCAAGTGCGTGATCGGATCAACCAAGAAGCGATTCAAGTGCGCAAGGATGATGTTCTCCCACAAACGCATCTGGCCGACGATGCCCTGGCTGCGGCGCTCGGCGGGTACCAAACCGACGCCGCGTGAAATCGCTCGGCGGGCACTCCTGGGCTTGTACCGCCGTCCTTCCAACGCAATCCGTCCAGCGGTCCCGCGCCCGACGCCGAAAAGGATCTCGGCCAACTCGTGATGCCCGGCGCCGAGTAGCCCCGTGACCCCCAACACCTCGCAACTGCGGATGGAGAACGTGATGTCTCGCAACCGTCCGTCGGCGGTGGCGAGTCCTTCAACCTCGAGTGCTGTCTCCGCCTCCGTCCCGTCTTCCGCGATTGTCGGGTACAACTCTTGCGGTCGGCCGCCGACCATCAGACGAACCAACTCGCTCAGGCTGAGTTCCGATACATCGGCGGTCGTTACCTTGTGCCCGTCCTTGAGAACCGTGACGCGTTCTGCGAGTTCGAAGATCTCTTCCAAGCGGTGAGAGATGTAGATGATGGAGGTTCCGCGCGCGGCGAGCGAGCGGACCAGCTTGAACAGCTCGTGGACATCCTCTCGCGCAAGCGACGATGTCGGTTCATCCATCACGAGCACCTGCCCACGGGAGTACAAAGCTCGCGCGATCGCGACCATCCATTGCTCGGCGACGTTGAGGGAGAGCACCGACCGCCTCGGATCGATCGAGATGCCGAGCCCCTCCAGGATCCCCTGAACGTGCGTGTTTAAGCGCTTCCACGAGATGAGGCGCGTCGGCTGGCGCAGTGGATACGGATCGCCCAGCACGATGTTCTCCGCGACGTTGAATTGGGGAATCAGATTCAGCTCTTGATGGATGAAGCGCATCCCAATGTCGTGTGAAATGCGAGGGGTCAGGTGCTCGACCGGATTGCCTTCAACGAAGACCTCTCCCGCATCACGCGGATGGATCCCGGCAAGGACCTTGATCAGCGTGGATTTCCCCGCGCCGTTCTGTCCGACGAGCGCGTGAATTTCTCCCGGTTGCAGATCGAAATCCACGCCTTCACACGCGACGGTTCCGGGGAATGTCTTCGTGATGCCGCGCATCTCGAGCCGTAGCGCTCTCGGATCCTCCGCAGTCATGAACGATCATGCCCTTTCAGCGTGTCCGCAAACAAGGCGGAGGCTCGCACGGCGCTGGCCGGAAGCCTCCGCCACCCTTACTTCTCCCTAGTTTTTTGGCTCGTCCGGCATTCCGGCAGCGACCCATTCCCCATAGAACCAGCCTTCAGGAGGACAGTTCACTGCTGTAACAATCGGAATGTCGATGTAGAATTGTTGCTGGAGGGGCGGCTGTCCCTGCCAGATCCTGGATTCCAGTTCCTCGACGGCAATGGTGACGCCGCCCTCCCAGTCTGGAGCGATCGTCATCTTGAACGGTCCGCCGCTTCGAATCGCGTCGAACGTCGACTTGTTGCCGTCAATCCCTACGCAGACAAGATCGAGCCCGGCGGCCTCGACGGCCTGTACCGCCCCCATGGTCAGCTCATCCCACGCGCCCCACACGCCATCGATCTCGGGGTGTGCGAGCAAGATGTTTTCCATGGCCGCGCGGCAGTCTTCACCGGCGCCCGGGAACTTGGCGACGTGGCTCGCCGCCACCTCGATGCCCGGGAATTCCGGCAGCATCGCTTCCAGCATTGCATAGCGCTGCCTCGGACAAGGAACCTGGTCCCAATGCAACACGGCAATCTCAGCCTCTCGGCCCAGCGCGTCGAACAACCACTGAGTCATCTTCACGCCGCCTTCGAAATCGCTCATCCCCACGTCGAAGGTTTGACCTTGTCCACAGCCGTACCCGGTCGTAATCAGCGGGATGCCGGCAGCGTCACACGCCTCGGCGAGTTCTCCGAGCGATGCAGCGGGCGGGAAGAAGATGTGGATCGCGTCCACGCCCATCTGAACCCACGTGAGCGCTGCGTCGATGACCTTCTGCATGTCGCCGCCGCCGTCTACCGTCAGAATGTCCCATCCATTGTCCTCACAGACAACGGCCCACTGGTTGGCCATGCGGGTGGGGCAAGGACTTGAGAGCCCTTGTGCGCCAACGCCGATAGTCCGTTCGGCGGCCAAGGCGCCCAACGAGAGCAACCCCAGTATCCCCAGTCCAAGGACGATCACGTACCATTTGCTGCGCATCACAGCACCTCCTGGTTTGGATTGGTCCACGTTTAGCCTTATTGAGTTATTCCTCCAACAGCTGTTAGCTCGTGCCATCACCTCCTCGCAGGATGCTTCATCTCATGGCCCGTCGCCTTCGAATCGGCCCAGTGCTTTGTGGATCGGCGAGACCTGCTCGTACGCGGTGCGGAAGACCCCCGCGAGTGCTCGATAGATCTCGACGGACGCGGGATCCGGCTCCTCGCGGTCCGCCGGGGTGATCATCGCGGCCGCCGCGTGATCGAAGTTCTCATGAACTCCGAGGCCGACGAATGCGGTCATGGCGGCACCGAGGCAGTTGGCCTCCTGCGAGTTGCGAAGGGTCACGACGGGCTTATCGATCGCACTGGCGAGGATCTTCATCCACAATGGGCTTTTGGCCCCTCCTCCGATGACGCGCAACTCCGAGAACGGTTTGCCGGTTCCCTCCTGCAGTGCGGTACAGAGAAGGGCAATGTTGAGGCTGATGCCTTCGAGCACCGCTCTCAGCACGTCAGCCCGGGTGTGGCTCAGATCGAGGCCGAGAAGCGCTCCGCGCGTGTCGAGATCGTGGAACGGCGCCCCCCCTCCACGCATGTGCGGAAGGAAGACCAGCTGATGAGCGCCGGCTGGCGCTTGGGCCGCCGCCTGGTCCATGAGGTCGAACGCCCCCACACCTGCCGCCTGTGCGCGATCGGTCTCGGAGACACAGATGTGATTCTTGAACCACTCGTGAACGACGCCCGCCGAGTACGTCGCCAACTGACTCACATACATGTCCGGAACGAGATGGCACAGGTTGAACGGGCGCATCGTCACATCGAACGCACCGTCCGGGCTTGCCATTGCCACCCACGAGGCCGAACCGATGTAGTTGTACGCCGTCCCCTCACGAACGACGCCGGCACCGACGGCGGCACACGGCACATCGCCCCCTCCGAGCACCACTGGCGTCCCCTGAGCCAGTCCGGTTACCTCACTCGCCTTGCGGGTGACGTGTCCAACGATCTCGATGCTCGGAAGGATCCGCTCCGGCAGCTTGGATAGGTCCAGGCCGAGGGTCCGGACGTAGTCTTCCGCCCAGCACCGGTGGCTCAAATCGAGAAGCCCCGTGTTCGACGCATCCGAAAAGTCGGTGACGAACTCACCGGTGAGCCAGTGGACGATGAGATCCTTGGTCCCGACGAACAGATCCGTCCTCTTGAACAACTCCGGTTCGTGCTCCGCCAGCCAGAGCTGCTTGGCCGCCGGATAAAGCGCCAACTCAAGGCCCCCGCCCGTTCGCCGGTAGAACGCCTCCCAACCGATGCGATCGACGATGCGTTGTGCCTGCTCCTCGCTCCGGTGATCCGCCCACAGGAAGACCTTGTCCCGAAGAACACGGCCATTTCTCGCCACTGGGACACAGCCGAGCATGTGTCCGCTGAACGTCACCGCGGCGACGTCGTCTTTGCCGATGCCGGCCTTCGAGAATACGGCGGCGGTTGACTCGACGAACGCTCGCTTCCAGTCGTCAGGATCCTGCTCGGCCCAGCCCGGCTGGGGATACTCGGTAGCGTAGGGGAGGTAGTGGCTTGCAAGGATCTCCCCCTGCGGACCGAAGAGCGTCGCCTTGTTCCCCGTCGTCCCGAAATCGTGCGCAAGAACCGTCGACGCGGTCGTCAATTCACATCCCTCCAGTTGTCGTCGCATCGTCGTGGTCTCCGACCGTGCTGCTGAAGCGCGCCTGACCGATGATGTGTGACACGATCGCTTCGCAGACGTTCCCCTCCGCATCGAAGGACAGCCCCGTCAGCACGAACGTCGGGGTCAGAATGGGTACGTCGAGCAGCGAAATGACGTCTCGGTCGACGAGTTCGGCGATCTCGATGAACCTTCTGGACTTGGTAATCGTCGTGCCGTAAACGTCCGCGAGCGTGGCATACAGGCTTCCGCGAACCAGTTCGGTGTTCTGCAAGTCCGGGAACCGGTCCGCGGGAAGATACGAGTCGCACACCATTACCGGTTGATCGTCAATCGACCGAAGTCTGCGAAGAAAGACGGCGACGGTGTCCTCGGGGAGCCCCATCTGCTGGATCTGCAAGGGAATCGAACCCGTCAGCGTCTTGGTGATGACCTTCGTTTCGAGAAGGTGCGGTGGATGAACGGCGTCCAACACGCTGAGCGAATCGGCGAGCAGCGTCAGATCGAGCCGCTGATTCGAGCGGAAGTACGAACCGCGTCCAGGTGTTCGCGTCAGCTGTTCCTGTTCGACGAACCCGCCAATCGCGCGCGCCGCCGTCGGCCGACTCACGCCGAACACACGCGCGACGAGTTCTTCCGGAGGCAGCCGATCATCGATCGCGAGGTGGTACTGGTGTGCAAACTGCCGCAACACGCGAAACAACTGGTAGTGCAGTGGAATCGCCGCATTGGGGTCGAGGCTGACCGCCGAGGCGAACTCACGCAGGCTGCTCTCCAGGCCCCGCGCACGATCCGGGTTGGATTCTGTGACCGACATGGGAAGCAGTATGGCATACAGATGTAAGATTGTCAACACTTTGTGACCGAATATTGCTAGCACAAGTTGACAATTTGGACTTCTGCATCTACACTGGCCCCGCAGTGAACCGTTGAAAGGGGGCTGACGTGCTGATCAGATTCTCGTACCCGCTCACTCCGGATCGCGTGGTGATGCCGGGTCCCATTGACCCTCCCGAGGTGATCCCTCGCTCCCGGATGGCGGCAAAGCCGGCGAACGGAGATGAGACGGTGCGATGGAGTTCGTACAACAACACGAGCTTTCTCCGGATGTTCGTTCACTCCGGAACTCACCTGGACGTGAATTTTCATGTCGATCCCGACGGCGCTCGCCTTGGGGCGTTCGAGATCGATGACTTCGTTGCCGATCGGCCCGTGCTGCTCGTAATCGAGAAAGGGGACATGGAGTCGATCACGGTCGACGATCTTCGATCGTACGAGCGACAACTGTCGGACGCGGACTTCCTGTTCGTCTACACCGGTTACTCGGCCTATCGGGAGAGTGACCCCGAGCGGTACTTGAACCGACAGCCGAGCTTCTCGGTTGCTGCCGCGGAGTACCTGATGAGGACGTTCACGCTGAAGGGCGTTTGTGTCGATCTGATGGGAATCGAGAACATCGGACGCGCCAAGACGCTCGACCCTCAATTCCCCGTACACAAGGCGTTTCTGACCGCGGGACGAAAGTTCTATTTGGTCGAAGACGCGGATGTGAAACCGCTGGTGGGCAAGACGTTGCTACGGTCGTACGCGATCCCGCTTCTCCTGCCTGAGGCGGAAGGCATGATGCTCACCGGATTCGCCGACGTCCGCGAGGAGACGGCATGAGAATCGAGCACGTCGGCCTCTATGCTCGCGATCCGCAAGCGCTTGCCGACTGGTACGAGCGCTGCGTCGGACTGCGGGTAATCCGACGGTTGGAGAAAGAGGGACGCCCTCCGATCTTCTTCCTGTCCGGAGAGGGCGACGGCCAGATCGAGATCCTACCCACCGAGGCGCCCCGCCTCGAACGTCAGATGGGTTCCCCCGGGTTCAACCACGTCGGCCTGGTTGTCGATGACTTCGACGACGTGCAGCAGCGTCTCGAAGACGCAGGGGTCGTGCTCACCGGGATCCGGGAGACGAGCAACGGATGGAAGATTGGGTACTTCACGGATCCGGAAGGGAACACGCTTGAGATCGTCCATAGGCCGTAGCCCGATTCTGACGCGGACGTCGCACGCGAATGCGGAGCGTGAGATCTGCAGCAGCGAGGTGATCGTGTCGTGAGCCACGAAGACCACACCCTGCCGGGCACGCTTGTCATCCGAGCCGAGCATTGCCGCGGATGCCGGAGTTGCCAGCTCGCGTGCTCGTTCGCCAAGACGGGCACCTTCAACCCGGCACGGTCGATGATCGTCATGGAACGGCACCTGGCCGACGGGCGGGCGGCTCCGATGATCAAGCCGATCGGCTGCGATCTGTGCGGGGGCGACCCCGTTTGTGCAAACGCATGCAAGTACGGAGCCATCACTTACGAAGCCGGGCCGAGCGACGTCAAGGTCGCGATCCGCTAGTCGGGGGAGAGGAGCATGATGAGGCCAGCAAGCTACGTCGTTCGCGTGAATCTCACCACGGGGATGGTCGAGCGGACGCGCGTCGAAGACGAAGCGCTGGATCGATTCCTCGGCGGTTCCGGCGTTGGGTGGCGATTGGTCGCTGACGCGCTTCGTCCGGGCGTCGATCCGTTGTCGCCGGAAAACGTCATCTGCATCAATCCGGGTGTGCTCGTCGGGACCCTGACACCGGGAACCCCCAAGACGACGATCATCACGAAGTTCCCGACGGACGCCTCGGAAGACGGCAAGCACTTCATCGGCGCGTGCACCGCAGGGGGTCGGTACCTGGGGCTCGCCTTGAAACGAGCGGGTTGCCACCACCTGCTGATTACCGGGAAGGCGAAACGTCCCTCGCTGTTGCGGATCCGCGACGATGAGATCGAAGTGGTCGATGCGTCCGAGTACTGGGGGCGTGGGATCGAAGAGGTCATGATCGATCTCGTCGAACGCGAAGGACCGGAAACCGGCACGATCGTGATCGGAACGTCCGGAGAGCACCTGGTCCGTCACGCGATGACGATCGTGGATCGAGGGAATTCGCTCGGACGCGGCGGCCTGGGCGCGGTGATGGGCTCGAAGAATCTGAAGGCGATTGCCGTCAATGGGACCGGGGGCGTCGAAGTCGCCGATCCGGATCCGTTCCTCGCCGCATCCGAACGGATGAGGGAAAGCATTATGAGTTGGCCGCGGAGGGAGCACTGGATCGATCTCGGGCTCGCCGCTGGATGGAGCACGTTCAAGCACACGCAGTATCCGGGCATCTGGCCCAAGGACCGTTGGGATGAGCTCTACGGTGAAGCAACCCGGACGGAGACGGTCGAGAACGTCATCGCCTGCAATTCGTGCATTCTCGGTTGCCGTTTGCGGTGGAAGACCAAGGGCGGTGAGTTCGACGGAGAAGTGGGCTACGGATCTCCGTTCAGCAAGAGTGCCACCACCGGCATGCTGCTCGGGATCGAGGATTTCCGCAAGGTGATCCATTTCGTCGCGGACGCCAACTCGAGAACAGGCATCGACTTCTACACGACGACACGGCTGATCGACTTCGTCACAAAGATGTACGAGCAAGGACGGCTCACGGCGTCCCAGACCGGTGGACTCGCGCTCACGAGGGACTACGAGACGTATTGGAAGCTCTACGAAATGATCGTTGCCCGGAAAGGCTTCGGCGACGTTCTCGCCGACGGATGGATGCGGCTCAAGCGCGAATTCGGCCTGGACCCGCAGGACTACTGGTACGCGGGGATCTGCAAAGGGGTCGACTTCATCTACGACGCCCGGCCATCCAATTTCCATCCGCTGATGATGACGTTCACGACGCGGCCGCGCCCGCATCACGGGGGATCGCACACCCGGACGAACAGCCGCAACCGCACCCTCGAGGAGATCCGAGACCAAGTGGAGCGCTGGGGGCTTCCCGAAGAGACGGTCGATCGGATCTTCACGGAGTCCGACTACAGCGGCAAGTTCAACGTCGGTCGCTACACCCGCTATATGGAAGACATGATGCGCGTCAAGAACGCGATCGGGCTCTGCACGATCTACACCTACCAGGGATTGCTGTTCGGAAACGACATCGCCGAGCTGTACTCGGCGGCCACCGGACACCGGATGACGGCGCTCGACATGATCCAATGCGGCGAACGGATCCACAACGTCGCGAAGGTCTTGAACGTTCGCGAAGGGTTCCGCCGCGCCGACGACGCGATCCCCGAAGTGTGGTTCCGTCCGATGGAATCCCCGGAAGGGCGAATCGAGATGCAGGACTACTACCAGACGAAGACGCTCTCCAAGTGCGATACCGACCACATTCTCGACGACTACTACGTCGAGCGTGGGTGGGACGTCCGTACCGGAACGCCGACGGCGGAACGGCTCAACCGCCTTCACCTCGGATCCCTTGCCTCGGAGGGAGCTGCGTAGGTCGTGATCCCAAACATGCGAACACTTCAACACACTAAGGAGGAAGGTATGGAAGTAAGGATTTCGGGAATCGTCCCACCTCTACTCACCGCATTCGACGAGAAGGGCGCGTTCGACGAACGGGCACAACGGGAGATCGTCTCGTTCCTGGTGGACAAGGTCCAAGGGTTCTACCCTTGTGGTTCGTACGGATCCGGCCCTCTCATGAATGCGGAGGAACGGAAGCGAGTTGCCGAAGTGGTGATCGACGAGGTCAACGGCCGCGTGCCGGTGATCCTTCACGTCGGTGGACCGACCACGCGCTTCGCCGTCGACCTGGCAAAGCATGCCGAACGCGCGGGGGCCGTAGCCGTTGCTTCCGTGCCTCCGATTTACTACGGCTTCAAGGAGCCGGAGATCGAACGCCACTTCCAAGCGCTCGTCGATGCCGTAGACGTTCCCGTCCTCGTCTACAACAACCCGAAGACGACCGGCGTTGCCATCTCGCCCAGTTTCCTCAACAAGCTTGCGAAGATCGGCGTCCGCGGCGTCAAGGATTCTAGTTTCGACATCATGATCTTCTACAACTACCTCTGGAAGGTCGAGCGCGAAGACTTTATTCCGGTGATCGGCACCGAAGCGTTGATCATGCCGGCAGTTTCAATGGGCGCGTTCGCGTCGGTTTCCGGGTTGGCGAATGCCATCCCCGAGCCGGTCGTCGAGCTGTTCCAAGCGGTGAAAGCCGACGATCTGAAGAC
>Ga0272441_10004502_pt1 | contig 25136 bp, 16 predicted proteins | sample SSMProp6N_FD_193582 | JGI IMG/M metagenome (GOLD analysis project Ga0272441, IMG submission 193582) | Marine sediment archaeal communities from Little Sippewissett salt marsh, Falmouth, MA, United States - SSM-Prop-6N | ecosystem: Environmental > Aquatic > Marine > Wetlands > Sediment ...
CGCGAGAGCCGGAGCGCGATTGGAGTGGCGTTTCGTATCCTGCGATGTGCGCCGCGTGCCTGCGGCAGGAAGCCCCAAGCCCGCCGGACCGCCTACAAATCCATCGCCACGGCCTCTTCGTCGCAGTCGGGGAACTTCGGGCACCGGACGCAGTCGGCCCAGACCTTGTGCGGCAATTCCTCCTTGGCCAGGCGCACAAACCCCTGCCGCTCGAAGAACGCCGGCGCCAGTGTCAGGGCGAAGACGCGGGCGATGCCGAGGGCGCGGGCGTCCTCGAGGCACGCCGACACCAGCCGCCGACCCACGCCGCGACCCTGGACCGTCTCGGCGACCGCCAGGCTCTTGATTTCGGCCAGGCTGTCCCACTGGATGGCGAGGGCCGCGCAGCCGACGACCTCGCCGTCGGCCTCGGCCACCTGGAACTCGCGGAGCGACTCGTACAGGTCGGCCCGGCTGCGGGGCCGGCCGGGTCGGTCCAGCAGATGGTGGCCTTGAGCGGCCCGGAGCCGTCCGAGATGAGCGTCCAGTCGCAGGTGGTGCCGTCGTAAGTGTCCTCGGGCACCCAGGAGGACGGGGCGCTGCCGGCGGCGTCGGTCAGGAGGTTGGCGGCCGCGGCGGCGTCGACGAGGCCCCAGCCGTAGGCGTAGTCGGGCCCGGTGTTGCCGGCGTCGAAGGCGGTGTGAATCAGGAGGCCCTTGGTGGTGGCGGCCAAAGGCCGGTCGAGGAACAGGTCCTCGTAGTGCTCGATGAGCAGGACGGCCGTGCCCGTGACGTTGGGGGCGGCCATGGAGGTGCCGGACATAACCTGATACTGAGGCATCTGGGTTTGAGGGTCGTAAACCCAGGTTGATTTCACATCCACACCATTAGCTACTACATCAACCTTGATGCGCCCATCGTCCGTGGCACCCCAGGACGAGAAACCCGACATCGCGATATCGCCGACACCGTAGGGGTCCGCCAGAACATCGTCTACGGCTCCAACTACAAGGTTGTTTTTCGCAGATGCCTCAGGTGTCAGCGTGTCGTATCCGTTGCTATCGCCGCCGTCTGCGCCAGGTGCCAGCGTGGAACCAGCGTTGTATACCGGGTACCAGCCTGGCCCTTGATAGGAATACGGCGCAACGACTGTGCCGGAATCCGCCTCCAGCCATGTGACGTAGATACTGTCGCCCCCGTATAGGGTTTGGTGTTTGTTTTGAAACAGGTCGTCACGATCATTGCCAGCTGACCAAACGGACAGTAAACCGGGATTATCGTAAGCGGCGTCATCCAGTTCGACCGCTCGGTACGCATACTTCCCGAAACTGGTGTCCTCACTGCCTAGGGTCCTGTTGCCGTACCAAATGTCAGCCCAGCGGTCCTGCCCCCATGCGAAATCGAACTGCGCGACGTCCCAGCCACAGGCCTTGCCGTACGAATGGTTAGAAGCCACAAGCGACTGGGCCGCTGTCCGGAGTTCAGCAATATCGGGAAAGTCCTCGTTTGGATCTCCGGACCAATCGTGACTCACGACGTTTATTTCGGTCGCCATCCCCTGGGCATCAGGGTCTAGGCCCGCAGCAGCGATCGTACCCGCCACATGCGTGGCGTGACCGCCCCAGATAGTGACGGGCTCATCCCCATAGTTCACGCGTCCCTCGAATTCAGGATGAACGGCTTCGACATGGTAACGGTCCCACACGCCTATCGTCAGTCCCTGTGCCGCCAGTTCCAGCCCCAGACCCCCTCCGCTCCAGAGTTGGTCTGTATTGGTGGTGTCGGCCGCGTTGATGTTGTGTTGAACGAGGCTCCATATATCCTCGTAGGCGATGCCCGGGGGGGCCAATAGCACACCAGGCTGGTCTTCGGAACGGACGAGCCGCCCTTGGCTGATCGCCAACTCAAACGCTGGGCATCTTCTCACACTGGTTGCAACTTGTTCTCCGAGCTGAACCGCGGCTGAAATGCCCTCGTAAAGAGGGGGGCCATCGCAAAGCGAAAGCAGCACCCGCGCCTCTAGTGCCTCAAGCAATGGCGGCTGCGGGCGTGTGCAACCGAAGCAGTTGGTCGAATTCATACTTGGCTCCTTGCGTGTGGTCCTATGCCACGCCTCCTTAAGGCCATAATTGACGCAGCAGCCAAAAGCATGAGCAAAGTACCCGGCTCCGGGACAATGCGGAAGTTGTCGACGGCAGCCCGATGGGGCGTGGGGGGGACATGGTCGAGGCCGACGGAGATCCCCACGTTTACGTCCAAACCGGCGAGCGAGGACACATCCGCGACGTACCGCTTATAGCCGTTGAACAGCAACGGGCCGCTGGGGTTGTTGGTGAGAAGGACCGGTGTCCCTCCGCCAATCGGCACAACCGCCACGCTCACGTCCAGGCCGTCATCGCGCACATCCACCGACATCGTCTCGGCCCAGGCGGGCATCGTAAATGCCTGCTCCATATAGGTAAGCCAGGAGTCATCGTCGATGACAAGACTGGGGTGTGGGGGCGGTGACACCATGCTGGCATAGTGCCCGCCGTCGCTCGCCCAGCCGTCACCAAAGACGCTCCAGGCGGCAAGGCCGCTCCATCCCGTGAGGTCGCCCGTCTCGAAACTCGGGTTGATGATGCCGCCCGCCGCCTGCCCCGCCGCCAGGACCAGCGCGGCACACACCACCAGGACCCACCCACGTGTGCCTGCGGCCGTCTGTGAAGGTTTCATGGGATATGCCTCCCCACCCCTCTGCGCCTCGTGCCCCGGAACTATAGCACAGAACCGCGGCCTGTCAAGCGCGTACCTCTATCCTTTATCCCGAACTCTCTGGTTCCGTCGCGCCGGGAGAGCCGGAGCGCGACTGGAGTGGCGTTTCGTATCCTGCGATGTGCGCGCGTGCCTGCGGCAGGGAGGGGCCAAGCCCGGCGCGCCGGGCCGCCGGGTCCGGAGCATCTGTGCCCGCGACGGGGGCGGCCGCGGCGCCCTGCGGCCCGGCAGGGGCGCGGTGGGGCCGGAGACCCCCCGCGCGGGAATCTCACGCCGGCGGTTGGAGGAGTTGCACGCCGCGGCACGCCGCGGCACGCCGCGGCCTACAATTGCCCCGCCTACAAATCCATCGCCACGGCCTCTTCGTCGCAGTCGGGGAACTTCGGGCACCGGACGCAGTCGGCCCAGACCTTGTGCGGCAATTCCTCCTTGGCCAGGCGCACAAACCCCTGCCGCTCGAAGAACGCCGGCGCCAGTGTCAGGGCGAAGACGCGGGCGATGCCGAGGGCGCGGGCGTCCTCGAGGCACGCCGACACCAGCCGCCGACCCACGCCGCGACCCTGGACCGTCTCGGCGACCGCCAGGCTCTTGATTTCGGCCAGGCTGTCCCACTGGATGGCGAGGGCCGCGCAGCCGACGACCTCGCCGTCGGCCTCGGCCACCTGGAACTCGCGGAGCGACTCGTACAGGTCGGCCCGGCTGCGGGGCAGCATGATCTGGAGCCGGCTGTAGGTGTTGACGAGGGCGAAGATCGGTTCCACGTCGGCCATGCGAGCCTTGCGGATGGCGACCTCGCGGGCGGATTGGGCGTTGGGATCATCCATGGCGCGAGAGTGTACCGCCGCCGGCCGGGCGAATCAAGCGTCGTGCCGTGCCCCGAAAAAGACTCCTGGAACCTTTTTCGTTGGCGGCAAAAAAACCGGCGCGGCGACCGTGTCCGGCCGCCGCGCCGCCAAGGCGGAATCCGTTTCGTCTGTATCCGGCGTGCGGAGCGTGGAGCGGCTCCGCCGCCGCGTTACCGTCGCCGACGCAGGAGGAGCGTCAGCGCCGCGCCGCCGCCCAACAGGGCCAGCGTCGCCGGTTCGGGCGTGATCATCTTGTCTTTGCTGAGTTGGAACGCCTCGCCGTCGGCCAGTTCGACGTCCCACTGGCCGGCCCATTCCACGTCGCCGGCGGCGGTGCTGGAGTCGTCCAGATCGTTGCCGCACGCATTGTCGAGTTTGTCGCGCAGGGTCCCGTCGGTGTTTGCTTCCCAGTGGGCCAGGGGCACCGAGGCCACGTCGGCCGCGGTCAGGGCGTAGTCGCCGTCCACCTGCTTGACGACCATGACGTCGTCCACGCCGCCCGTGGCCTTGCCGATGTAGAGGATCTCGTCATCGTTCGCCACGCCGCCGAGGTCGAAGTCGGCGTACTGGAAGAAGTGGAAGTCCAGCGTGCCGCCGCTGGTGTTGGTGACGGTGATCTGCTCGGCCAGGTCGCTCTGCGGGACGCCGGCGGGTCCGCCGTCCAGCGTGACGGTGATCTCGACGTCGAAGCGGCCGAGGCCGTCGTGATAGACGAGATAGGCCTGGTCGTCGTTGCCGTCCCCGTCGCGGTCGGTGGCGCCGGAGGCGGCTTCGTCGAACGTCAGGGTCATGGAGTTGACCTGCTGCTCGGCGCAGTCGCCGACCCGCCACCAGAACCACTGGAGCGATTCGTCCCCCTCGTCGCCGAGGTGGGATACGCCGTCCACGTCCCACCGCTCGACGCCGTAGCCGTCGAAGTTGACGGCCACCAGGGAATTATCGTCCTGGAGGACGTAACCGGGGTAGGTGTACCCCATCGCGGGCACCGCGATCGCGGCGCACACCGAGAGCAGCACGATCAGTCGCACAGCATGTGTCGTCGTCATTTTCTTTCCTCCGGATACCGCCTGTCGTGTTCTATCCCGCAAGACACCGAGCGACCGTCCGTCTGGGCCGATGCCCTCCCGAGGTCGCCCGCACGTTTCTCTGAATCGGATTGTCCCGTCCGGACGGCTCCGCGGGGCCCCCTTGCCCCGCGCGGCCGTTCGTGTTCCTTCACGTTCCTTTCATGCCGATGGCCGGCGCGTCACGTCCGCCGCCGCCGGACCACGCCTCCGAGGGCCAGCCCGCCGCCCATCAGGGCCAGGGCGGGCGTCTGCGGCCCGAGGTCGGCCCGGCCGACGCGCATGCCGAGAACGGTCTGCGTGTCCACGTTGCCGAGGTCGACCGGCCAGGTGTCCAGCCTCGTGCCGTCATGCCATCCCGCGCCGGACGTCTGAATCAAGGCCTCCATCTCGACGGCGGTGCCCTTGCCGTCCGCCCACGGTGCCGCCGCGAACTCGACGGCCAGCAGGTCGGCCAGTTCCGCCACGGCCAGGGGCGCGGGCGCCGGGGCGTCCTGACCGAGTCCCTCGGCCGCAACCTGGTACCAGAACCACTGGCCCTCCGCCTGCTCGGCGTCGGGGTCCAGCGGCCGGGAGAGCACGTCTCCCGGCGTGGGCTCCAGTCCGGCCACCGCTTGGCCGTCGGTCAACGTCACAGCGGCTCGGGCGGGCATCGCCAGCCACAGCGCGGCCAGCCCCGCCATCCCGGCGAGTCCGATACGACACGACTTCTTCAGCACGGTGCGTTTACCTTTCCCTGCCCCGTTCGGGGCCACCCCCACGGTTCATAGCCATAGAAAAAGGGCGACTCGGATGGGACGTAGCCCTCCGGAGTCGCCCGTATAATTCACGGCTCAGATTGTCTTGCGGGGCGTTCCTCCGCGCTTGGTTCCCCCGCGCCGGCTCCCAACCCCCTCAGGTTGCTCCCGAGCCGGTGCGATGGGCGTCTGCAACGGTTCCCCGCACGCCGTAACTATACCCCGGATTTTGCTCTAAGTCAAATGGCGGGGGGGGGATTTAGGGTGTCGCGGCGGCTTGATATAGCCCAAAAGCAACAAAACCCCAGCAAAACGTTAACAAACTACCACGCGAAAAGGGCCGCGGCGGCTCCCCGGGTCCTGCGGGCGTCGGCTGAGAAGCCGTGCCCCGTTCAGGAAGCCGTGGGGCCCTCAGGGTCGGCGGCGTCGGCGGCGAAGCCACGTCGCCCCGGCCAGGCCCGCTCCCGCCAGGGCCAGGGTGGCCGGTTCCGGCGTGATGGCCAACTCCACCTGCCCGACGTCCCCCCAGGCGCCCTCCGTGACGCCTGCCGGACGCCACGCCGGGTAGTGCGCCGGCGCGGCCGGCCCGTCGCCCACCAGGGCCCAGTTGGCCTGGCCCGTCAGCCGGTGGTCGGGGTAGCCCACGAAGGTGCCTGCGAACGATTGCATGGCGTGGACGAATACGCGCGTCCCTTGCTGGTACAGTTCGGTCACCAACTGCGTATACGTCGTGAGCGCGACGGTGTAGTCGGGGTCGCCGGCGGCGGCCCACGGCAAGTCGTCCGCCAAGGTCAGCGTGGCGCCGGTGGTGTCGAAGGTGCGGCTGATGAGGATCGTGCCGGTGCCGGACGGGTTGCGCAGGTCCGTGGGGGAGGCGGAGACGAGGGTCGGGCCGTCGAGTTCCCAGTCGGCGAAGAGGGTGGGGGTGGCGGCGTCCCAACTGCCGGCGTGGAGGCAGTTGCCGGTGTGCTGCGCGTTGCCGCCGATGAAGCCCTCCGTCCACCGCCCCGTCAGGAACACCCCGGCGTCCAGATCGTCGCTCTTATACAGGCCGACGATGGGGTCGGCGGAGGCGCCGGCCGCCAGGCCCGTCACGACGAGGACCGCGGCGATGCCGCACCGGGCGCGGGAGAGACGCGGGGCGATAATGTGCATCGGATGTCTCCTGGTCGTGCGTGGGGCCGCACCGGTGGTCGCGCCGGCGGTAGGGGAGGGCGCATCGGTGGCTGGCAAGGTTGATATGTACCATGTCGACAGCCGGGGCCGTCGGACATGAAAAAAAGCGAGGGCGCCCGTCCGGGCGCCCCCGCCTGAGGTCGGAAAGGACGGTGTCAGCGGCGGCGTCGGCGCGCGAGGACCAGGGCGCCGAGGCCCGTGCCGATGAGGGCGAGACTGGCCGGCTCCGGCGTGATCTGGAACTCGATCAGGCCCACCTCGCCCCACGAGCCGGTCGTCGCCGAGCCCGGAATCCAGGACGGGAAGTTCGCCGGCAGCGGGGCGCCCTGGCCGACGAGGGCCCCGTTGGCCATGCCGGCCAGCCGGTAGTTCGCGAAGGTCTGGACGTCGCCGGTGAACGATTCGGTGGAATGGGCGAAGATCATTGTCCCGCTCTCGTAATGGGCGGTGATCTGCTGGGTGTAGAAGTCGAGGTCGACGGTGTAATCGCCGTCGCCGGCGCCGGTCCACGGGCCGCCGCTCTTCAGGACGAGGGTGGCGGCGGAGACGTCGAAGTTGCGCAGGGCGATGACGTCCCCCGTGCCGCCCACCCGGTTGTCGATGATGGTGGGCGTGGCCAGGACGAGCGGGCCGGCGAGTTCCCACTGGGCGCCGAGGTTGGCGCCGTCCCAACTGGCGGCGTGGGCCCCGTTGCCGATGCCGAACGGGTCGCCGGTGAAGCCCTCGCTGTACCGGCCGGTCAGGAACTCGAGCAACGGGTCGACGTCCATGTCGTCGCTCTTGAATACGTTGATGACCGGCGCGGCGGCGGCGCGAGGCGCCGACGCGGCAACCAGGAAAAGACCAACGGCTGCGCCCAAGGCGCAGACACACACCAAGTGGCCGGAGCGATTCATGACATGCCCTCCCCAGGGATTTTCGTGCCCGTATGCCATCGGGCGCCATCACAGTATACCCCCGGAATCGGGCAAATTCAAGCGACTTGCGCCTATTTCGTCGTCAAGAAGTTCGTGTGAATCCGGTGCGTGCCCACGAGGCGGACCGCCCCGGCGTTTTCCGGGCCGGGAAGGGGTGGTGCCGCCGGCAAGGGCCGACGTTTCCCGCATTCTCTCGGAAATCCGCAACTCCCGCTTGCCTCCGGGGTTATAGTGAATGGGGGCGCACACGGGCCGGACGCACGGGGCCCCGCAAGGCGGAAGCGGCATGAGCATCGTGGAAGTCCTGTTGGAACGAGGCCTGATCCAGCCGGAACACCTGGCACAGGCCATGGAACTGCGGCGCAGCGAAGGGCTGCGGCCCGAGCGGGCGCTGGTGCGCCTCGGCTACCTCCAGGAAGCGGCGCTCCTGGAGATCATGAGCGAGCAGTTATCCATTCCCCTCGTGGACCTCTCCACCGTCGAGGTCGACGTCGACACCCTCCGCCGACTCCCCGCCAAACTCCTGTACCGCAAGAACCTCGTGCCGATCTCGCGCGACAACGGCGTGCTGACTGTGGCCACGAGCGACCCGTACGACCTGTACGTCTTCGACGAGTTGCGGCTGCTGACGGGTCTGAGCGTCCAGCCCGCCCTGGCGCCGGAAGAGGAGATCGCCAAGGCCATCCGGAAGCACTACGGTGTGGGCGGCGACACCGTGGAAGACATGATGGGGGCCGAGGACGTCGAGGTCATCGGCGAGGCGACCGCCGACACCGACGACCTCCTCGAGATGGCGCAGGAAGCCAGCGTCATCAAACTCGTCAACGAGATCTTCCTGGAGGCCGTCAACGAGCGGGCCAGCGACATCCACATCGAACCGTACGAGCAGACGCTGTCGGTCCGGTACCGGATCGACGGCGTGCTGCACGAGGCCTCGCTCCCGCCGCAGATCGAGCGGTTCCAGGCGGCGATTATCAGTCGAATCAAGATTCTTGCGAACCTCAATATTGCCGAGAAACGCCTGCCCCAGGACGGGCGCATCAAGTTCCGCCTGGGCGACCGGCAGATCGACGTCCGCGTCAGCGTTATCCCGATGCTCTTCGGCGAGGGGATCGTGATGCGGCTGCTGGACACGGCCACGGTCCTCTTTACTTTGCCGGAACTCGGCATGGCCGAGGACACCTTCGGCGACTTCCGCGAGATCATCAGCCGGCCGTACGGCATCCTCCTCGTGACGGGGCCGACCGGCTCCGGCAAGACGACCACCCTCTATGCCGCGCTCCAGGCCATGGTCAGCAGCGAGGTTAAACTGGTGACCATCGAGGACCCTGTCGAGTACCACCTGGAGGGGGTGAACCAGATCCAGGTCTCGACGAAGACGGGCCTGACGTTCGCGCGGGGCCTGCGGGCGGTGCTGCGGCACGACCCGGACTCGGTCATGATCGGCGAGATCCGGGACCTCGAGACCGCCGAGGCCGCCATCCAGGCCGCCCTCACGGGCCACCTCGTCCTCTCGACGCTGCACACCAACGACGCCTGCTCGGCCGCGACGCGCCTCCTGGACATGGGCATCGAGCCGTTCCTCGTCACGAGCACCCTGGCCGGGGCGATGGCGCAGCGGCTGGTCCGCACGCTCTGTACGCACTGCAAGGAGGAGTACGAGCCCGACCCGGACACGCTGCCACCCGATTTCCACTACGAGCCGGGGCAGCGTCTCTGGCGCGGCGCCGGCTGTCGCGAGTGCCGCGGCACGGGGTTCCGCGGGCGGACGGGCCTCTTCGAACTCATGGTGGCCAGCGACGCCGTCCGCGAGAAGATCATGCAGCGGTCCGCCTCGTCGGTGATTGAGAAGGCGGCCGTCCAAGAGGGGCTCCGGCTGCTCCGCGAGGACGGTTGGAAGAAGGTCCGGGCCGGCATCACCACGCCCGACGAAGTCATCCGCTCCACCAAGGTCTAAGCGGTCGGTCAAGTTTCAACGGGCGGGTGCCACGGGTCCCGGCGCGCGGGGATCAGCCAGTGTTCCGGGAATGTGAAGGCGCACTGGCGGGCAAGCCGCCAGGGACACTTGGCGCGGTGGGTGCGGAGACCCGCCGCGCGGAAGGCGGCATTGTGGTGCCAGCCGTGTCGGCGCCCATGGGGATACACGTGCCCACGTTCGAATATGTGGCCAAGACGATCGCCGGCGAGGAAGTGGCCGGCCGCATCCAGGCCGAGAGCCACGCGGCCGTCGTCCGCGCGCTCGACGAGCGGCGCCTCTTCCCCGTCAGCGTCGCCGAGCAGGGCCAGGACCAGAGCGGGCCCCTCGGCCGCCGCCGCATCGGGGCCAAGGACCTGAGCGTCCTGTACGGCCAACTGTCGGACCTGCTGGGCGCGGGCGTCCCCGCGATGCGGGCCCTGGAGACCCTCGGCCGCGCCACCGTGAACAAGCGGCTGGCGGGGCTCATCCGGACGATCCTGGAGGACGTGGCGGCCGGCCAGTCCCTCGCCGACGCCCTGGCCCGGGAGCCGGAGACCTTCAAGCCCCTCCACGTGGCGATGATCCGGGCCGGCGAGCAGGGCGGGTTCATCGAGGAGGTGCTGGCCAACCTCTCGACGTTCCTCGAGCGGCAGGACGAACTGCGGAACAAGGTCCTCGGGGCCATGATCTACCCGATCCTCGTCCTGACGGTGGGCGTCGTCGTGGGCGCGGGGCTCCTGGTCTTCCTCGTGCCGCAGTTCAAGACCTTCTTCGAGGGCATGGACGTGCCTTGGCCGACGCGGTTGCTGTTCGGGATCAGCGACGCGGTCGTGTTCGTCTGGCCGCTCGCGCTGCTGGCGCTGGCGGTCGGCGGCGTGGCGGCGTGGGGGTTCGTCCGGAGCGAGCGAGGCCGGCGGGTGTGGGACGGCTGGCGGCTGCGGCTGCCGGTGCTGGGCCGGATTCTGCGGCTGGTGGCGATCACGCGCTTCTGCCGCATCCTCGGCATGATGCTGGCCGGCGGCGTGCCGTTGCTCGAGGCGCTCACCATCGCGAAGGACGCCACCGGCTCGACGCTGCTCTCCGAGAGCATCGGCGAGGCCACCGAGAACGTCCGGGCCGGCGAAACCCTGGCCGATCCCCTGGGTGCGAGCGGCTTCTTTCCGCCCGAGGTCCTCGAAATGATCGCCGTCGCCGAGGAGTCGAACCAACTGGAGAAAACCCTCCTCCAGATTGCCGACACCGTGGAACGCCGGACGAACCGACAGGTGGATCTGGGGGTCCGGCTGATCGAGCCGATGATCCTGATCCTGCTGGCGGCCGGCATCGGCGTCTTTGCCGTTGCGCTGGTCTATCCGATCTTCAGTATGGCGGGATCGATTCAATAAGGTACAATGGCGCTGCCCGCCGTTGCGGGGGCGCCGGATTCGCTGAAGAACGCCGCTGGAATCAAAGGAGTCACAGGATGAGGTACCGCACACACAACCGGGCCGGCTTCACGCTGATCGAGATCCTGCTGGTGCTGGCGATCATCGGGATGCTGGCCGGCGTCACGATTTTCGCCATCGGCGGCATCGGCAAGAAGGCGCGCCGCGACACCACCGAGGCCACGCTCCAGACCGTCGGCAACGCGCTGGACACGTACCAGTTGCACATCGGGCACTATCCGACGGAGGAGGAAGGGAACCTGGAGGCCCTGCGCGTCCGCCCGACGTTCGAGAACGAGACGCTCGAAAAGGAATGGGCCGGCCCCTACCTCAAGAAGGCGCCCACCGACGCGTGGAACAACGCGCTGAACTACGAGATCGAGACGGCCACCACCGACGACGAGAACGCGCACCCCTTCCGGCTCTGGTCGAACGGCCCGGACGGCACGAGCGATACCGAAGATGATATCAAGTATTGGCCCGATGAAGACGAGACGGCCTTGTAGACGGGGCCGCCGGTGCCGGGCGCGGTCGGGCCTTGGGCGGTCGGGGTTTACCCTCCTCGAACTGGTGCTCGTGCTGGGCATCGTGGCGATGCTCCTCGGCGTGATGGTGCTGGGCCTGTCGGGCCTCATGGGGGCTCGCCGGCTCGAGCGCGGGGCGGAGCGGTTCGCCACGGCCTTGCGCCTGGCCCGGGCCGATGCCGCCAACCGCAGCCGGCGCCTCCGCCTGACGTTCGACGCCGAGACCGCCGGGCCGGTCCTTCTGTGGGAGCCGGACCCCCTCACGGCGCCCGGCGAGTTCGTCGATTACGCGACCGTCTGCACCTGGCGGAGCCTGCTCGAGACCGACGGCGTCCGCGTCGACCGGTGCACCTACACCGGCCCGAGCCGATACCGGTACGTGACGGACGCGGCCTCGGCCGGCGCCGAGATGGTGACCGAGACGGACCTGGCGGCGATTACCTTCGAACCGGACGGGTCGGCCGACTCGGTCGTCGTCCACCTGGTGGAACCCGAGGACCCGGAAGGGACGCTGGCCCGCATCGAACTGAGCGGCGCGACGGGGCGGGTCACGACGTGCATCCTGACGCCCGAGGAACTGGCCGAACTGGAGGCGGCGGAAACGGAGGCGGTGGACGAATGAGTCGGCCCGCGCCCACATCCCGGCCCGCACCGCGCGGGTGGCATGGCCGCCCGCGGTCGGGTGGCCATGCGGCGGCGGATCCCGTGGCCACGCGCGCGTGGCCATGCCACCCGGCGAGGGTGAGGGCGGCCGTCCTCCTGGAGGTCGTCCTGGCCCTGGCGATCTTCGTCGGCATGGCGATGACCGTGCTGGTCGGCCTCAGCACCTCCGTCCGCTCGGCCCGGTATCTCGGGCTCCAGACCCGTGCCGCCGACCTGGCCGTCACGTGTTTCTCGAATTTGGAACTCGGGCTCCTGCCGGCCGAGGACGCGGGCCCTGAAGCGTACGAGGACGAAACCCTTGAGGACTGGACCTGGCAGGTGGCCGTCCAGCCGGTGGCGAGCGAATTGCCCGACCTCGACCTGACCTCCGTCGAGGTCACCATCTGCCACACGCCCAGCGGGTATACGTATACCTTGTGCCGGTTGCTGACGACCGCGGCGGAGACGTCGGTGGAGGAGGGGCTATGACCGTCCACCGATCCCGTCCGGGTTTCACGCTGCTGGAAGTGGTGCTGGCGGTCGGCCTGACGCTCGTGCTGTTGGCCGGCCTGTTCCGTTTTTACGATCACACGACGCGCGTGAAGACCCTGGTGACGACGGACGTGGAACGGGTCTCGGCGGTGCGGGCGGTGATGGAGTTGCTGACCCGCGAGTTGCGGTCGGCCCAGGTGGTCCGGTTCCTCGCGCAGGGGGTCGACGGCGCGGCCGAACGCCTTCGCCTCGCCACCGCCACCCTGCCGTCCGGGGCGGTGTGGATCGAGCAGGGGATGACCGAGACCTCGACCCTGCCGCCGGAGCACGACGTGCAGATCGTCGGCTATCGGCTGCGGTACGTCGAGACCGAGGACGGCGACCTCGTCGTGGTGGGCCTGGAGCGGTCGTGCCAGAGGCTCCTGACGGCGCGCGAAACCGAGGAGGGCCGGCAGATCGACGTCGCCCTCCTCACGCCGCACGTCCGGTTCCTCCGGCTGCGGTATTGGGACGGGGCGGCGTGGGCCGAGACGTGGCAGGGCGACGACCTGCCGGCCGCCGTCGAGATCGTGCTCGGCTTCGAGCCGCTGCCCGAGGACATGGAAGCCGAGGACTACCCTTACACGACGTACCGCCGGGTGGTGGCGGTTCCGGCCGCGGCCCGCGAGCAGGAGGGCACGGTCATCCGCGGACTGGGAGAGACGGGAGGCATGGGCCTGTGAGGCGCCGCGGCATGGTCCTGGTGGCGGTCCTGGTGCTCACCGCGCTGGCGTCGCTGGTGGCGGCGGCGCTCGTGTACCGCGCCCGGGCCGAGGTGGCCGCCTCCGCCGCCGCCTTCCGGGGCGAGCAGGCCGCCGGCGCCGCCCTCAGCGGCCTGCACTACGCCATGGCGGTCCTCCAAACGCATCGTGGTGATATCGATATCTGGTACGATAATCCCGACCTCTTCCAGAGTCACGAGGTGGCTCAAAACGGCGGCGACACGTGGTACTTCACCGTCTATGCCCGCGACCCCCAGGACGAGGAACGCGTCCGCTACGGGGCCGTGGACGAGGGCGGGAAGATCGACGTCAACACGGCCTCCGAGGAAACGCTGGCCGGCCTCGAGCGGCTCCCGGCCGAGGCCCTCGACGCCATCCTCGACTACCGCGACGGCGACAGCGACACCCGCGCCGCCGGCGCCGAACAGGAGTACTACGACCGGCTGCCCCATCCGTACGTGATTCCCAACGGGCCGCTCTCCACCATCGAGGAACTGCTCCTCGTCAAGGGCGTGACCGGCGCGCTCGTCTACGGCGAGGACGCGAACCTGAACGGCCGCCTCGACCCGAACGAGGACGACGGTCTGGACCACCTCCCGCCCGACAACCGCGACGGGCAGCTCGACCTCGGCCTTCGCGACCTCCTGACCGTCTACAGCACCATCCCGAACCGCGACAGTGACGGCCGCCGACGCATCGACATCAACGCGGGCCGCTTGCCGGACGACCTCGCCCTCTCCGAGGCGACCCGCGAGTTGATCGGCGTCTACCTGGCCGAGGGCAAACGGTTCGCCCATCCGGCCGAGGTGGTCGGCCTCCGGTTCCAGGTGACCAAGCCGCACAGGGACTTCAAGGGCGTCCGGCCGGGCACGTGGCTGAAGGAGGACCTCGCCGCCGGCGACCTGGCCGTCCTCCTCGACCGCACGACGGCCGACGGCAAGAAGCAACTCATCGGCAGGATCAACGTGAACACGGCGCCGGCAGAGGTGCTGGCGACGCTGCCCGGTCTGGACGCCGGCCTCGGCCGGCAGATCGTGGACGTTCGGAGCGGCCTGTCGGCCGAGACGCGAACCACCATCGCCTGGCTTTATGACCAAGGCGTTTTGGACGCGCAGCGGTTTAAGGAAGTGGCCCCGCACCTGGCGGCGCGGAGTTACCAGTTTTCCGTCCGGTGCGTGGGGTTCGGTGTCCCGTGTGGGCGATACCGGGTGCTCGAGGCCGTGGTGGACTTGGCCCAACGCCCGCCGCGACTGGCGTACGTGCGCGACGTGACGCGGCTGGGGCTGCCGTTGGCCCTCGATCCCGAGCAGGTGGAGCGAAGCCTATGAGTATGGGAACGTTTCTGGGTCGGCTGCGCCGGCGGAAGGTGGGCCGCCTCTTGGCGATCGACCTCGACGGGCGCAGGCTGCGCCTCGTCCTGGCCGACGTCTCGGGCGGCCGGACCCGCATCGACCGGCTCCTGACCGCGGACCTGCCCGAGGGTCTGGACGCCGACGATCCCCAGGCCGTCGGCGCCTTCCTGGGCGAGACGCTCCGCCGGGTGCGCCTCTCGGCCGTGCCGGTCGTCATGAACGTGCCGCGCGCCAAGGCCGTCTTCAAGCCGCTCGTCCTGCCGCCCGTGGACGACGAGGCCGAAGTCGCCTCGATGGCCCGATTCCAGGCCCAGAAGGAGTTGGCGTTCAAGCCCGAAGAGGCGGTCATCGATTTTGCCATCGAATCGCACTATGGGGTGGAGCCGGCCCCGGCGGACGAGCCGGGCGGCCATCACGTGCTGGCCGCCGCCGTCCAGAAATCCGTCATCGCCTATTACGAGCAGATGGCCGAGGCGGCGGGGGTCCGGCTGCTGAGGCTGGGCCTTCGACCGTACGCCAACATGCGGGCCGCCGAGGCCTATGCCCCCGGCGACACCGACCGCTTCGCCCTCATCCACCTGACGGGAGGCGAGGCCGAGATCGACGTCATCGAAACGGGCGGCCTGACGTTCAGCCGGTCGGCCGAGATCGCGCTGCCCCCGTCCGGGACGGACGAGGGGCCGCGGTCGTCGGCGGTGGCGGACATCGTCCAGGAAATCGCGCGGAGCCTTCAGAGTTACCTGGCCGCCGAGGGCCGACGCCGCATCGGCCGGGTGCTCGTGGCTGGCGGGACCGGCCTGGAATCGGCGCTCGCCGAGGCGCTGAGCGAGCGCCTGGGCGCCCCGTGCGAGGTGTTCGACCCCTCGCCGCGCCTCGGCCTCCGCCAGATGCCGGCCGACGCGTCGGCGTTTCTCTCGGCCCTGGGCCTGGCGGAAGGGCAGGGCCATGCCGAGGCCCATCCGTTCGACTTCCTCCACCCCAAGCAGCCGGTGGTCCGGCGCGACCCCGCCCGGACGGTCGCCCTGGCCGTCGCCGGCGCCGTCGTCCTGGTCTTCGTGTCGGCGCTGGCGGGAGCGGCCATCCACCTGTACCGCGCGGGGGCCGAGGTGGCTGCCAGGGAAGCCGAACTCCAACGCATCGAGGAAAGCACCAAGAGCACCCGGCTCCTGGCCCAGCGGGTCACGGCCCTGGAGGAATGGCTCGGGTCCCGGCGCGACTGGCTCGACCACTGGGCCTACCTCAGCGTTGCCTTCCCGCCGTGCCAGGACGTGTACGCGACCAGCCTGAAGACCGGCGACGGCGGCACGGTGAGCCTCAGCGTCAAGGCCCGCACCAGCGACGCCGTCGACGCCCTCGGCCGGCGCCTCAGCGAGGCCCGATACGGTTTCAAGCCCGGCCAGGTCACCACGACCAAGGACCGGTTCGGCTACAACTACATGACCAGCGCCAAGGTCATCGCCGATGCGGAGATGGAGATCAACCTGGCTGGCGCCGAGCAGGTCCGCCGGCCGGAGAACGACGTGTCGGAGAAGGCGATGACGGCCGAGCCGCGGTCCCGTCGCGGGCCGGAGCGCCGGCCCGAGCCGCAGGCCCAGCCCCAGGCCCAGCCCCAGCCGTCGTCGCAGCCCCGGCCCAACCCGGAGGCGAGCGGCGAGCGGGCCCCGCGACCCAACGACAACGCCGCTCGCGAAGCGTGGACGCGCCGCCGCGACGAACTCATGAAGCAGCGCCCGGACAAGAATCGCGACCCCCGGGGCTACGAGGTTTGGCGGCAGAAGATGAAGAACCTTTACCAGCAACATTCCCAACGCAAGAAGAGCGGCCGACGCAGCGAGACCATGTACCCCGACGCCCGGTACTGAGTCGCCGTTGGCCCGGTGACCATCCGATGAATACACGCGAGAAAATCCTGGCGGCGGCGGCCGGCATCGTGGCGGTCTTTTTCGTCACGTACCTGGCCATCCATCGGGTGTTCCTGATGCCGGCCGCCCAGCGATTCAATCGCGCCCATGAGTTGATGGAAAAGATCGACCGCGCCCGGGCCGAGAAGGCCAAGGAACCCTCCTACAAGGCCCGCCTCAAGGAACTGGCGGGCCGGGCGTTCGGCACCGACCCGCTCCGCGTCTCCGAGCGGGTCCGCGCCCGCCTCACGGACCTGCTGGCCGCCAGCGGCCTGGACACCGAACGCCTGACCCTGAAGCCCGTCGTCGGCGCCCGGGCCCCCGGCATCTACCGCGAGGTCGGCTGGCTCATCCAGGTGCGCGGCAAGGTGGCGCGGGTCGTCGACTTTCTCTACCTCGTCACGCGCGAGCCCCATCTGCATCGGCTCGACAACCTCATCGTCACCCCCGTCCGCGGGGCGGACGAGGTGGAACTCCAGGCCAAGTACGGCACCCTGGTGCTCGAACCGAAAATCGTCCAGGGTCTTGAAACCGATACCGTCGAGGCGGAGCCGCCGCGGGCGATCCTGGCCGACGCCCGACGCCGGCAGTACGACGTCATCGCCTCCCGGGCGTTCTTCCGGCCGTACGTGCCGGCGCCCCCGCCAAGGGAAGGCACGCCGCCCCAGCCGTCGGTGCCGTCATCCCCGCCGCCCCCTGCGCCGCCCCCGGGCGGACGGTACCGGGTCGTCAGCCTCTCCAGTCTCGGCGGGTTGCCCGAGGTGGTCGTCCGCGAGGCCGGCACCGGCGCCTTGACGCGGTTCAAACCCGGCGAGGATTGGGGCGGCGGCCGGATCGTCCTGGTCGACTACCGCCCCATGCCGCACCCGGAGAACCCCGACGTGCTTTCCATGAGCCGGGTGGTGCTCCGCATCGGTTCCGAGTATTATGCCGTCGAACTTGGGGCCTACCTGGCGCAGAAGCACCGCCTGGTCCCTGACCGCCTGCCGCCGGGCCTGCCGGCGCCGAAGCCCGACGTCCCGGACGCGGCGCCGACGGACGCGTCGGACGCATCGGCCCCGGCGGACGCCGGCGAGGCGCCGGCGCCGGGGACGGACGCGCCCACGGATGGGGCCGCGCCCGACGCGGACGCGCCGACACACGAGTGAATCATCGGCCGCTGGGATGTTCGGCCGTGAGGAGGACCATCGATGCGTTACCGAGTTAAGACCGTCTGGCCTGCGGCAATGGCGGCGATCCTGATCGGCGTCATCACCGCCGGTCTGGCCGCCGCCGCCGAGGGTGAGGCCGAGTCGCCCCCGGCGTCGGCCGCCCCCGCCGCGCCTGCGCCCGAGGCGACTCCGAAGACGCCGGCCCCCGCCGCGCCCGCGCCCGAAGCGACGCCGAAGACGCCGGCCCCCGCCGCGCCGCCGGAGAAGGCCGAGGCCCCCGCCGCGCCTGCGCCCGAGGCGACTCCGAAGACGCCGGCCCCCGCCGCGCCTGCGCCCGAAGCGACTCCGAAGACGCCGGCCCCCGCCGCGCCCGCGCCCGAGGCGACTCCGAAGACGCCGGCCCCCGCCGCGCCTGCGCCCGAAGCGACGCCGGAGACGCCGGCCCCCGCCGCGCCGCCGGAGAAGGCCGAGGCCCCCGCCGCGCCTGCGCCCGAAGCGACGCCGAAGACGCCGGCCCCCGCCGCGCCTGCGCCCGAAGCGACTCCGGAGACGCCGGCCCCCGCGGCGCCCGCGCCCGAAGCGACGCCGGAGACGCCGCCCGCCGCCGCGCCTGCGCCCGAAGCGACTCCGAAGACGCCGGCCCCCGCCGCGCCCGCGCCCGAGGCGACTCCGAAGACGCCGGCCCCCGCCGCGCCTGCGCCCGAAGCGACGCCGGAGACGTCGGCCCCCGCCGCGCCGCCGGAGAAGGCCGAGGCCCCCGCCGCGCCTGCGCCCGAAGCGACGCCGAAGACACCGCCTGCCGCCCCCGCCGCCGGGACCGCCCGGCCGGACGAGATTCGGTTCCAGTTCGACGGTATCCCGTACAACGAGGTCATCCGGCGATTCGCCCAGGCCCGCGGCAAACCGATCGTCGGCGACTACCACGTGGAAGGCACGCTGACGTTCTTCGATCCCCGTCCGTACACGCCCGACGAGGCGTTCGACACGCTGAACCTGATTCTGGCGATGAAGGGCCACGCCCTCGTCGAGACGGAGCGGTTCGTCCGGGTCGTGCCGATCAAGGAGTACACGAAGGCGCCGGTGCGGATCCTGCAGGGCTGGGACGACACGGGGGCTCTCCGGCCGGGCGAACTCGCCACGGTCATGCTCCCCCTGAAGTTCATGACCGCCGAGGACGCCGTCCGCGTGCTCATGCCGGTCGTCTCGACTTTCGGCAGCGTGGCGCCGCTGGGCACGGGGCGCGGGATCATCGTGACCGACCGGGCCCAGAACCTCCAGCGCCTCCGCCTCCTCCTGGAGGAACTCGACGCCGGCACGCTCTCGGCCGAGACGATTCTGAAAACGTATAAACTCAAGCATGCGTCGGCGACCGACATCCAGAAGGTCATCGAGAACCTGTTCGCCTCCGCCGCCCAGGCCCTCTCGAGGATGCGGTACATCCGCGACAAGAACGGCCGCACGGTCCCGAACCCGAACTACGGCAAGCCGGCGCCGAAGGGCGAGGACGACCTCGTCGTGACGGCCGACGCGCGGACCAACACCCTCTTCCTCTCGGGGCCGGGCGAGAAGATCGCCCTGGCCGAACAGGTCGTCGAGCAACTCGACGCCATCTCGCCCGAGGAGACGGGCGACATGCGCGTCTTCGACCTGAAGAACGCCCGGGCCGAGGACCTCGCCAACACCATCCAGCAGTTGCTGCCCGGCGGTTCGGACAGTCGGCGCCGCTGGCCGCCCAGCGCCGGCGGGTCCGGGGTGGAGTCCCGCGTCGTGGCCGACCCCAACACGAACCGCCTGATCGTGACCGCGTCGCTCGACCAGATCACCCGGATCGAGGAACTCATCCGCACGCTCGACCAGGCCAGCGAGGAAGTCGGGGGCATGCGGGTCTTCCGCCTGAAGGTCGCCGACGCCCGGCAACTGGCCGAGGTCGTCTCCAGTGCCGTCCGGCGCGGCACCAGCAGCCGAAGCCGCGAACGGTCCGCCATGACGGCCGCCGTCAGCGCCGATACGCGGACCAACAGCCTCATCGTCTCCGGTCAGGCCGCCGACATCCAGCGGGCCGAGCAACTCATCACGGAACTCGACCAGCCGCTCGACGCCCAGACCCGCGACATCCACGTCGTCCCCCTGAAGGCCGGCGACGCCGACGACATCGCCGACGCCCTGAACCGCATGCTGAGCCACAGCGGCGCCGACGGCCGGCGCATGGCCGGGCCCGTCCACATCGCCGCCGAGGACGACACGAACACCCTCTTCATCTCGGCCGGGCCGGAGGACTGGGCCCGCGTCCAGAAGATCCTGGAGGACCTGAAGGCCGCCGCCGTGCCCCAGGCCACCTCCACCACGCGGATGCTCCGCCTCGAGCACGCCGACGCCGGCGAGGTGTCGCAGGCGCTGAACAACATCTACCGCATCAAGATGATGGCGATGGCCCGGATGCGGCGCGGCAAGCCGTTCGTGCCGGTCATCATCTCGGCCTCCGAACAGGCGAACGCGCTGCTCGTCTCCGCGCCGGACGACGAGCAGAAGACGATCGCCGACCTCATCCAGTCGATGGACACGCCCCCGACCGAGACGGCCGAGAAAGTCCACGTGGTCCAACTGAAGGACGGCGACGCCGTCCGCATCGCCGACACCCTCCGGACCCTCCAGCCGCGCGACGAGGACCGGACGGTCATCCGCGGCGACGCCGACAGCAACACCATCCTCGTCCGGGCCACGGACGAGGCGTTCCAGACCGTCAAGGCCATGATCGACGAACTCGATCGGACCATCACCACGAGCGGCGGCCTCCAGGCGTTCCGGCTGAAGTTCGCCGACGCCGAGCAACTCGTCGGCGTTCTCCGCAGCGCCCTGTGGCAGCGGATGGGCGAGCGGCGCTACGGCAGCAGCCACGGCGGCGGCGGTGGGCCCGTCGTCACCGCCGACTCCCGGACCAACAGCCTCCTCGTCTCCGGGACGGCCGCCGACATCCAGACGGCCCGGCAACTGGTCGAGCAACTCGATCGGAAGCCGGACCGGGAGGCCCGCGAGATCCACGTCGTCCCGCTCGAGACCGGCGACGCCGACGACATCGCCAACGCCCTGAACCGCATGCTGACCCACTCGGCGGCGGGCGGCCGGCGGACGGCCGGCACCGTCCACGTGGCCGCCGAGGACGAGACCAACACCCTCTTCATCTCGGCGGCGCCGGACGACTGGACGGCCATCGAGAAGATGCTCACGGAACTGAAGGCGTCCGCCGCCCCGCACGCGATGGCGACGACGCGGCACATCCCACTCCAGCACGCCGACGCCAACGAGGTGGCCGACACGCTCCGCCAACTCTACACGGTACGGTCGTACTCCGGCAGCTCCTCCAGCCGCTACCGAAGCCGCTACAGCCGCCAAAGCACACGCGACGGGCGATCCGCGCCGGTCACCATCGCCGCCAACAAGCGGACGAACAGCCTGCTGGTGTCCGCGTCCGACGAGGACCAGAAGGCGATTGCCGAGATGATCCAGGCCCTCGACGTGCCCGAGGGCGAAGAGGCGGCCCCCGTCCGCATCATCCGCCTGGCCTCGGCCGACGCCGACGCGCTCGCCGAGACCCTGCGGGCCGCCCTGCCGAAACGGACGGCGCCCGGCGAGGAGCCGATCGTCATCCAGCCCGACCGCAAGGCCGGCGCCCTGCTGATCCGTGCGCCGGAGGCGGAATGGAAGCGGCTCGAAGAGTTGATTGCCACGCTCGACGAGGCGACCCAGAAGCAGGTCCGCGAGACCCGGCTCATCGAATTGAAGCACGCGGCCGCGTCGAAACTCGCCCAGATGTTCAGCCAGTTGTACGCCTCGGGCTCGTCCAGGTCGATGTACAGCCGTTATCCCTCCCGGCGCAGTGACGATGCGGACCGGGTCGTCGTGGCGGCGGCGCCCGGCGACCGGACCCTGGTCGTGGAAGCGCCCGGGGGCCGGATGCAGGAGATCGCCGACCTCGTGGCCTCGCTCGACGTCGAGGAGGCGCCGGAAGGGTTCCAGGTCCGCACCTATCGGCTGGAGGATTCCCGGGCCGAGGACCTGGCCCGATCGCTCGCGCGCCTGATGGCCGAGCAGCGCGGCCGGGCCGCCGCCGACGAGCCCCAGCCCCGGTTCGAGGCCGACGCGGGCACCAATCAACTTATGGTGGCCGCCTCCGCCGACCAGTTCGAAACGCTCGACGGCCTCATCAAGGAACTCCAGGCGCCCGTCCAGGTGGCCCACGAGATGAAGACGTTCCACCTGAAGGCCGCCAAGGCCGCCGAGGTCGTCGAGGTCCTGCGGACGATGCTGCTGAAGGAGCCGGCCGAGGTGCCGGGGCGGGTCCGGCCGGCCGCCGGGCCGCCCGCCATCCGCCTCGCCGCCGTCCAGGAAACCAACGACGTGGTCGTGGCCGCCCCGCCGGAGCAACTCGCCCTGGCCGCCCAGCTTATCGACACCCTGGATGTCGAGGCGCTGGGGGCGAAGGCGGCCGTCGTCATCGTCCCGCTCAAGAACGCCCAGGCCGTCGGTTTGGCCCAGTCGCTGACCGAGGTGCTGACGGCCGAGGGGTCGTCCTCCGGACTGAGCCGCTACAGCCGCTACGGCCGGTATGGCCCCTATCGCCGGCCGCAGGCCTCCCAGAAGGACCGCGTCACGGTGACGGCCGAGCCGAACTCGAACAGCCTCCTGGTGCGCGGTCCGGCGGAGGCGATTCCGCCGGTCGTCGAGATGATCAAGGAACTCGACGCCGGCGCCACCGGCATGGGGGCCGAGGTCCGCGTCTATCCGCTCGAGAACAGCGAGCCGTACGAACTCGTCCAGTCGCTGCGAGGCCTGTTCCAGGACATGCTGCGGCACGAGTCGGCGCGTCGCGGCGGCAAGACGGAGATTCCGTTCAGCGTGGCCGCCGACAACCGGACCCGCAGCCTGGTTGTCTCGACGACGCCGTCGCACTTCGCGCTGGTCGAACAGATTCTGGAGAGCCTGGACAAGGCCCCCGCTGCCCCGGAGGCCGACGTCCAGTACATCTGGCTCGAGAACGCCGACGCCACGGCCGTGGCCGATCAACTCAACGCCATGTACGAGGACCGCAAGGGCACCAAGCCGGTCATTGCGGCCGACGACTTCACGAATTCGCTCACCATCATCGCCAAGGACGAGGAACTGGCGGTCATCGAGCCGATCGTGGCGAAACTGGACAAGGCGTCCGGCACCGGCCGGCGGATCCGCGTCGTCCCGCTCATGGACGTCCAGGCCGACCGCATGGCCGAACTCCTCCGGACCGTGTACAAGCAGTTGACCGGCAACGAGGTGCGTGTGACGACCGAGGCGCCGAAGAGGCCCGTGGGCGTGCCGGGTCCGGCGGGTCCGAGCGGCCCCGCCGCCCCCGCCGGCGAGGACAAGGCAACACCGCAGGCCCCGCCCGCGGCACCGGAAAAGAAGACCCCGGCCGAGCCGAAAACGCCGGCCGAGGCGCCGGCGCCGGCCGAGGCCGACGAGGCTCCGCCGGAACCGGCCGAGGCCGAGGGCGAGGCCGCCGACCAGGCCGCCGAACCCGTGACCATCGCCGTCGACCGGGCCACCAACTCCCTTATTCTCTCCGGCAGCCGACAGGACGTGGAGTACCTGGAGAGCCTGATCGAGGAACTCTCGCTGACGGTCATGGACGTGGAGGCCGAGTTCCGGTCGTTCAAGATCGAGAAGGCGGACCCGCAGTCGGTGGCCCGGACGCTGGACGACCTGTTCAACCCGAAGCCGAAGTCGCTGCCGAAGGATTACAAGGGCCCGCCGCCGCCCAGCCCGCCGCCCGTCATCAACGTGGTCTCCGACTTGCGGACGCGCCTGGTCATCGTGCGCGCCAAACCGACGGACTTCGAGGCCGTCGAGGACCTCGTCAAGCAACTCGACCAGGTGCCGACCGTCGTCAGCGAGGTCCGCATCTTCCACCTCAAACACACCGCCGCCAAGGACGTGGCCAAGAACCTCCAGGACCTCTTCCAGCGGGCCGTCCAGAAGAAGACCTCCCCGCAGAAGCAGCCGCAGAAGAAGCCGCAGCCGCAACAAAAGGGCAAGCCGCCCGCGCCCCAGAACCAGCGGGTCGAGATGATCCGCGAGGTCCTCGAACTGAAGACCGCCGACGGTGTCACCCAGGTCGACCTCGCGAGCATGGTCAACGTCTCGGCCAACGAGCCGACCAACTCGGTCATCGTCACCGCGCCCGCCGACGCCATGGGCATCGTGGCCGACATCGTCGAGGAACTCGACCAGTCCGCCCAAGGGTCCATGCCGGCGGTCCGCATGTACCCCGTCGCGCACGGCGACGTGGTCCCCATGGTCAAGGAACTGCGCGAGGTCTTCGCCGAGGAGAAGAAGGGCACAGGCCGGCCCGCCGCCGAGGTCGTCATCACGGGCGACGAGGGCGCCCGGACGATCGTCGTCTCGGCACCCGCCGACGAGCACGAACACATCGCCCTGGTCATCAAGGAACTCGACCAGGCCCAGGAGGCCGACGACGCCATCGTCCAGGTCTATCGCCTCGAGCACGCCGACGCGACGACGGTGGCGGCCGCGCTGACGGCGACGGTCCAGGAGGCGGGCAAGCGGGGCAAGGGGGGCCCCGACGAGGTCCGCATCAGCGCCGACCGCAGCGGCAACTCGGTCGTCGTCCGGGCGGTGGCCGAGGAGCACCAGCGTATCGGCCGGCTGATCCAGGAGATGGACACCGTTCCGGAAGCCGTCGTGAAGACCTACCCCATCAAGAACGCGCAGATCCAGACGGTGGTGGGGGCGTTGAAAGAGATCTTCGCGTCGCGGTCGTCGGGCGCCGGCCGCGTGGGCACGCGCGGGGGAGGCCGGGAGGAGGTCGCCATCAGCGGCGACGAGGCGGGCCGGCTGGTGGTCGTCTCGGCCCCGGAGGCGACGCACACGCTCGTCAAGAAGGTCATCGACGAGATTGACAGCGCCCAGAGCCAGGAACAGGTCGTCGTGAAGGTGTATCGCCTGAAACACGCCGAGGCGGACGAGGTGGCCGAGGCGATCCAGAACACGCTCCAGCCGTCGTCCACGGGCGGCGGCGCCCGCTGGTCGCCGTGGAGCCGGTACCGGCCGCGGGAGGCGCCGACGGGGCAGGTGCGCATCAACTCGGACGATTCGAGCAACTCGCTCATCGTCCGTGCCAGCGCCGAGGACCACAAGCGGATCGAGTCGCTGCTGAAGGACCTGGACGTGGCCCAGACCTCGCAGTACGCGGTCCGCCTCATTCCGCTCCAGAACGCGGACCCTGAGGAAGTGGAGAACGTGCTGGAACGGGTCTTCGACAGCGGCACGCGCGATCGATGGGGCCGGTCGTCGGGCCGGGAGTCGGTGGTCATCGAGGCCAACGCCGACGCCCGCATGGTGGCGGTCCGTGCCGACGACGAGACGTTCGAGAAGATCAAGACGCTCGTGGAGCGGCTGGACGAGGCGAG
>Ga0272441_10004503_pt1 | contig 25135 bp, 18 predicted proteins | sample SSMProp6N_FD_193582 | JGI IMG/M metagenome (GOLD analysis project Ga0272441, IMG submission 193582) | Marine sediment archaeal communities from Little Sippewissett salt marsh, Falmouth, MA, United States - SSM-Prop-6N | ecosystem: Environmental > Aquatic > Marine > Wetlands > Sediment ...
GACTACATCATCATTGATGATCCGGATGCATTAGGAGTATCCCTTTTCAAAAGGCTTGAAACCTTGTACGGCTCCACATCCATTCTTTTATTGCCGGATAGCCGTGACTATGAAAGCATTCCAAGCGATCCTAAAAACCCCTTATCAGAATCAAAAATATTGCTGGGGAAGTTGCTTTTCCATGAAACTGCAATAGGTCTTGACCCGGTTCGTTCTCAGGGGCTGCAAACGTATTCCTGCGCCAGTTGTCACCATGCAAACGCAGGTTTTCAAAGTGGCCTGAAGCAAGGGATTGGCGAAGGGGGCTCCGGATTCGGCCTTTTTGGAGAGGGCAGGGTTCCCGACAACTCCTATATCAGTATGGATTTGGATGTTCAACCGATTCGAACCCCGACCATTCTGAATACCGCCTATCAGGAAGTCATGCTTTGGAATGGGCAGTTCGGAGCAACGGGTCTGAACGAGGGTACAGAAGAATTTTGGGATGCAGATACTCCAAAAGAAAAAAATAACCTTGGCTTTCAAGGTGTTGAGACTCAGGCAATCGCTGGTCTAGGGGTTCATAGATTGAGGTGTGATCCCGAAATGATTGAAAATATGCCAGAGTATAAAGAATTGTTTGACCGGGCATTTAGCGATTTCGCTCCGTCAGAACGCTATACGGATATAAACGCAGCCAAAGCCATTGCGGCATACGAAAGAACTGTTCTAGCCAACCAAGCACCATTTCAGGAGTGGCTCAAAGGGGATAGCAAAGCTATGAATGAAGAACAGATCGGGGGAGCCCTTTTGTTTTTCGGGAAGGCAGAGTGCTATCAGTGCCACTCCGGACCCGCCCTGAGCAGCATGACTTTTCACGCCCTGGGGATGGATGATTTTGTTACCGGTGACGTTATTGGCGTTGTAGATGACAACACCAAAAAAGGAAGGGGAGGTTTCACAAAGCGCGCTTCAGACATGTATGCCTTTAAGACACCAACCATTTACAATCTCAAGGGCCTAAACTTTCTGGGACATGGAGGAAGTTTTTCATCTCTAAAGGAGATCATACAATATAAAAACGATGGTAAACCAGAAAATAAAGAGGTTCCTGCCAGCAGCCTTTCCACACATTTTTACCCATTAGGCCTGAGTGATTCAGAACTTCGCATGCTAACTGCTTTTGTTGAGGACGCCCTATTTGATCCGAATTTGGACCGATATGTTCCCGATGCCCTCCCGTCGGGATTTTGCTTTCCCGTTTCAGATCCTGTTTCACGCGAGCAATTGGGCTGTAATTAAGACGCCTCAACCTAACGCTATAAAAAAACTCGGTCAAATATCACCGGGTTTTATTTTGACATGGGTAGAACCTAAAGCTCGAGGGATTTTTCAACGGCCCCGTCCATAAGATGTTCCACAGGGTTTTCAATGGCTTCTTTGACAGCTACCAGAAAACCGACAGATTCCTTACCGTCAATGATACGGTGATCATAAGACAAGGCTACATACATTACCGGAGCAACTACAATAGCCCCATCCTTAACTACAGGGCGTTCCACGATGTTGTGCATCCCGAGGATACCGCTTTGGGGGGGATTGATAATCGGAGTGGATAACATAGACCCGAAAACGCCACCATTTGAAATCGTAAAAGTACCACCGGTCATTTCGTCTACGGTAATCTCACCGTCCCGGGCCCGGATGGCCAGCCGCTTTACTTCGGCTTCCACTCCCCTGAAAGTAAGATTCTCGGCATTGCGTATGACCGGTACCATAAGGCCTTTCGGTCCGGAGACTGCAATACTGATGTCACAAAAATCATAGGTAATCATCTCCTTCCCGTCGATCATGGAATTAACAGCCGGATACATTTGAAGTCCGCGTATAACCGCTTTGGTAAAAAAGGACATAAAGCCAAGGCTTACGCCGTGCTTTTCCTTAAACGCTTCCTTGTATTTTGCCCGTAAGTCAAAAACAGCAGACATATCCACCTCGTTAAACGTCGTTAACATGGCGGTTTCGTTTTTGGCAGAAACCAGGCGTTCGGCAACCTTTCTTCGGAGCATGGACAGTTTGCTGCGGCTCTCGCTCCTGGATCCACCACCGGGAGTACCCATAGATGGAACTGCACTGACCGCGTCTTCCTTAAGGATGCGACCATCTTTGCCTGTGCCCTGAACCTGTCCAGGGTCAATACCTTTTTCTTCGAGAATTTTACGGGCTGCCGGAGAGGGCGTGCCCGTGGCATGTGTCGTCGGTTGAGGTTTCTTTTCCTCAGGGGCCTTAGGAGCCTTTGCCGGTTGTTCCGCGGCCTTGCCAGTGGCAGGTGCAGTCGTCTGTGCTGCATCTCCCTCAGGTTTTGGCGCACTGGTATCGATAAGACAGACCACCTCGCCAACACCAACAGCATCCCCTTCTTCGGCCTTCAGGGTAATAGTCCCACTGGCCTCAGCAGGGAGTTCGAGGGTTGCTTTATCGGAGTCCACCTCCGCAATGGCCTGGTCCTTTTCTACGTAGTCTCCATCACTGACCAGCCATTCGGCAATCTCAACCTCGGTAATAGATTCCCCGGGTGAGGGGACTTTCATTTCTAAAATCATGCAGTGCAGTATTTAGTGTATTAATCGATACGTTTGATAAAATCTTCTTTTACAGGTATGTACTCTTCTCGAGGCGCTCCATTGACCAATATTCGACTGAATACCAATCGCGCACCTGTCGCCTTGTGAATGTCGCGGGTATTCTGCAGTTGCAAATGCAGGTGGGGCTCCGTGCTGTTCCCGGAATTCCCACATTTTGCAAGCACCTGACCCTTTCGCACTTTGTCCCCTTCTCCCACAGCCAGTGAGCCCTCCTTTAAATGGCACATCAGGATAAACTCCCCCATTGCCGTTTTCAGTACGAGGGTGTTCCCCGTAGGCTGTATTGGATTTGTTTCCCCGGGTACGTTATCCGGAACTCCATCCACTGCCATGACCACGGTGGCGTCGCAGGGCGCCAGAATTTCAGCACCAAAGGCGAAATAACTCTCATTATCAAGGGGATTCCCCCTGAAAGAAGCTCCGTCCGCAACCTTAAGGATGTCGTAGGCAAATTTTTGATTGACATCAGCCATATGATAATTCAAAGCTTCCGTCTCCCCTCCCCAATATACAAACCATTCACCGTGGAAAGGCAGGTCCATGGGAGTAAGATTTCGCTTGAGGATTGCTTCGGAATCGCTATCCCCAAGAACTTCCCCAAACCGCGAAGCCTTATCTTGAGCGCATATGGGCACAAGGATTAGGCAAACGAAAATAAGGCAGAAGTATCTCATTTGGCCTTTGTCGTTTTCAGCGTCGTCAGGGACTGGTTGTCTTTTTCCTTATCAAAAACGTAATCGATAACCTGCTGATGCCGCAATTTGGAACGAACCGCACTCCCGGCAGCAGGAGAGGCGTAAAATCTGCGGGAGGCTACACGAAACTGGCGGGCATCCGGGAAGTGCATTAACAAATGACTCCAGGCTCCCATATTTCTGGGCTCTTCCTGTGCCCAGACGATATCATCCGCATTTTTATATTTGGAAAGGATCTCCCGAATCTGTTCACTGGGCACGGGGAAAAGCTGTTCCAGACGCACCAAAGCGACGTCATCCCTTTGGAGTTCCTCCCGCGCAGCGAGAAGATCGTAATAGAACTTCCCGGTACAGAAAACCAGTGATTTTACCTGGTCTTTACGCACCTGGCTATCATCGATAACTTCCTGAAAACTTCCCTCTGCAAAATCAGCTACAGTAGAAACGCATTTGGGGTGTCGCAGCAAACTTTTTGGAGTAAAGACAATCAGGGGTTTGCGATACTTTACAAGCATCTGACGCCTCAGCAGGTGGAATAAACTCGCAGGCGTGCTGCAATCGGCCACAAACATATTGTCGCGGGCACAGAGTTGCAGGTAGCGCTCCATACGGGCAGAGGAGTGCTCCGCCCCCTGTCCTTCATAGCCGTGGGGGAGCAACATCACCAGGCCATTTTGCAATTTCCATTTATCTTCGGCAGAGGATATATACTGATCAATAATGATCTGGGCCCCATTGCTGAAATCCCCGAATTGGGCTTCCCAAATGGTAAGGGTATTCGGACTTGCCATGGCATATCCGTAGTCGAAGCCGAGGACACCGTATTCCGAAAGCAGTGAATTATAAATCTGGAATCGACCCTGTTTTTCTTTTATCTGATTTAGCAAAAGGATTTCCTCTTCGCTATCATCAACCTTGACTACTGCATGCCGATGAGAAAAAGTTCCGCGTTCCACATCCTGACCGGTCATACGTACATCATATCCCTGATCCAGTAGCGACCCATATGCCAGAAGCTCGCCCATGGCCCAGTCCAGAGTATCGGTTTCAAAAAACATCTTGCGCCGATCACCGATCAGACGTTCAATTTTTCTAAGGAATTTTTTTCCCTCAGGCAGTTCTGAAATAGCTTTGGCGATGACCTCAAGTCGCTCCCTGGGGACCGACGTATCTACACGGTTCATCATTACTTCTTCTTTCACGCGCTCAAAACCACTCCACTCATCCTGCATAAACGGCTTGATAACCGTCCGCTCTTCCTTGCGGCTATCTTCCAATTCTACTTCAAGGCTCTCTTTGTATTTCTTCTCCAGCCCCTGAACATACTTGTCGTCAATAACGCCCTCAGCGATCAGTTTTTCCGCATAGATATCCCTCGGATTCTTATGGGCGGAGATCATTTTATACAGTTTGGGCTGTGTAAATCGGGGCTCATCCCCTTCATTGTGCCCGTATTTGCGATATCCGAGCAAATCCAGAAATACATCACTGCGAAAACGCATGCGATATTCCAGTGCAAAAAGGGAGGCGTGGACTACGGATTCCGCATCATCTGCATTTACGTGTAATACCGGAGACAAAGTAACTTTGCCTACATCCGTACAATAGGTAGAGGTTCTTCCGTCCAGATAATTCGTGGTAAAACCGATTTGATTATTGACTACAATGTGAATAGTACCGTCCGTACGATACCCGTCAAGCCCTGCCATCTGTACGACTTCATAAACGACACCCTGGGCGGCAATTGCGGCGTCCCCATGAACGAGTATGGGAAGGACCTTAGAAAAATCTTCAGGATAGTGCATGTCTTGTTTGGCCCTGGCAATGCCCTCGACAACGGGCCCGACAGCTTCCAGGTGAGAAGGGTTCGGGGCGATATTCATATTGATGAGCTCTCCGGAGTCCGTCCGGCGTTCAGAGGTCCACCCGAGATGGTATTTTACATCCCCATCGAAGATTTCCTGTTCGTAATCCTTCCCATCAAATTCACTAAAGATATCCCGTGCCGCTTTTCCAAAAATGTTGGTCAATACGTTGAGTCGCCCCCTGTGGGCCATCCCCATCGTAAACTGGCGAACCCCGAGTTCCGCAGCCCGCTCGACTATGGCGTCAAGGGCCGGGATCAGGCTTTCATTCCCCTCGAGGGAGAAACGCTTCTGCCCGACGTATTTGGTGTGTAGAAAATTCTCAAACGACACCGCCTCATTCAGCTTAAAGAGGATGTGCTTCTTTTGGTCAGCCGTAAAGTCGGGGTGGTTGTCATTTACGTTGAGCCAGTCCTGTATCCAGGCAACCCGCTCTGGCTTGCGGATGTACATATACTCCACTCCAATGGCATCGCAATATATCCGTTGTAAGTGCTGGATAATCCCGGCCAACGTGCTGGGTCCAATGCCGAGGACTTCCCCTGCGCTAAAGACCGTGTCCAGGTCCGATGGTTCCAGGCCAAAGTTTTCAATTCCGAGTTTGGGCGAATACTTTCTTCGTTCACGAACCGGGTTGGTCTGTGTAAACAAATGCCCCCGGGAACGATAGCCATCGATAAGCCGGATCACCTGAAACTCCTTTTGCATGGATTGGGGCATCGCAACGGAGGCACCTCCCCCGGTATGAACCAATCCCTTTTGAGAATCAATGCCTATTTCTTCCAGGGCACTCTCCATTCCAAAATCAAATCCCTGGAAAAAAGCCCGCCAACTGGGCTCCACCCTGTCCGGGTTTTCGAGATACTGGTCGTACAAATCTGAAAAAAAAGCGGTGTGAGCCGCATTCAAAAAGGAATACTTATCCATTAAAAGTTTTGCTTTGGCGCTACAAAATTAAGTGATTAAAAATACAACATTCAAGACTTATTACCTTAATTTGGAGATAAATCATTCTTGTTGATTTAAAAATCCTGAAGATCGAGGCAAACACCATTTTAATTCTAATTTTATGAATTGAGATGAAATTTATTTTGAAAATGAAAAATTTATTTATTGTATTCTTTTTTTTGGTTACTTATTGCTCATCGTATGCCCAAACAGTTGGCGATAAAAACCCCATGCTCACGGATAGATTTTTAGCCAGGGCAGCATTATTTGTGCCTTCAAGAGCGTTCCAGGTAGGCGTAAATGGAAATATTGAAACTGAAAATACTGGGGATATAGATTTTGATGAAACCTTTGGCCTGGGCGGGACTCAAAACACCCTTAATCTGGATTTTATGTGGAGATTCTCCAAATCCAAATTATGGTCTGTACGCGGGCAGTATTTCAGCGTTGGTGCAGAAAAAGAAACTACATTAGACAGGGAGATTGAATGGGAGGATGTCACTTACCCGGTGGGGGCTTCAGTTAAAGGAGGTTTTGGGCTGAAATTATACAGGACCTTTTTTGGGAGAGTTATAAGTACGGGTCAAAAACATGAACTGGGTGGAGGCCTGGGTTTTCACGGGCTTAATACCAATGTTTTTATTGAAGGGGAGGCTTTTATTAATGATGCTTCAGCTGGATTTAGAAGAGAGAGTGTAAAGGCATTTCTTCCCCTGCCGAACCTTGGGGTTTGGTACTTTTGGGCGCCTGCTCCGAAATGGGCATTTTCTGCTGAGGTTGACTGGTTCGGTATAAAAATTGGCGAATATTCCGGGGGCTTATGGAATCTAAGTCCCGGTGTTACTTTCCAGCCTTTTAAGACTATTGGTTTTAGTGTGAAGTACCATTATATCAATTATTACGCGAATGTTAATCAAAATAATTGGAATGGTAGTTTTGATATGATATATCAGGGGCCTTCCATTGGTTTAAATGCTAATTTCTAAAAGTACGTATTTTGCACTCCAAAAGATCAAAACATGAAACTTGTGACCCACACATTTATTTCCAAACCTGCTAAATGGCTGTTATTCCTGTGTTTTTTAGGTATTTGCTCAGTGAGTACGGCCCAATACGGAAATAACAATCCCTCTTTCTGGTCAAATGTTCGTTACGGGGGAGGCGTTGGTTTGTCTTTTGGTAATGATGCATTCCTGATCAGCCTTACCCCTCAGGCCATCTACCAAATAAATGACTTCCTGGCAGCAGGTGTAGGACTCAATTATACATATTCAAAAGTAGGGGATACAAGTTTCAATGCCCTGGGTGGAAGCTTGATTACCCTGGCAAACCCAGTCGCGGCCCTCCAACTTTCTGCGGAATTCGAACAGTTATATGTCAATCAGGATTTTGGATTTTTTAGTGAAGATTACTGGGTGCCTGCCCTGTATCTGGGTATAGGCTACGCTGCCGGACCGGTCACTTTCGGGATTCGGTACGATGTATTATACGATGACTTCAAAAGCTTGTATTCGACCCCATGGCTTCCTTTTGTCCGGGTCTATTTCTGATCGGAATCAGACCCCGGGTAATTCCGGCGCCATTGAATTTTCTGCCACTCCCGTTTTAATATCAGACCGCTGAGCTGATGTGCAGCCTCTACGGCATCCGCGGGGTCAATCCCCTGAAAGTCCCGTTCGGGCAGGTCCACAGCATACATCAGATTGAGATACTGGTCAAAATGCTCCATCAAGAGCAGATAAATACTCTCCTTAAAGGTTGAAAAAATTTCGGGTATATCCTCAGCGAGCAGATACTTTTCCGGTATCGAAAAATCGAGTCCGGCCCGGCCATAATCTTTTTGAAGTTGGAGAATCAGGGTGTCGAGCAATCCGGAATTACGGGCTTGTTGGAGCACTTGCAGGCCCCCTGCACTACCTTCCGTCTCATGACCCCCGGCGTTCGACAATTCCCCAGAGTTTTAGTTTTTATGGATTACCCCATCTTTCATCACAAAACGAACCGATTTCAGCACGCCGACGTCCCGAATCGGATCCCCGTCTACCGCAATGATATCTGCGAGAAACCCCGCCTTGAGCTGACCGAGTTCTGAGCCCATACCCAGAAGGGAAGCATTCGTAATGGTCGCGGCGCGCAAGGCCTCTTCAGCGGGCATTCCCGCCTCCACCATATATCCGAATTCCTGGGCATTTGTCCCATGTGGAAAAACTCCTGCATCCGTACCAAAGGCAATGGGTACGCCCCGCTTATAGGCCCTGGCAAACGTGTTCTGAATCTGCGGCCCTATCTCTCGCGCTTTCTGGGCTACAACAGGTGGAAAAAATCCGGGGATTTCAGCGTTCTTCGCGGCTTCTTTTCCGGCGGAAATCGTCGGGACCATGTACACCCCTTTTTCCTTCATCAGATCCATGGTGGCTTCACTCATCAGGGTTCCGTGTTCGATAGTTTGAATACCTCCCTCAATGGCACGGCGCATCCCTTCGTCTCCATGGGCATGCGCGGCGGTAAGCATTCCATAGTCTTTGGCCGTATTGGTTATGGCGCGTATTTCTTCCACCGTAAACTGGGGGTTCTGACCATTTTTGGCCACACTCAGGACCCCACCAGTTGCCGTAATCTTAATGACATCCGCGCCTTCCTTATACCTCTGACGCACTGCCTTTCGCCCGTCCTCCGGTGAATTGACTACTCCATCTGCCGGCCCGGGATCTCCCATGAGTTCCATACTCCTGCCATTGGTGGGATCCGCGTGCCCGCCGGTAGTGGCAATAGCTTTTCCACAAGTAAACAAGCGCGGGCCCGGGGTAAGCCCGGAAGAAATTGCCTTACTTAAAGCGATATTGACCCCGGAGCCCCCCAGGTCGCGTACTGTGGTAAATCCTGCCATAAGGGTGCGCCGGGCATACACAGCGGATTCAAAAGCCACATCTGCGGGATTCATGGTGAATCGTTTTATATAGGTCGTAGGGCTGAATTCACTTTCAATATGCACGTGCATATCGATTAAACCGGGAAGTACCGTTGAGGTGCGAAGATCGATCACGGAATCTGCTGAGGCTCCCACTACATAGCCGTCCCGCACTTCAGCGATCCGGTTTCCATCAATCACAAGGGTTTTCTCCTTGACGAGTTTCCCCGTGGAGACGTCCAGCATTTGCCCGCATTGTATAAATTTTTTCTGTGCCAGACCCGTGGATACAAAGGCCAGCATAATAAGGGTTAACAGGTTTTTCATAAAGGTTGGTTGTTATAATTGGTTATTTCTTTCGTACTTTCTGTTCCCAGGACCAGGCCGATTGCATAGCATCGTCCAGGGTAGACTCCGCACGCCACCCCAGGTCATCATTGGCCTTCCGGGTATCGGCGTAGGCACTGATTATATCTCCGGGACGCCGGTCTACAATTTTATAATCCAGGGACTTCCCACTGACCCGCTCAAAACTCTGGATGACCTCCATGACGGAACTTCCCGTACCGGTCCCTACATTGAAAACTTCGTAATTCACTGCATTCTCGCCCTTTAAAAGTCGCTGCATCGCAATGACATGCGCCCTCGCCAAATCCACCACGTGAATATAATCCCGAATACAGGTGCCATCAGGGGTCGGGTAGTCATCCCCGAACACCGAGAGCTGTTCCCGCATTCCGATAGCCGTCTGGGTAATGAAAGGGACCAGATTCTGAGGCACCCCAAGGGGAAGTTCCCCGATTTCCGCCGAGGGGTGAGCTCCTATGGGGTTAAAATACCGAAGGGAAATAGCCTGTAACCCGGGCCTGACTTTACAGGTGTCCCGGATGATCTCCTCCCCGATTTGTTTGGTATTCCCATAAGGGGATTCCGCAGGTTGTACCGGAGCGTCTTCAGTAATCGGCATGGTCTCGGCCTGCCCATATACGGTACAGGAAGAACTGAATATAAAATGGGCCTGCTCCTTTGCGGTAAGTCCTTGCAATAAATACACCAGGGTGGCGAGGTTGTTTTCATAGTACAGCAAAGGCTCCTCCACACTCTCCCCTACGGCCTTGGAAGCCGCAAAATGAATAATCCCCTGGAGATCTGGGTATTTACTGAAAAAGTGACGGACCTTTTCGCGTTCCCTGAGGTCAAATTTTTCAAAAAGGGGCCGGATACCCGTAATCCGCTCAATTCCGTCAAGTACGCTTTCGGAAGCATTGGAACAGTTGTCTACAATGACGACCTCATATCCCGCCTGTTGAAGTTCTACAGTGGTGTGAGATCCGATAAAGCCGAGCCCCCCGGTTACAGCAATTTGCATAAAATGCGGTTTAATTCAGTATTCAAATTCCTTTAACTCTTGTGATCCACGGTGCACTAAATACAGCTTTACCGGTTCATATAATCAAGCACTGCTGCTGTTATAAATTGCAGTTGTTCTTTGTCCAGTTCTGTGTGCATTGGAAGCGAAATCACCTCCTTGCAGAGTGCATTGGTTACCGGAAAATCATCTTCGGCATACCGGCTGTCGAGATACGCTTTTTGGCGGTGGAGTGGAATCGGGTAGTAAATACCGAAAGGCACCCCGATTGCCGCCAAATGATCGGCCAGGCCATCGCGTTTCCCACCCCCCACTTTTAAAGTATACTGATGGAAGACATGGCAATCACAGGTATCGCAGATCCCCTCACAGCCCCTCATAGTAACGGGAACCGTCAACTGGGCATGAGCTGCAAAAGCGGCATTGTAAAACCGGGCGGCTTCCCTGCGCTGATCACAGTATCTGTCTAGATGTGGTAGTTTGGCCCTCAACACCGCAGCCTGGAGCGAGTCTAACCGGGAATTCACGCCCACCACGTCGTGATAGTATCTTCGATACATTCCGTGATTGACAATCCCCCGGATGGTATGGGCCAGTTCGTCGTTATTGGTGAATATTGCGCCTCCATCTCCGTAACATCCCAGGTTTTTAGAGGGAAAAAAGGACGTGGCGCCTACATCACCCAGAGTACCCGCTTTTTGCAGGCGTCCGTCGGCGAACTTGTAATTCGCCCCGATCGCCTGGGCATTGTCTTCGATTACGTAGATATCGTGTTCCCGGGCAATTTCAAGAATTTCCTCCATTGGTGCGCACTGCCCGAAAAGGTGGACAGGCACAATAGCCCTGGTCTTTGGGGTAATGGCATCGCGGATTGCCTGGGGGTCGATATTGAAGGTATCCGGATCTACATCCACCAAAACCGGGGTCAATTGCAGGAGTGCGATGACTTCTGCGGTGGCAGCGAAGGTGAAATCCGCTGTAATTACTTCATCACCGGGTTTCAGGCCCAATCCCATCATGGCAATTTGGAGGGCATCGGTTCCATTGGCACAGGGAATGACGTGTTTCACTCCCAAATAGGCTTCAAGGTCTTTCTGAAATCCGGAAACTTCAGGCCCGTTTATAAAAGAGGCGTTTTCCAAAATTTGCGAAAACGACTCCTGAATCTGTGGTTTGATGTCCTGATACTGAGCGACCAGATCCACCATTTGAATTTTTCGCATCGAAGGTGATTTATTCTCACAAACTTACGAAAATAGGGGCGGTCAACAACCAATTCATTTAAGAAGCGTATTTTTGGATGAAACCAGGAGGAACGTGTATTTCCTATACGATTTAGCAGTTTTTTTTGTCTGGAATATCCTTAAGCTGGTAGCCCTCGGCAACCCGGGCATCCGTAAATTTGTCATTGGCCGGAAAAACACCATACCCTATCTGAAGCGTATGCGCGATCCGGAAAAACCACTTATCTGGATACATACAGCCTCCCTGGGTGAATTCGAACAGGGATCTCCTGTCCTGGACAAACTCAGCCAGGCCTATCCGAATTACCAATTTCTGGTTACCTTTTTTTCGCCCTCGGGGTATGAGGTCAAAAAAGACGCCTTATCGCCCCATCTCGTGGCCTATCTGCCCATGGACAGCAGTTGGAACACAGCCACTTTTCTCTCTGTGGTACGCCCTGAGATAGCACTTTTTGTAAAGTATGAAGTCTGGCCTGGAATCTACAGGCAAATGGCCCGCCAAAAAATTCCTATCCTCCTGATTTCAGCAATTTTCCGAAAGCGCCAGGCCTACTTCAAATGGTATGGAGGACTGCTTCGGGCAGCACTCCGGCGCGTGAGCCATTTTTATGTTCAGGATTCGCGTTCCAAAAAAAGACTCCTTTCCCTTGGGATAAATAAAGTTACTGTAAGTGGAGATACGCGTTTTGACCGGGTACTTGAAGTAAGCAATACGGCCACGCCCCTGTTATTCATGGATACTTTTAAGGGCAACCGGAAGTGTTTTGTTGCGGGGAGCAGCTGGCCTGTAGATCACCGCCTGATCGCCCCCTACATCAATAAGGCCGGGGACGGGCAGTGTTTTGTCCTGGCGCCCCACAAAATTGACCCAAAGACCATTGAGGAACTGGAGCACCTTTTGGAGAAAAAAACCATACGCTATTCCAATCGAAAGGCCGGAGGGCTGGAAGAAGCCACAGTCCTCATCCTCGACACCATCGGCTTGCTTTCCCAAACCTACCCCTATGCAGAAATTGCCTATGTGGGAGGCGGGTTCGCCACAGGCCTCCACAACACCCTTGAACCCGCTGTTTACGGTATCCCAATTCTTATAGGACCCGGTTTTCACGGCTTCCTCGAGGCAGAAGAACTGGTACGTGCAGGGGGAATACAGGTGGTACATAATACAACGGATTTTGCTGCTGCGGTACACGGTTTATGTGAATCCCCGGAAATGAGGTCCGAAATGGGGGAAATCAATTCAGCGTATATTCAGCAGCATAAAGGGGCCAGCGATACCATTGTCAGGGGTGTCCGCTCCGTATTGGGTTAACCCTGCCATTTCCCCTAAGAATTTTTAGCTAGATTTAGGGCGCCAAACAGACGCCTCACGCCCATGAACCCCAAAATACTTCGAATTTCCCTTATCGCCGCTCTGGCCGGATTCCTATTCGGTTTTGATACAGTTGTAATAAGCGGTGCAGAAAAAAAGCTTCAGGCCCTCTGGGAAACGTCAGATGCCTTTCACGGTACAGTTGTCATTGGTATGGCATTATTTGGCACCGTCATAGGGGCCATGTTCGGAGGAATACCTACCAACAAAATTGGCCGGAAAAAAACACTCGTTTGGATCGGGGTGCTCTATACACTCTCCGCCCTGGGCTCCGCCCTTGCCAATGACCCGATATCCTTCGGAATATTCCGTTTCCTGGGAGGTCTTGGAATTGGCGCCTCTACGGTAGCTGCACCCACCTATATTTCAGAAATTGCCCCTGCAAAGCAGCGCGGACGCCTGGTAGGCCTTTACCAGTTTAATATTGTATTTGGAATCCTGATTGCCTTTTTTTCAAACTACCTCCTCAATGGTATCGGGGACAACGACTGGCGCTGGATGGTTGGGGTGGAGGCCATTCCAGCGGCGATATATACCCTTTTCGCTTTAGGACTCCCTAAAAGTCCCCGTTGGTTGCTCACCCGGGGAGCCACAGACGAAGCAGCTGTGGTTCTGGAACGCATTGAATCTGAATTGACCGTAGATCGCTTGCAACAGGACATGGCCCAGTCTGCCAGGTCTGCCGGAAAACAAGAACACATTTTTATGGGAAAATATCGCTTCCCGCTCGCCCTGGCTTTTCTCATTGCCCTTTTCAACCAGTTTTCAGGAATCAATGCTTTTCTCTATTATGCCCCACGGATTTTTGAAGAGGCAGGACTCGGGGAGAATACGGCCTTATTGAGCAGTATTGGCATCGGGTTTACAAATTTGGTCTTCACCCTCCTGGGTATCTACCTCATCGACCGTTTGGGTAGAAGACAACTCATGTACATCGGGTCGGTAGGTTATATTATTTCTCTGGGGCTGGTAGCTGCGGCCTTCATCCTGGAGTGGTCGGGGATCATGGTTCCCGTATTCCTCTTTGTTTTTATCGCCGCCCATGCGATCGGGCAAGGCGCGGTAATCTGGGTATTTATTTCCGAAATCTTTCCGAATCACCTCAGGGGTTCGGGCCAGTCATTCGGGACCTCCATCCACTGGATTCTCGCCTGGCTAATCCCCTCTTCCATCCCTGTACTTTTTAGTTGGGTCGGACCCGGGCCGGTTTTTGCATTCTTTGCGTTTATGATGGTACTCCAACTGCTTTTCGTCCATTTTATGATGCCCGAAACCAAAGGGATCTCCCTGGAAGCCCTGAGTGAAAAACTCAGTGGTGGGAAAAAGTAATTCAAACCCTGAAAAGCTGATTTTGGATGTGTTACGTATCCTTAAACCATTCAACATTTATGTCGATCACGCGGATAAAAGGGGGAATCTCTCAATTGGTCGATTTGAAAGTGGGAGAACCACACAATGTGCTGTTTTTTAGTATCTTGTTAGAAACTATATGAAAATGGCAAATGATTTTTCAATGGGAACCCGTTTGCTAAACGGCTTCCTCAGTGTAATGGTTGTGATCCTGGTCCTGATTCTCGGGGCCGTTCTGATCACCATGTTACTGGCACTCGTAGGAGTGGTTTAAGTTCTTCTTTTGCACTGTGACTAAAAACGATGAACACGGGCATCACGCCCAAAAAGAAAACGCCCTCCTTTTCGGAGGGCTTTTTGTTTCACAGGGGAGGTATGCCCGAAAACTTAGGTGTCGTTTGGTCAAAAAAACACATAACACTTGACAGGTATCTCAGAAATATTGAAAAGAAAGCCGGGCGTTCTTACTGCCATGGATGTGCCGCTTTCCTGAGCCGGTCCATAATGGCGATACCTATTCCGGTTTCGGGCAAGGGTTCTGCAATAATAACTTCCACATCCGATTCCTGCAATTCGTGAAGGGCCGAAAAAATCTTTGTAGCGTATTCCTTGAGGTCCCCTTTGGGAGCCAGCGTTCGGGTTTGTAAAAAGGACGCAGGCATTTCCCCTTTAAAACTTATAAACCCCGCCTTTAAAGGGTCTATACGCTTGAGGATTTCCGGTCGATACAAATAAAAAGGCTTTGACGGACTGTAGTGGGAATCGAGCATCCCCGGGGCCTCCGGACCTCCCGACTCAATTGTTTTCGCAGATTCAGGGAGGACGGTTACGAGATCCTCCCGCGTGATCCCACCGGGTCTCAAAACAACAAAACCGTCAGGTTCCAGACGGACGATAGTCGATTCCAGTCCTACCCGGGTGGTTCCCCCATCCAATACAAAGTCCACTTCCGGCAGATGGCGTTCCACATGTGCGGCCCGGGTGGGGCTGAGTCTCCCAAACTTATTTGCACTTGGTGCGGCAATGGGACAACCGGATGCCCGAATCAACCCCAAAGCCAATGGGTGATCTGGCATTCGAATACCCACAGTCGGCAATCCTGAAGTGACAATGTCGGGAACCAGATCTGTCTTCGGCAAAATCAGGGTAAGCGGTCCGGGCCAAAACGCTTCGGCCAGTTTTCCTATACGGGGATCTCTGGACGTACTGAGTTCTTCAAGCTGCGGCAGATCGGCAATGTGGACGATAAGGGGATCAAAAGAAGGGCGCTGTTTCACTTCAAAAATCCGGGCCACTGCCATTGGATTTAAGGCATTGGCGCCCAGACCGTACACAGTTTCGGTAGGAAAGGCGACTACACCTCCCTCTTTTATGATTTTTGCCGCATTTTCCAAAGCAGTCATGGCATCGGGAATTTGAGGCAAAAATAAGTCTTTATCGGCTATGGAAGTGGCTGCATGTACAAGCGCTGCTGTAATCTCAGTAACCCAAGGCCTCCCTAAACGCTTTTTACATGGATAGATGAGGAGTCCCGGCCGGGTATTGAGCTGTTTCACTCATCTTCATGTGGTACAAAAAAACCCGTCACAAAGACGGGTTCTCATAAGTACAGGTGGGGAGACTCGAACTCCCAAGCCTTGCGGCACTAGTACCTGAAACTAGCGTGTCTACCAATTCCACCACACCTGCATCGGGTCTGTAAAATTACAAAACAGGCGGCAAATGTAATAAAATAATTACAGTAGAAGTGGGTTACATCTGTTGAATTTGACAACACTTTTTGGGTCCTGACCGATTTAGTATCTTCACCAGGATTCCCTAAGGTTCTCGTTCAACCCGCAATGAAGCACAAATAAAACTCCAATATGGAAATTGAAAAGGTAAATCTCGAGGAAAAATTAGGCCTCTTCAGTGCGCATTGGTCCCCAAAGGTAATCGGAGAACTCAACGGTCAGTTGGTAAAAATTGCAAAATTCAAGGGCGAATTCATCAAGCACAAACACATAAATGAAGACGAACTGTTTTACGTAATCCAGGGCGAATTGTTCATCGAGTTAACCGATAAAACCCTTAATCTTAAAGCTGGAGAATTTGTCATTATCCCCAAGGGTACTGAGCACAAACCGTATGCTCCAAAAGAAGTAAGTGTTTTGCTTTTTGAACCCGTTTCAACCCTAAACACGGGAGAGGCTAAAAATCATTTAACCCAATCAGAATTGGACAGGCTTTAGTTTAACACAAAGAATAACTATGAAAAAAAATCGGATATTTCAACTCCTCTTGTTAAGCTTTTTTCTTACCACTACGGGTACCACCGCCCAGGTAGTTGCCAGAAACGGCATGGTGGTTTCGAGCAATAAAATAGCTTCCGAAGTGGGCATTGAAACCCTGAAAAAAGGGGGAAATGCCATTGACGCCTCTGTGGCCACTGCCTTTGCCCTGGCCGTTACCCATCCTACGGCAGGAAATATCGGCGGTGGCGGGTTTTTGGTGTTTATGGATTCTACAGGAGCTGCCACCACGTTTGACTTTCGGGAAAAAGCCCCGCTGAAAGCAACAGCAGATATGTTCCTGGATACCAATGGGGAATTGCCAAAAGGAGTGAATCTTTTCGGGAGTGAATCGACTGACAACCACATAGGGTTGAAGTCCGTTGGTGTTCCCGGAACTGTAGCCGGTCTCTACCTGGCCCATCAGAAGCACGGAGTACTCCCCTGGGAGGAACTGGTGCAACCCGCTATAGATCTGGCAGAAAAAGGTTTTGAGCTCCCCTGGAACCTTGCCCAGGCTGGAGCCTATTTCGCAGCCAATTCACCCGTTCCTTTTTTACAAGACTATTTTAAGAATGAAGCCGGCGAACTCACCACATTCGGAACCCTTTGGAAACAACCCGAACTCGCCAAAACACTGACTGAAATTCGGGATCACGGCCACGATGGCTTTTATAAGGGGGTAGTCGCCCAGGAGATCGCCCGGTATATGAAAGAGAATGGCGGCCTGATTTCCCTGGAAGATCTCCAGCGGTATCAAGCAGTGGAACGCAAACCAATTAAGGGCACCTTCAGGGAGTACGAAATCTACTCTATGGCCCCACCCAGCTCCGGGGGGGTTGCCCTGGTTGAAATGATGAATCTGATGGAGCAGGCGGATTTGGAAGCCATCGAGTTCAACTCCACGGCTTACGTACATTTACTGGCAGAGGTGATGCGCCGGGCCTTTGCCGACAGGGCGGAACACCTGGGCGACCCGGATTTTAATATCGATATCCCTATAGAAAAACTCACCTCCAAGGAATTTGCGGAAAGACGCTTTAAGAACATAGATATGAGTAGGGCTTCGGTGAGCGATTCCACCAAATTTGGACAGCTCTATGACGGTAGCAGTACCACCCATTTTTCCGTAGCTGATCGTTTTGGAAATGCCGTTTCCCTGACCTATACGCTGGAATATCCCTACGGCTCCGGAATGGGGTCTGAAAAACTGGGTTTTATCTTTAACAACGAAATGGGGGACTTTAACCCGAAACCCAATTTCACCACAAGCGATGGCCTGATCGGGACCCCACCCAATACCATAGAACCCGAAAAAAGAATGCTTTCGAGCATGACCCCGACCATTGTAGCCAAAGATGGAAAACCCTACCTGATTGTCGGCAGTCCCGGGGGAAAAACCATTATCAATACGGTATTCCAGACCGTGCTTAAAGTACTGGCCTATGAGATGCCGGTGGACAAGGCTATCGAATCCATGAAAATCCATCATCAATGGCTGCCGGACCAAATCCGCTATGAGCGGCTCTTGCTCTCCCCGGATACCCGTCAGGCCCTCGAAGCCATGAACCATGCCCTGACTCCAACAAATTCCCTGGGGGAATTGATGGGTATACAGATCGATGCTGAGAATAAAATCATGGTAGGGGCAGCCGATTCTTCCAGTCCACAAGGTGCTGCGGTAGGGTATTAAAAAGTACGATCCTAATGATCAGTTTTACACATTTTATCTGGCTGGGTAGTCTCAACAAAAAAGCCGACTCCTAAAAGTCGGCTTTACCTTGTTGTACAGGCGGAGAGACTCGAACTCTCACACCTTGCGGCACTAGATCCTAAGTCTAGCGTGTCTACCAATTCCACCACGCCTGCAAAAGGACTGCAAATATAAATTTATTTTTTATTTGTACCACATCTCTTCTTTCGGAATCCGACCGGGTGGCTGCTGTACGTAAAAACATTGATTGATCTGAGTCCGACGAAAATAATGGTTTAAGCTATTTCGTCGTCATGGTTTCCACTCCCTTCCAATTATCCTCAATCTCCTGGGTGATCAGTTGGGCGGCCCGGTTCAGGAATAATTTTGCCGGCTGGTCCTTGATATTGCTTTTAAAGATCTGCTGAAAAGTTACTGCAGCCATAGCGAATTCCTTATCCAAGAACAAGGTCATCGCATCATCGAAAGTCTTGAGGTTTGAGAGCTTGTGATTCTGAAGGTCCTCGGCATCTCCATTAATACACTCATAGAGGTCGATGGGTTTCATTTTCCCTTTGGGCTGCACGCGACCGAGGTATCTGAAATCAAATTGGCCCGGGTTGGTGAGGTTTGCCTTGCACTCCTGGGTCAGCAATATCGAGGTGCCAAAATGCTTGGAAAGCCCTTCGATCCGGGCCGCTGTATTGACTGTATCGGATATAATGGCGGCGTCCAGACGCTCATTGTCCCCCGTAATCCCCATAATCAGTTTCCCACTCTGCATGCCCACCCCAATATGTACGGGGAGCCGTTTTTTAAGCGCCCTTTCTTTATTGTATACCTGTAGTTCCCGATGCATCTCTACCGATGCGGTAAGCGCGCCCTGGGACCCTTCGGTAAACAGGGCCATAAAGCCATCGCCTAAATACTGCATGATAAAGCCACCATTTTTCCGGACGATGGGGCCCATACGGTTGTTAAAGCCGTTGACGAATAAGAAGTTATCCGTCGGACTCAGCCCTTCCGAGATGGTCGTAAAACCGCGGATATCGACAAAAACAACGGTCACCTCCCGCTCGACCAGGTCGCCGAGAAAAACCTCAGTAATCTTTGCCTTGCCGAGGGATTTTATAAACTCTGAGGGAACAAATTTCTGGCTCACGTCGTGAATTTTCCGAATGGCCTCCTCCCGGTCCTGTACTTCCTTAAGCCCTTTTTGATAGAGGTGTGCGCTTTCAATGGCCGTGGCCGACTGGAGGGAAATCGTGGTGAGTAATTTAAGCTCGGCAGCGGTGTATTCCACCTCCTCTTCATGGCCAATGATCACCATTCCAAAGGTCCGGTGTTTGACCTTTAAGGGGGCGTACATTACGGTTTTTAAATGCTTTAGGGCCGGATTTGCAGCGATCCGCTCAGCAGGTACGATAGCCGAAACCCCCCGGGTTATGAGGGCCCGGAGCACATCTTTCTGTTGTTCTATAAAGGCCTGGCTTTTAGGATTCTCCCCCAGGCGGGCGATCTGATGGACAGTATCCTTTTCCGGATCGTAAATCAGGAAAAGGGCGTGGGTGGTGTCGATAATCTGGGAGGCCTCCTCCAGGGTGACTTTGGCTATGGACTCCGCATCAATTTTCTCCGAAATCAACTCACTCAGGTCGTAAATCATATTGATCTCCCGATAGAGACCCAAAACTTCCTTCCCGATTTTCTTCTTTTCCCACTCTTTCTGAAACAACAGCTTCAGGGTATCAAAAATGAGCAATGCCTTTTCGGAAGAATACCGAAAGGTGCCAAGCACCTTATCTTCGTGGGTTAAATCCATGGCGTATTTGTACGTACCCTCCGCACCCCAGAGTACCTGCCCGCCAACTGTTTCAAAAGAACACTCCATACCCTCGCCCGCCCGGAGCTTGTTTAGGACTTCCCGGGTGGCTTTATCCCGTTTAAGGATATGCTTAATGGCACGATCTGCGGTGGATAAACTCATTTATGAATTAAAGGTTGAGGATTTCCTCGGCGATGGATAGCATCTCGTCCGGGTCAAAAGGTTTTGTCATATACTTGTCAGCTCCCATATCCAGGCCCTTTTGTCGATCCACTTCCTGTCCTTTGGCCGTAAGAAGAATGATATAGGTCTCGGTAATATTGAGTTCTTTTTTCACCTTTTGGCAAACCTCCATCCCATTCATTTTGGGCATCATCACATCGAGGAAGACCAGGTTGGGTCGCTCCTCCTGAATGATTTTCAGGGCATCCGCCCCGTTATCGGCGAACAACAATTCCACCCCTTCGTCTTCCAAATCTTCCAGGGTTTGCTCAATCAGCATTCGTATATGGGCTTCATCGTCGACTATTAGTAATTTTTTATCCATTGGATCTATTTGCATTTATAAATTTAGGATTGATTCCGGGCTACTGGTACACAAAGAACATCACGTTCTCCATGCCTTCCTGGAATTTGAGTTCTTTTATAGCTTTCTTCTCGAGCTTGTCGAGGGATTTGAGCATAATGATGTCCGGCTTCATTTCCGCAGCGGTCTCCATGAGTTTGTCCGGGTTGGCCTCCATCACCTTGTACCCCCGTGCGGTAAGCACATCCGTAAGGGACTTAACGGTACTGGCGTCCTCATCCACCACCAATACCCGTTTGCGGGAAACTCCTTGTTCTAAAAGCTCATCGACCTCGTGAAAAAGCTTTTCTGTATCGATCGGCTTGGTCAGGTAGCGGTCTACACCAATGCGGAAACCGCGTTCCTTATCCTGGACAATGGACAGGATGATAATGGGGATGTCCATGGTCGCCGGGTCGTTCTTAAGCACGGCCGCTACATCAAACCCGTTGATCTCAGGCATCATCACATCCAGGATAATCAAGTCGGGCTTATTCATTCGTACGGCATCCAGGGCTGCTTTCCCGTTGGCCGCCTCTTTCACCTGGTACCCGGCCTCTGTGAGTTCCTGTCTGAGCAATGACCGGATGGGTGTATCGTCATCCACTACGAGTATGGTTGGGGAGTCGCCCAGAGCCTTACTGGAAGAGTGCTTGATCTGTGTCTTCAGGCTGCTGAGGATACGGTCCAGTTTGATAGGCTGCTGTCCGTCCTGTCCCATCAGGGGTACGGAGAAGAAGAAGGTGCTGCCTACATTGGGCTCACTGCGCATCCAGATGATACCCCCGTGATGTTCTATAATTTCACGGCAGATTGGAAGGCCCAGTCCGGTACCTTTGGGTTTATCAGTCAGGGTATCCCCTGCCTGGCGGAACCTTTCAAAAATCTTGTGCTTGTCTTCATCCGCAATACCCACGCCCGTATCCTGTACCTCCACAATCACCTGATTGTTGTCCAGGTAGGCTTCAAGGACCACAGAGCCTTTGTCGGTAAATTTAACAGCATTCGAAAGCAGGTTAATGACTACCTGGATGAGCTTATCCTCATCTCCGCTTATCAGGGGGAGGTTTTCCGGAATGTTCTTTTGTAGCTTCAGGCTTTTCTCCTCAAAAAGTGACGAAGTGGCCGACACTGCCCTGCTGATAACATCCTGAATAAAGACGGGCTTCATATTCCATTCCATACGGCCCGACTCTATTTTGGCCAAATCCAGTACATCGTTGATCAGGCTGGTCAGGCGTTCCCCTTCAGAAACCACGACATCCAGGTTATCACTTACCTGCTTCATGGTCTTTTTGATTTTTTGATCGTCCACATTCACGGCCGGAAAGACCTTGTCTACGAGCCGCTTCCGGATGATTTTGGCAAACCCGAGTACGGAGGTCAACGGGGTGCGCAACTCATGGCTGACAGTGGATAAAAATGCGCTCTTGGCCTCATTGGCATCTTCAGCCCTGGCCTTGGCTTCTTTGGCCTCCTCAAAAAGTTCGGCGTTGTGCAGTGCCACCCCCACATTAATGGCAATGGTGCTGAGGAGGTTTTTATCCTCCTCGGTAAAGCGGCCTTCCTGGGTCAGGCTCTGTACACTCAGGACCCCGATAATATCATCTTCCACCGGAATGGGGACCCCCAGGTAGGAGATGGCCTGTTTCCCGGTTTGCTGAATCCCGTGCTTATTGTATTCCGCCATAATATCCACATCCCTGTTGATGAGCATAGACTCCCCGGATTGGATAATGCGGGAGGTCAGTCCCTCCCCGAGCTTGAAAGGAGGCATATCATCCCCGTCCTGGTAGGGAAAGTTGATCATGTTGGTTTCGTGGTCGAGAATGGCCAGATAGGTGATGTCCGAATTAAAGACGTCCTTCATCTTATTCCCAACCAGTTGAATGAGTTCCTCGAGTTCTAACTTATCGTTCAGGGCTTTGGTCACAGAATTGACTGTGGCCAATTCGTTGAGGCGTTGTTGTACTTCTTTGGTGCGGTCCTGTACCTTATCTTCCAGGGCCTTGCGCTGGTTGACCAGGATGCGGGTCCGTGCCCGTACTATAAAGTATAAAAGGGCCAGGGCGCCCAGGGCGTATAATGCATAGGCCCACCAGGTGCGGTACCAGGGGGGTGTGATTGTAAAAGGGACTGAAACGGCTTCCGATTCCTCCCCGTATATATTCCTCGCCTTGACGTTAAAGGTGTATCCTCCGGGGGGCAGGTTGATGTATTCCCGCGTGGTCTGTGTGGTCCAGTCGGACCATTTGGTATCAAAACCGGAGAGTTGCGTACTGTATTGTATTTCTTTCTGGCCTATAAATAAGGGAGCGGCATACCCGAAATTAACAGAGTTATTATCGGACGAAAATTGAAGGTTTTCAGGAAGTTCAATGTTTCCGCTGTAGATCAGCGAATCCCCGGCTACTGAAATACTGCGTATGTCTGTATGAAAATCGGGGATGGTAGGCGTCTCCAAATTCCCTTCATACCGTATGGCGCCGTCAGGACCGGAAAACCAGATTACCCTGGAGCCATCTGCTTGGGCATCTTCGGCGTAAACGGTGAAAATTCGGGTGTTTTTAAGTTCTTTAAACGTTTCCGTATTAACTACCTTGTACTCGCCATTGACCTTCTCAGCAACTAAAATACCTGTTCCAGTACTAAAAAACACTTTACCGTCGGAAGTTTCCAGAGGCTGAGTCCCGGGTCTGTCCCAATCCAGATACTCGTCAAAAAAGAAGGTGCGCTCCTCAAATCGATCTGTTTCCGGGTTATATCCATACGTTTTTTCGACTTCTCCCGAAAAAACAAAAATTTCCCCATCTATGGCATTGAATCCCACACCTGCATCCGGCAATCCTTGCTCCACTCCGTATTTTATATACTCGGAGGCCTCAAGGTCCAGTTTCCCATCCCTGTAGGCTGGCACCAATTTTACCATCCCATCTTCCTGTCCATTGTTGGTCCAAAAGTAGCCCTCGCTCGACTCAAACAGCTCACCAGTACCTGAAATTAATTTGGTGGTAGAAGATTCTTCTACAAACTGATTTAACTGTTCGTCAAAATAAAAACTGTTAAGTCCTTGTTGGTGTTCTACCAGGATCCGTTTCGGATCGGAAGTGGACTGATTGATTAGGCGTGCCCTGAAATCATAATTCACATCAGGCCGAACCATATCGATTGAAGTGCCCGTAATCTCAAACATCCCCACGCCATTGGTACACGCATACAAACGATTTCTATATTCAAAGAAATTCCCTACCTGCCCATTCGTGCCGGGGATTATTTTTACTTGTTTTGAATCTTTTTCTAAATAACCTACCCCATTATTCGTGCTGAAATATACAATGTCATTGAATTTATAGGTAGCGAAAACAGTGGTCGTAAGGCCCATATTCGCATCTACGGCCGTAAATGTGGAATTCAGATTCACACTGGAAATCCCATTGAATAAAGTCATCCAGAGTACCCCCCTGGAGTCTAAATACGTGTAGGTTGCACTGCCATCCTGTAGGCCGTTTTCCGAGGTGTACTTCTGGATGAATTCCCCGTTATGGCCCATCAGGTAAGCCCCGTCGCCAAAAGTGTTAAAAACGTAGCGACCATCTTCCAGGGCAATACCGGGCAAATATAATAGCCCGTAAATTTCTTCGTCGATTTCTGTTTTAAAGGGTGTAAAAGTATTTCCATCATACAGAAAGAATCCCTGGGTCCGGGTACCGATGAGGACCTTGTCATCATAGGGCAACATACTGTAAATACGTTCACTTGCAAACTGCTCGCCGCCGGGCACCAACTCAAAGGTGTCATCGTCAGTGAGGTAACACAACCCCCGATCCCAAATTCTCAAATAGTATACATCATTGACGATGGCTCCCACGTGGTAACCCTGTTCGGACTCAATTACTTTCATGTTTTCCCCATCCCAGAAATACAATTTGAATTCGGTTCGAAATACTACCCGCCCCTTATAAAAATCGATTTCCCATACGTCGGCAAAAATCCGGTGTTCCTCAGGAATTTTATCCATAAGGGATACATACTCCATTTCTCCTTTAACCCCGGGGGTCAGATATCCAAAATCGCCGCCGCCTCCAATAAAGATCGTGCCCTTATCATCCTTCGCCATGCTCCGGCTCGAACCATTAATCTCTATGTACCTCCAATTCACCCCATCGAATTGGAGCGGCCCTGCCTGGTTGGCAAAATACATGATGCCGTTGTCATCCTCCAGGGCCCACCAGTTAATGGGCGCTGCATCGTATTCCTGATACTTATAATTGGTGATTAAAGGCCTTCCTATCTGCTCCTGGGCAGTCATCGGAACAAGGGACAAAAGAAAAATCCCAAGCAGGCCAAGTCTAAGGCCCGAAAGGGAAGGAATCTCAAAGTTTTGCATAGTGTTTGGTTGAGTAAATA
>Ga0272441_10004504_pt1 | contig 25135 bp, 16 predicted proteins | sample SSMProp6N_FD_193582 | JGI IMG/M metagenome (GOLD analysis project Ga0272441, IMG submission 193582) | Marine sediment archaeal communities from Little Sippewissett salt marsh, Falmouth, MA, United States - SSM-Prop-6N | ecosystem: Environmental > Aquatic > Marine > Wetlands > Sediment ...
CCTGCGTATTGGTCCAGGTCGCGCTTCAGCACCTCTTGAGCATTCTTCGACACAATTCACTGGTATCCATCTTGAGTATCTTGCCGAGGCGCTTCCGGTCTTCCTTGATCTGCCATGTCTCATGTAGAGACTCCAGAATCAGATCGATCATCTTCTTCGCCATTGAATGGCGCGGCGCCTCAGCCAGACGATAGTGCGCCCAACGCCCTTCCTTTCTGCTTTCGACCAGGCGGGCGCCCCTGAGTATTGAAAGATGCTTGGATACGGTGGACGGCGCCAGTCCAAGCAACTCGATGAGCTGGCACACGCACAATTCCCGGCCTTCCAGTGCGCAGAGAATCCGCACACGACTCTCGTCGCTGAGCGCCTTCAGCTTACTCATAATGTCTTGCATGCCATCTCCTATATTTCGCCATATGGCGAAAGGTTAGAAGTATTCCTTGTTTTGGTCAAGACAGAAAAGGATCAGAGTGCGCTGAGCGTTCTGGCAGCTACGGTGCTGCATTCCGGTTCCGGGGCCATCACGGCCGCGCGGCACCAGACTGCGTGCGGGCGTGCCGTTCCCCGCGCTGGTCGAACCTAACGCACCGACCGGGCTCACGGTCAGGGAATAGGTGTCCGGTTTGGGGCGCCGGCCCACAGTTAGAAGCGCGAGACGGGCCTGCCGCGCGTACCGGATAAGTCGAAGGCCATATTCTCTGCTGAAAAAGCGCTTGATTGCGTGTACTGTGCCGATAATCGTCAATCACCAATCGTCAAATCTCAAGGGAGGGGCGGACCATGAATCGAATCGTGCTGATGCTTTCTGTGTTGCTCTGTCTGTCCGCGGTGCGCGCCCGGGCAACCGATTACTATGTCGCGCCGCACGGGAACGATTCCGGGCCCGGCACCCGATCCCGACCCTTCGCCAGCATTCAGAAGGCGGCCGACAAGATGAGCGCCGGCGATACCTGCGTCATCCGTGCCGGCACGTATCGCCAGGCTGTTGTTCTCGACGACATATCCGGCCAGCCGGGCAAGCCGATCCGGTTCAGGGCCGCCAAGGGCGAACGCGTGGTTCTTGACGGCACCGAGCCGATACAGGGCCGCTGGTCTCCGTACACGAACGCGATCTACAAAGCACCCCTGGACGAAGAAGATGTAAGTCAGCTTTTTGTCGACGGCCGGATGCAGATCGAAGCACGCTGGCCGAATATCGAATTCGGCGATCTCCTGAAACGTGAGCGCTGGGCGAAAGCCGGCCCGGGCAGCTGCTACGGCACGATGGTCGATTCGAACCTGGCCACAACGGCAATCGACTGGACCGGCGCGTTGGCCACCCTGAACGTGGCCCACCAGTGGTCGACATGGTGGACCTTCGTGGCATCGCACGAGAAGGGGAGCGACACGTTCACCTACGAGAAGAAGCTGGGCGGCATTGCCAACTATGCGAACAAGCCGAAGCGCTGGGAGGATGACTATTACTACCTCACCGGCAAACTGGAAGCGCTGGACGCGCCGGCGGAATGGTTCCATGACACCGAAGCCGGGCTGCTCTACCTGCGCACGGATGACGGCAGGAGCCCGGCCGGTCGGCGGGCGGCCTACAAGAAGCGGATCTACGCGTTCGACGCGAGCGGTTGCGCGCATCTGGAGTTTGCCGGGCTGGACTTCTTTGCCTGCACCTTTCGACTTGCCGGCTGCAGCAACTCGGTTGTGGATTCCTGCCGACTGCTGTTTCCGACCTGCTCGCGGCGCAAGCGGCCAGGTGGCCGCACGCCCAGGCCGGTAACCACTGTTCGGGGCGACGACAATATTGTCCGAAATACAGGCATTGCTTATGCCAGCCACACCGGGTTAGACGTGACGGGCAACCGGAACGTTGTGGAGAACTGCATCATCCATGACACAGGCTGGAGCGGCAAGGGGCCCGTACTGCGAGTCACGGGCGAATGGGCTGACGCCATCCGCGGGAACGGCAATATAGTCCGGCGCAATACCCTCTATAACGGGGAAGGCGTGATTCTGTACTACCGCGGCGGCAGCCATCTGCTGGAGTATAACCATGTGTTCAACGGCGGGTTGCTGACCAAAGATGTGGCCCTCGTCTATACGAGCACGCCGCTCTGCGCGGGGAGCATTGTGCGGTATAACTGGGTCCACGGCTGCCAGACCGATCCCTTCATCGGCCGCGGCAAGGACGGCGGCGGCATCGGCATCCGCGGCGATGACATGAGCCGAGAGCTGACCGTGCACCACAACGTCGTGTGGGACTGCGGCATGGTCGGCATCATCGTCAAGGGCGACAACAACAACGTATACAACAATACCGTGTTCGGCGTCGGCCCGGCCGACACCGATAAGCGCCATAGCCGCTACGGCGGACACCTTCTCATCCCAACGCGAGCGGAGCCCAAGAAGGCCTGGGCAAAATGGCAGGAGAAATGGCCGTTGCTGAAAGTCCAGAATGCGAACAGCTTCTTCATCAACAATGCGGTCTGCAGCATCACATGGCGCAACAAGCCGCTGCCGGACAGCCCTCGGATCGCCAACAATCCGATCCTGCCGCGCCGCGCAGAGGAATGGCTGCGCGACCCCGCGAACCTGGACTTCCGGCCGGGAGCCCGCTCGCCATTGACAGACGCCGGCATTGCCGTTCAGGGGCTGACCGGCAGCTACAAGGGCAAAGCCCCGGACGTCGGCGCCTACGAACACAACGGACGGTTCTGGAAACCCGGCGCCGACTGGCAGTGGGCCGACAGGCCGTGAAGCGCGGGCCGGTGGCCGCGCCGCCGAAGCCAGCCCGCTTCGCCACGTTTTGTGCCCATGAGTAGGGGCCAATCTGCTCCGAGCGGGCCCGAAACAGGCACTAAGCCGGAACGATTCAGAAGGGAGAGTCGTCAGAAGGTGCTTGTCGTGAGAATCGCCAATAACACCAATGGTTTTGGAGGCCAAGAGCTGTCTGCAATGCAGTTGAAACGGGGCACCAAATGGTGAGGGAACCTTCGGCGGTTGGTCCACAGATCGGCATCAGAATCGCTGCCCCCCTCCTCTAGATTCACCGCTGAGGCGCTGAGGCGCAGAGAAGATTTCGACGCAGAGACTTCTCTAAGCCCCTGAAAATGGGTGCTACACTTGGCACTGACGGCAGGGGTATTGAAAGGGGGCCCCCGCCCCAGAATCAAATCGTAAACGATCTGCCCAGATCGAAGAGAACAACTTCGGAAGTTGGGATGGATGGGGCATGGGCGCGCTGTTCAGCCGGGAGACTGATCCTTACTCGTACACTTACTCTTACACGCAAGTCTATCCCGAAAATTTGGAGAGAGTCGCGTGTAAGAGTAAGTGTACGGGGATATGGGGCGTGCCGGGGGTCCGGGGCCGGGGATCTGAGACCAACGGGCAGCTTCGTCGGGCCCCGATTCGAGTTGAATCCGTCACGCCGCGCACGCGGACTATTTCGTGATCCTGAATCCTGTTGGCCCAAGAGGCGGCGGGTCAGGACCTGGGCCGAGTATTTCAAAATCATCGTAGTAGGCATCACCATTGGCATGGAATGGCCAGCAGAATATCCGCAAGTATGCCGCATTGGCCGGAGCTGTTCTGGTGATTGACTCTTTGCCCCATGCGGTCGTTCCCTCTCTGGGACCGTACCAATACCTGGCCGTGGAAATGGCCTGCTGCGAACTGTCCAGGAAATAGACGGCAAGTGTGTTGATGTTGGATGTCAGATTCTCGGTTCTCACATATCCATGCACCGTGTACGGTGCGCACGACCATATGCAACCCTAACGACCCGGTTCTTGCCGCTGAAGCTGCAAGGTCTAACGAATGGCCGCCACCCTCATAGAACCAGCCATCCCATCCACTCTCGAAACCCGGATTGTGAAGTAGATTGGCATTCGCCGGAGTTGACACGCCGCCAATCGTCAACATGAATAGGATGCCGCCGATGAATCGATGCCTCATGGTTCGTGCCTCCGCGTTTGTTGGCCCGGCCCCCGCCCGACCGCCGCGCTTCCTACCGTGCGCTTGTCCTTTCCGCTCCGTCCGCGTGAGCAGGGAGCGGCTCAGATACGGACTTCGGATCCGGTCCGGGCCGATTCGTAGATCCCGTCGATGATCTTCTGTACGGTCATGGCCTGCTGCGCTTCCTGCTTGTTCAGCGCGAACGGCTTCTCGAGGATCACATGCTTGCCGGCGTTCAGGGCATCGATCGACACCGAGGCATGCAGGAAGTTGGGAAGCGCCACCATGACCGCGTCGATGTCGGCGTCGGCGAGCAGGTCCGGGTTCTTGTCCGCGATCGCGACGACCTCCGCGTCCGCGTAGCGTTGAACCGGCTTGATATGACTTGCCGAAATCGCGCCCGCCCCGATCATGCCGACTTTCAGTGTTGCCATGTCGCCTCCCGCTTCTCCCCGTTGAACGGCCATCAAGACGCGTAGAATAGCGGAGCGCGGCGGACACGGCAACCCTGCGTGTGCCGGGCTGGCGCCTCCGGCTTTCGCCGATTTCTGTTGGACGATGTCCACTTTCTGCCGGACGCCACGGCATTGCTGAAGCGTCTATACGATTTCCTGGATGTGCACGTGCTGTTCTCGAGTTCGGTTGCCCTGGCGATGCAGGCATCAGCGCATGATCTGTCTCGTCGCGCGCGCCTGCTGGATCTTCATGTCTTTTCGCTTCGTGAATACCTGGCGTTCGCCGAGGGCCTGTCGCTTCCTCCGCTCGACCTGGGCCAGCCGGCCGCCGAGCAATGGGAGCCGGAGCACGTGCGAGCAGGCCGGTTCTTCGATGAGTATCTTCAGGGAGGTCTTCTCCCGTTTGCGCTGGAAGAGCCCGAGCCTCTTGGCTTTCTGCGGGACATCATCGAGACGGTGGTCAGCAGGGACATCCCTTCCATAGCTCGTCTGATGGTGGATGAACTCGAGTGCATCGGACGTCTGCTCCGCTTCGTCGGACGCTCAGCGGTGGACGGCATCAACTACTCGACGCTTTCCAGAAACCTCGGCATCACCAAGTACAAGGCGGAGCAATACGTGGGCTGACTGGAACGCGCTTTCGTCCTGCACCGGGTCTTCCCGGCAGGCACGAACGTTCTTCGCGAGCCGAAGGTGGTGATGGCGCCCCCGACGCCCTGCTCTACCGGGACATCGAAGACGCTGTCGGCGGACTCCGGGAGGATTTCTGCGTGGAGGCACTGAAGCAGGCGGGCGTTTCGTTTCAGTATCTCAAGAGCACACGGGGCGCGAAGACCCCGGACTACCTGATCGAAGGCGGCCCGTCCCAACTTGCCATTGAGATTGGCGGTCCGGGCAAGGGACGCGCCCAGTTCAAGGGCGTACAGATCGACCGCAAACTGGTGTTCGCGCATAGCGCGACCCCCGGCCGGCACCGGCTGCCGCTCTTTCTATTGGGCTACCTTTCCTAGTCCCAGCATGGCAGAGTACGTGTACGAGTAGTGTTACCTATGTCCGTGGATAATCTGTTACCTGTGTCTCAGGTTGCACAACCAGCGTCAGACATGGCCCCGGGGTCTCGAGTCAACCCGCGAAGGCATCGTCCCAGGGGGACCAGGGGTCGGACCCCGCATCCCACAGATGAGTTTCTTGACCGTACGGGGATCGGCAAGAATGATGGATGGGCGCGCACTTGACCTTGTTGTTGCCGGCGGCATAGTGTTCTGCCTGAAGATGCCGACTGTGCGGGCGGCTCTGAGCCGGGCCGTCGCCCGATGGTTGCAAGCGCGATTTTTTCAGGAGCAAAGGAGCAGGACGTGGACCTGATCAAGAGACTGAATCCGTCGGGGAAGAGACTTCCTTTGTTGAAGATCAGCCGGAACCGCCGTTACCTGACATCGTGCGGGAAGCCGTTCTTCTGGCTGGCCGACACGGCCTGGCAGCTGGTCTCTGACCTGACCCGCGAAGAGATTCTGTACTACATGACCACGAGATTGGACCAGGGCTACACGGTGATCCAGTGCATGTCGATGTATCCTTTCCAGGAATGGGTACCGAACGCGTACGGTGATTATGTGTTCAAGTCCGCGGACCCCCGGAAACCGGTTGAAGCCTATTTCCGGCACCTCGACTACGCGATCGACCTGGCCAATGCGCTCGGGCTCTACATCTGTATCGCGGCGACATGGGGCGAGAAGCTTCAGCCGCGCCGGCCGGGCAACCCCTTCACGTTCGACCGGAAGACAGCCAGAAAGTTCGGCGAATATCTCGGGACGCGCTACAGAAGCCGAACGAACATCATATGGATCGTGGTGGGCGACGAGGATCCGCGCGGGTATGAGAAAGACTGGTCGGCAATGGCCGAAGGTCTGAAGAAGGGCAGCCGCGGCCGACACATGATCACCGCGCATGCCGCGGGAAAGGGAGTGCTCCGTGCATCCTCCGAGTTTTTCAACAGCGAGAAGTGGCTGGACCTCAACATGTACTACTCCGGTCACAGCTGGAACGTGCCCAGTCACGCGGGGACCCTGGCAGCATACCGGAACAAGCCGGTTCGGCCCGTGTTCGATGGCGAACCGCGCTACGAGAATCATCCGGCTTTCGACACCGGCGCCGGCTTTTACACGGGCGGCAACAGGAAATTGTGGGACGGTGTTACGCGGTTCAACGCGCGCCAGGTCCGGCAGTGCGCGTGGTGGAACCTGATGGCGGGCGCCTGCGGCCACACGTACGGCCATCACGACGTCTGGCAGTTCAACGGGTCGGGCAACCCGCCCCGCACCTTCGCGCTGCTTCCCTGGCATAGAGCGATCCAGTCAAAGGCCTCGGTCCAGATGGGCTATCTGCGCCAGTTCATGGAGTCGAGGAAATGGTGGCTTCTCGCGCCGGCCCCGGACCTGGTCGTCGAGGGCCAGGGCCAGGGCGAGAGACACATCCAGGCGGCGCTCGCCTCGGACGGGTCGTTCCTGATGGCCTATATTCCGAATGCCGAATCCATTGTCCTGGACGTGTCGGGGCTGAAGGGGAAGAAGCTGAAGACCGCGTGGTTCAACCCGCAAACGGCGGAATGGGTCAAGGGCAGGGCGGCAGCCAACCGTGGCACGCTCCGGCTCGCGATGCCCAGCGTGAAGAACGTGGAACGGGACTGGGCGCTGATCGTGGACGCCGGGGGCGGGGGGAAATGATGAATTATGAATGATGAGTGATGAGTGGGTTTGGGGCGGGTGGCTTGCGCTTCTGTGCGTGGTTGGTGGATCGTGCGTCTCGACTGTGTGTGAGTTGTTTGCGGCGGTTTGCACCGCGCTTGATCCGATCCGTACCCGTACACTTACTCTCGTGATGATCTCCGGAGGGCCAAATGAGCACACTGCGCGCGAGTTTCAGGACCGTCGGCAACCGACTGATCGTTCGGAAGGGCCGGCTGTCTGTCGCGTTCGACGCAAGCCACGGTTCGCTGTGCGGCATCCGGTACGGGGCCGTTCAGATCGCCGCTGCCGCCACGCGGTCCGGTTTCACGATTGACGGCGACAACCAGACGACGGCGGACTTCCTGGGGCTCGCCCCTTCGCTGACCGGCAGCAACTGGGCCGCGAAGCGGGAGCGGCTCTCGTTGCGTTGCCGGCTGGCAGACATCGAGACGGAAGAGACCATCGATTTCCGGATGCCGTTTCCGGGCTTCAGCCGCACGCTCCGGTTTCGCTATACGGGCAAGGCGGGCGGGAAATTCCGGGACACCACCTTTTTCACATCGGGCGTGAAGCTCGGCAAGCGCGGCTTCTACACGCTGCCCGCCGCGTTCCCCCCGTTCCGGAAGCGGGCCGCGGCGCTGGAACCGGGCAAGGTCGTGCAGCATCGCGCGGTCACGCCGTTCCAGATCGGTCCCGCGATCGTGGAGCTTTCGCCGGCCCTCTCGGTGCTGTGGCTCACAACGCCGAGCAACGAATTTGCGCGGGTCCGGGTCTGCGAAGGGCACGGCGAGATCGCGGTCCGCCAGAGCTTCGCCTCCTGCGGCTGGCTCGAACCGGGCGCCGTGCAGGACGGGCTCGGCCCGGCGTTCCTGCAGATCATCGAGGGTGACGCGACCGCCGCGCTGCACGCGATCTGGGAATTCTGCGATGCGCGCGGCCTGAAGGTCCCGCGCGACCGGCCGGCGTGGACCCGGGACGCCGCGGTCTATTCCTTTCATGCCGGCGGCACGATCGCGAGCGGGCTGCGCGATCTGGGCGGGTTCACGCCCGCGACGGAGACCTTGCTCCCGCATCTGCCCGGGCTCGGGTTCAACACCGTGTGGCTGCTGCCCGTCGAGGACCAGGGCACGAACGACCGGCCTGCCTGCTATCATCCCAACGACTACTACAAGCTGCAGCGGTTCCTGGGCACGCCGTGCCAACTCCGGAAGCTGGTCGACACCGCGCACAATCTGGGCATGCGCGTTCTGCTCGATCTCGTGCCGCACGGCGGCAGCAATCGAAACAGGCGCGCGAAAGAACACCCCGAATGGCTGATCCGCAACGAGTCCGGCGAGACGCTCGGCTATTGGGGGTTCGACTTCAACAACCGGACGTGGCAGGCGTATATCGGGCGCGTGGCCGAGCACTACATGTCGACTTACGGGATCGACGGGTTTCGCGTCGACGCGATCGTGGGCAGTCACGAACCGAACTGGGCCCGCGACATTCCGTACCAGCGTGCGAGCATCGCGCGTCTGCACGGCGGCGTCACGATGCTCGAGACGATTCGGCAGGCCACACGAAAGGCGAACCCGAGCCAGGGCGCGATTCTGGCGGAATGCGGCTACAACCTGCCGTACCAGCAACATTCGGATGTGAAGTACGACATGGTGCTCTGGCGCATCCTCGAGCAATGGCGCCGATTCCGTGTGCGGCCGCTCGGCGCCTATGTGGCATCCGTCCAGACCTGGCTCGAGCAGTACCAGCACGTGCTCATGCGTGACGGGCTGATGCTTCGGTTCATCGAGTCGCACGACACCACACGCGCGACGCCGAAATACGGCGTACGCGGCACGCGCATGCTCATGGCGCTGATCTCGTGGCTCGACGGCGTGCCCTTGTTCTACCACGAGATGGAGATCGGGCACGGGCCGTACATCGCCGAGCTCCTCGCGATCCGCAAGCGGCTCCGTGAACTGCGGCGCGGCACCGCGCATTTCTCGCAGCTTCGTGTCGCGCCGCGAACCGTGCTCGCGTTCGTGCGCCGCTGCGGCGAGCAGTGGAGCGCGGCGTTGTTCAACTTCTCGCACGAACCCGCCCGCGTCCGGCTCGACGTCAGCGAGGTCAAACGGCTCGGCATCCCGCTGACCGCGCGATGGGCGGTCTATGACGCGCGCGAGAAGCGGTACCTGGCCCGGCAACGCGTGCTTGCGCGCGACCCGAAGGTCGGGTTCACGATGGCAGGCAACGACTACAAGATCATTGCGTTCCGCAACGAGAACAGGCGCGTGCAGTTGCCCTTGGCACGGGCCAAGACGCCGCGCCCGGTCCGCGTGCCCACTACGGGCGCGCCGGCGCTCAAGGAGAGTGCCGCTTCGCTCGAGATCGGGGTCGGCGGATTCAAGGTCCGGCTCAGCAAGAAGACAGGTCTGCCGCGCTGGGTCAGGAACGACGGCGTCACCGTCATGCAGGATGTACGGCTCGCCAAGAACCGCGCGCTCGCGCGGGCCGCGGTGCGTGTCGTCAAATACAGCGTGCGCCAGACGAGGCGCGCGGTCGTCGCCCGGTTCCAGCTCGCCACACACGCGGGTCCGTGTACGCTTGTCTACCGGTTCGACGGGAACCCGGGCTTCCGGCTCGAGACCCGGCTCGCGAACACGGCGAACGCCGAATACGCGGCCCTGGTCATGCATTACCCGGACACGGAAGCGTGGGCGGTGCAGACCGCCGAGGGCCGGCTCGCCGAACGGTTTGTTGCGCGGCACGTGTACAGGCGCGAGCCGAGGACCGACCGCATCTGCTGGCGCCCGCAGGGAACGGACACGATCTGGACGACCGAGACGCTCCCGCTCTCGCTCACGGACCCGCAGATCAGCGTGGACCACAAGCATGGCGCGCAGCTGTTCCTGGCACTCGGTCAGCCCCTGCGACAGGCGCCCGACAATGTGGAGCTGCGCGACAAGCGCGGCGCCACGATCGGGCTGCATTCCGTGCTCGCCTGGTGCGACCCGACCCCCGGCCTGCCCGCACAGGGCACGCGGCGCAGAATAGACCTGGCCGTCAGGCCCGAGCCGCCGGCACCGGCGGCCCCGGACCTCCCCAACGGGATCAAGCTTGTCAACCGGAGCATCGGCTGGCAGATCGAAACGGGCGCCTACCGCGTGCAGCTCGGGAACGCGGGAACCATCCGCGAGTTGTGGGCACGTGCGGCAGGCGAACGCCTTGCGCTGACCGATTGCGACCTGTACGTGCACAACATGAAGGCGCACCACGAATTCCATGCCGTTGAGGATATCGAGACCGAAGTGAGGATCAGGCGCAGAGGCGAGAACCTGAAGATGCGGTTCTACGGGCGCATGCGCGGGCCCGGCAGATTCGATCTGTCGCGCCCGCGTGTCGAATACTTCATGGACTATCTGTTCGGCGCGGGTGGAGCGTTCCGGTTCACGATCGGCTGGAAATGGAACGCGCCGGTCGTCAAGCAAGCCACGCGCGCGGTGGCCACCTTCAACCTCGCCCGGCCCGCCGCGTGCCGGTTCCTGAAGCGCGGGGTGACCCTCGCCAAAAACGCGCCGCCCGTACGCTGCCCCGACGAGATCCGGCTGAGCACCGGCGGCAGGCCGGGCGTCACACTCGCGGGAATCCGGTCGAAAGGTCCCGTCCTGCCGCGCCGCGCCGCGCTTCAGGCAAACCGCCTCCAGGTCTTCTGGGTCGAGACCCAGCACGAGCTGCCCGGCAACGAATGGTGCCAGACCTCCTGCGTCGTCGCCATGCCCGGCCCCAAACCACCCCGCCTGCCCGGCCCGCAGTGGATGGGAGACAGTGGCAGGCAGGGACAGACCCTTGCGCGCACGCGGCGTTGACCGCCTCCCGAGGGCCCTGCTGCCGGATGGTGCCCGAATTCCCCGAAAAGGGACGGTTGCTTTCTCCCCTCTCTTTTGAGCCTACGATTATTATCTTAGCGCTTCGACCCCGTTTGTGATATAATAGTTTTTGTGGAAACGCTTATCATGCGGGGTCTTGGATGGCTCATGTCCAGGGCACCGCAGGTGAGACGTTTTATCAGCGCACAGAGTACCAGGGCGTTTGGCGCATTGGTCGTCGGGTTCCTGTCGTTGGCTTGTGTTTCACGGACACTGGCGGGCACATATTACACCCATTACACGAACGCCGGCTGTCAGGTCGCACTGACGTTGTCCACTAACCAGGTTCTGGTCGGAGAGGCGTTGGGACTCAGCGTGGTTGCCTATGACTATCGCTCTGGATATACAACGAGCGGTCCCTATACGACCATACCCGTGGAAGTGCTCCTTGATGGAGAGAAGACATCCACGCTCAGTGCTCCTTGGCACCCATACGGAACCACTCCCATCGCATCCTCCATCACCAACTTGACGGTTGATGGCCCTCATACGGTCACGATCCAGCACACCAACGACTTCGAGTATTATAATGAGACCGTCTATTCCCACTCCGTCTACCACAACAATCCATTTGGGGCAGACTGGTATGACTACTATTACAACGTCTATCACTATCGGACCGTTCCGTGTTCGGCTAGCCAAACGTTTGCTGTGATCGTCATCTCAGGTACGGTCGTTGGATGGGGATATAACGGGCATGACCAGATCAACACTCCGGCCGGGCTGACCAACGTGACCGCCATCGCAGCGGGATCGAATCACAGTCTGGCACTGAAGGTCGACGGACTGGTCGTTGGATGGGGCGCCAACAATTACGGTCAGATCAATATCCCGGTCGGGCTGACCAACGTGATCGCCATCGCGGCGGGGGAACATCATGGTCTGGCTCTGAAGAATGACGGGACGGTCATTGGCTGGGGATATAACGTGCAAGGTCAGACCAATGTCCCGGCCGGGCTGACCAACGTGACCGCCATCGCAGCGGGCGCAAATCACAGTCTGGCGCTGAAGGGCGACGGGACGGTCGTTGGATGGGGATACAACTATTACGGTCAGATCAGCATCCCCGCCGGATTGACCAACGTAAGCGCCATCGCGGCGGGGCAATACCACAGCCTGGCGTTGAAGGGCGATGGGACGGTCGTTGGATGGGGATACAACTATTTCGGTCAGATCAGTATCCCGGCCGGGCTGACCAACGTGACCGCCCTCGCAGCGGGTTTCTACTACAGTCTGGCGCTGCAGGATGACGGGACGGTCGTGGGCTGGGGAGATAACAGTCTTGGCCAAATCAGCATCCCTGCTGGGCTGGCCAACGTGATCGCCATCTCGGCGGGGGTGGCCCATAATCTCTCGCTGGAGGACGACGGAACGGTTGTTGGCTGGGGACATAACGGGAACGGCCAGATCAACATCCCGGTCGGGCTGACCAACGCGACCGGCATCGCGGCGGGGTACTATCACAGTCTGGCGCTTGTGCCCGTTGAGCTGCCGAGCATCTCTTCGCAACCGGAAAGTGCGACGGTGGATACCACCTCTAATGTGACTTTCAGCGTGACGGCCACGGGCACTGGCCCGCTCGCCTACCAATGGCAGAAGGACGGCGTGGCGATCGACGGAGCGATCACCGCCGTACTCATGCTGTCTAATGTGCAGACCAATCAGGCGGGCGACTACACGGTGATCGTTTCCAACGTGGCGGACAGCTTAACCAGCAGTGTGGCGGTGCTGACAGTCAACCGGCGGGCACAGACGATCAGCTTTGACGCGTTGCCGGATAAGCAGGAGGGTGCCACGTCTTTTGCCTTGAGTGCCACAGCCGGCAGTGGGTTACCGGTAAGCTATACCAGCTCCGACCCTACCGTGGCTACAGTCAGCGGGAACACCGTGACGATTACAGGCATCGGCATCACTACCATCACGGCCGCTCAGGCTGGTGATGCAACGTATCTTCCGGCAGATAATGTGAATCAGCCACTCACTGTGACCAGCGCGAAATACCTCCTCGCCGTCAACAACGGAACAGGCGGCGGTTCATATACGAACGGCCAGATAGTCGCCATCACCGCCTCCAATGCGCCGCCCGGCGAGCTGTTCGATATCTGGCTCGGCGCGACGCAGTTTGTCGCTTCGGTACGCTCTGCAACCACCACGATCACCATGCCGACTCAGGACATTTCTGTGACCGCGACCTACAGCGCAACGCTGTCGGATGCAAAAGCGATTACAAGCTTCACATTCACCACAGCGAACAGCGGAACGCTCGTCAATGACCCACTCTGGACATCCGGAAGATACGGGAACGGCCTCGCCCTGTCGAACGGCGACTATGTCACCGTTCCCGCGCCTGCTCCCGATATTCTTAACATTACCGGCGATCTGACTATCGCCCTGTGGGTCAATCCGAATTCGGTGACCTGCAGCGGTTCAGATCCCGCCTATGCCTTGGTGTCCAAACGATCCGTAAACCACGCGACCCCGTTTGAACTTCTCCTCGGCAATGGCGGCACCGTAAAGCTGCAGTATTGGGGAACCGATATTCAATGGCCGACCTTCGCCGCCACGGGAACGGTCACGACCGGAGCATGGCAGCATATCGTGGCAACCCGATCATTTTCCGGAGCCAGTGCGACCGTTACTTTCTACATCGACGGCGTGGAGGCCGGCCGTTCAACGGCCGCGACAGGTCCGGTGCTGGGGAGTTCCGATCCGGTATGGATAGCCAGGGACGGTTACCATACAGGGTATACCACCCAAGGTTCATACTCTGGCCTGATGGATGAGGTCCAGCTATACAACCGTGCCTTATCGGCTCCGGAAATTTCCCGTATCTATACCAATGATAGTCTGTTCGTCCCCGGCAGGGTCGGCAATTGGGGATTCGACGAAACCAGCGGCATGACCGCATTCGACAGGGTGGCGGAGGGGACCATCGATGAAGGCGCCAGGACGGTGTCAGCCGCAATACCAGTCGGTACCGATGTGACCGCGCTTGTCCCCAGGATTACGGTCAGCCCGCTGGCAACCGTCGCGCCTCTTTCCGGCGTCGCCCAGGACTTCAGCAGCCAGGTCATCTATACGGTTTCCGCCGAGGATTCATCAACACAAAATCATACCGTGACGGTGGCCTATAAAGCGGACGGCGACGACAACGGCTTGCCGGACGAATGGGAACTCGATTATTTCGGCGGCACAGGGGTAGATCCATCCGCGATTTGCTCCAACGACCTGAACACCTTGACCGATGCCTACATCGCCGGGTTCAGCCCCACCGATCCGCTCGCCGGATTCAGCATTAACGGATTCGACGGCACCCTGATTGAATGGGGTGCGGTTTCCGGGCGCGTCTACTCGGTCTACTGGTCGACCAACCTGCTGGCCGGATTCCAGGCTTTTGGAACCAACTACACCGGCGGGTCATTCTTAGACACCCTCCACAGTGCAGAAAGCAGATGTTTCTACAAAGTTGATGTTCGGATGAAAGAATAACCCGTAGGGTCAGAAAACTCATCATGGATCCGGGCATGCCCAAGAATGGAGCACACGGGCCGGATACCCTGAGACGCTCGCTTGCACTCATCACGGTTGCCGGCTGTCTGGCAATGATCTACGTGGCGGGCACGACGAGCCCCGCCTTTGTCGCGTTCGTACGTGCTCTCGGGGCCACAGAAGCGCATTTCGGCTTGCTCGGCGGCATCCCGCTGATCATGCTTTCGATGCAGTTTCTGGGGGCCGTGCTCACGAACGTTCCGCCACGACGCAAGCCTCTCTTCATGGCACTGGCCATTGCCGCATTCGAGTCTTGGCGTATCGAGACAGCGATGGCATGCTCCGATCCGAAGTGCGCGATTGCGAAGAAGGATCGGAGAGGAAAGCGAAATGAACCAGACGAACCGGCCGAACATTCTGTTTTGCATTGCTGATGACGCGTCGCACTTCAGCGCGTACGGCCACACGTTTGTGGACACGCCGAACTTCGATCGGGTCGCCGCCGAGGGCGTGTTGTTCACGAACATGTTCACGACCAACCCGAAATGCGCGCCGTCACGGGCCAGCATCGTAACCGGTCTGCACACCTGGCAGCTCAAGGAAGCGTGCACGCACTGGTGCGTGTTTCCGGGCCGCGACGAATTCGAGGTGTACCCGGACCTGCTGGAAGAGGCTGGCTACCATGTCGGCCACACCGGCAAGGGCTGGGCGCCCGGCGACTGGCAACGAAGGGGCCGCACCCGGAACCCGGCGGGTCCGGCGTACAACGCCTGCAAGCTCACACCGCCCCAAGGCACCTGTATCGCGAACACGGATTATGCCGCGAACTTCGAGGCCTTCCTGGAGAACCGGCCGGAGGGCGCGCCGTTCTGCTTCTGGTACGGCGGCAGAGAACCGCACCGGCGCTACCAGCCCGGCGAAGGCATCGCGCACGGCAAGAGCCTGGACCAGGTGACGGAGGTCCCGCCCTACTGGCCGGACGAGGACGTGGTCAGGCGCGACATGCTCGATTATGCGTTCGAAACCGAATGGTTCGATCGGCACGTCGGGCTGATGCTGGAGAAGCTCGCGCAGATCGGCGAGCTCGACAACACGCTGGTGATTGTCACTTCGGACAACGGCTGCCCGTTCCCGCGTGTGAAGGGCCAGATGTACGACGACGACTTCCGGCTCCCGTTCGCGGCCATGTGGCCCGCGCGCATTCAGCCGGGCCGCGTGGCCGAGGACCTGGCCTCGTTCATCGATCTGATGCCGACCTACCTGGAGCTGGCGGGCGTGGCGAGCCCCGCGATCCTGCCGGGCAAGAGCCTGACGGACGTGCTGTTCGCCGCGGGCTCCGGCCGGGCGACGCCGTCGCGCGACCGCGCGTACATGGGCCGTGAGCGGCACGATGTCGGCCGCGAAAACGATGCGGGCTACCCCGTCCGTTGCGTTCGTACGCCGCAGTACCTGTATGTCCGCAACTTCGAGCCGGACCGCTGGCCGGCCGGTAATCCGGAGACCGGCTACACGAACTGCGACAGCTCGCCGACCAAGACGCGGATCCTCGCGCTTCACGAGCAGGGCGACGAAACCTACTACGCGCTCTCCTTCGGCAAGCGCCCGGCCGAGGAACTGTTCGACGTACTCAAGGATCCCTATTGCATGGCGAACCTGGCGGACAAGCCCGAGTTCGCGGAAGTGAAGCAGAAGCTGTGGCAGGATCTGCAAGCCAAGTTGAAGGAAACCGCCGATCCGCGCAGTGCGGGCAACGGCGACATTTTCGACACCTACGAGTACGTCGGGGACCCGCCGCATTCGTGGGCCAAGTATGTGGCCGGCAACTGGCTGAAGCAGGGATACTGAGCCGCACAGAGCGCCGGCATCCGGCGCGAGACGACGGTTCGGAGAATCGTCGCGCGTGCTCGTCATCTGCCCCCAACCACGGTGCGTTCAAGCCCGACAGGCTCGGGAACATGCTTCCAGATCAGGTCGCGGAGCCGGTCATAGAAGTAGCGGTAGTTGTCCCAGGACGTATCCGGGGCGACGCCGTGGTCCAGGCTGGGCAGGAACAGCCCCTGCTGCAGCAAGGCGGGCACCTTCTTGAGCTCTTCGTCGATGGCCGCCCGGCCGTGCGCCACGGCCGCCTTGTTCAGCCCGCCCATGATACCGAGGCGCGGGAACCGACGCCGGACCTCGAGCAGGTCGAGCCCGAACTGGGTCTCCCACGGGAACACGATGTTCACCCCGCCCTCCAGCCAGAGCGGCACGAGCTCGCGCTCGTCACCGTCGCTGTCCACCAGCACGTGGACGCAGCCCTTGCCACGAAGCACGCTCAGAAGCCGCTTGTACCGGGGCAGAAGGAACTCGCGGAAGGTGGACGGGCCGATCAGCGGCCCGTTCCTGGAGCACATGTCCTCCCAGACCATGAACCAGTCCAGACGGATGTCCGCGAGCACCTTGCCGTATATCGCGATCCACAGATCGCAGAGCGTGTCGAGCACCTCGTGTACGAGGCCCGGATCGTCGTAGAATAACATCGCCAACTGCTCGAAGCCAAAGAGCTCGCGCGGCGCGCCGAAAAAGCCGATCGGGTGGTTCCCCGTATGGACGGGCTCGCCGCTCGCACGCGCGCGCGCCACCACCGCATCCCAGTCGTCGGGAAAACGGCCCGCGGTATCCGGGTCAAGTCGCTCACGAATCGCCGCCCAGCTCTTCCGATCCCGCACGGGACCCGATACCACCACAGACATCACCTCGGTATCGGCAAAATTCTGCTCAATGCCGCCCCACCGGCTGCGGTAAAGCACCTTTTCGCCATCCTGCCGGAGATGCGTCCGTTCGAACTCAGGCCAGATGAAGCCCGTGACCGGTAGTGCCACGCCACGGCCGCCGTCGAAGCCGATGATCTCGCGAACCGTCGCCACCGTCGCGTCCTCGCGCAGACCCTCCCGCTTCCAGCGCGCCAGCGTGCTGGGCCACGGTCGAAACAAATCCAGGAACGGGACTCGGTCCACTTCCTCGCCATTGAAAAGCCGAACAAATCGCTCCCGATTGCTCAATGCCATGACCGTCCTCCTCTTCGTACCCACCGTTCTCCCCCTCCCACTCTACGGTCAGCCAGCACCTCCAAACCACGCCATGCCGCACAAGTTCACACCCTGTCTTGACATTTGGACAGAATCTGTGGAGTATTACAGGTGCTTTCGTGATTTGTGCTTGGGCTTTTCGGGGTTCGGGATTGGCCGCAAGGTGCGGATATTTGGGTCGATATGTAAGACGAGGCGCGGACATGCAGCTGACGTTTGAACGGCGCGCGAATCTGCCGGGCGAATCGTTTCGGTGCATTCAGCGGGAAGCGCCGACCTTCGAGTTCTTGTGGCACTATCAGAACGATTATGAGTTGGTCGTGATCACGGCGGGCCATGGCCGCCGCTTCATCGGCGATCACATTGGGCCGTACGGTCCGGGCGACCTGGTTCTTGTGGGCCCGGGTCTTCCGCACACATGGGTATCATTCCGAGGCCCGGGAGCCCCCGTTGCGCTGCAACGCGCCGTCTACGTTCAATTCGACGAGGACTTCCTGGGAACCGATTTTTTCTCTGTGCCGGAATTGGAGCCGGTCGCCCGTCTGCTCGAGCGTTCGCGACGCGGGCTCCGAATGCCGGTACGGTTGAGCGATCCGGCGGCGGCAGGCCTGGCGCGACTGCCGTCACTCGAGGGCTTGGCGCGGCTGACGCAACTGCTGCAGGTGCTGCACGCGATGTCGCGTGCGCCCGAGCTTGAAGTGCTTGCATCCGAGGCGTACGCCTTTCGGGGCGCGGCCTGCTCGAAGCGCCGGATAGAGACTGCCTGCGCGTACATCCACAGCCACTATCGGGACCCGATCCGGCTCGCCGACGTGGCGGCCCATGTACGCATGACCGCGAGCGCGCTTGCCCGCCTGTTCAAGCGCTCCACGGACAGAACCGTGTCGCAGTACGCAAACGCGCTACGCGTCGGCCACGCGTGCTCGCTCTTGATGTCGACCGACATGCCGATCACGGCGATTGCCTACGAGAGCGGGTTCCGGAGCCTGCCGTACTTCAATCGCAGGTTCCGCCAGCTGAAGGGTGCATCGCCTCGCGAGTTCCGCCAACCGTCACTTCCGGCCCAGTCCCTGCATCGATGCCGGCGGCTTCCTGACCTCGGCCACGCATGCCGGCACGAACAGCACCGTGCTTCAAGTACAAGACGCGGGCTACTTCACCGACGGGCTCGGCATGATGGACGGTGACCTGATCCAACTCGCGGGCCAGACCGGCACGGCCCGAATCGTGGCTATCGACTATGCCGCCAACACCCTCACGCTCGACTCCCCACTGAGCTGGGCCGCGGGCACGGGTGTCGGGCAGCCCTACGCCGGCGCCGGGCCCGACCAGGGCGCGTATGAATACGAGGCGCCGACGAGTGGCGCGCCGGCGGCGGCGCGCGCTTTGCGCGTTGCTCCGGACAGCTAGTGTGATCTATTCATCCGTCCACCGTTCGCGTCGCCGCTATCGGCAACCGAAATGTACGGCAAAAGGAACAAGGAGACAGAATGGAGAATCACAAACTGGTCGTGCCTCAACACCTGAATCAGTACGGCTACCTGTTCGGCGGCTACATGCTGCAATGGGTTGACGAGTGCGCGTGGATCGCCGCGACCCTCGACTATCCCGACTGCAGCTTCGTCACGATCGGGATGGACAAGGTCGAGTTCAGAGAAAGTGTGAAGCAGGGCACGCTCCTGCGGATCCAGGCGACAAGAGTCCGGGAGGGCAACACATCGGTGCAGTACGAGGCCAAGGCCTTTCGCGGCATGGTCGAAGGCGAAAAGTCGCCACTCGTCTTCTCGACGAACATCACTTTTGTGAACATCGACAAGCAGGGCAACAAGGCACGGCTTCCGCGCAAGAAGACAGATTGCTGACGCCGTCTTCCGGGATGGCATGAGAAAGAATGGGGGCAGGATCCGTCCGCAACGATTCAGCAGCAGAATCTTCGGAGAAAGAACGCGGCAGGCCGGCACAGACAGGACAGAGCGGAGGAGGGCCGCTCAGTTAGGCGGTGCGGGCAAACCGCGGCGATCGGCCTGTGCCGATTTCCTTGGCGGCCCCAGCGTGGCGCGGAACACGGTTTTCCGGCCCGGTTCCAATCTGACCGTGCGAGTCCACTGCAGCGTGACGGGCTCGCCCCTTTCGTCTTCGAGGAACGCATAGCCCGGATAGCGGCCGGTGCTGTGGACGGAGTCGGAGCGTGGCTCGGGCTGGAACGGGGCCACGCTGAGCTGGTCGCCGCCGACCGTCTGCAGGGCGACGGGCAGTTCGGCGCCTATCTGACGAACGCGCCAGCGGCCGGCCTTGCCGGCCAGCTCGCCAAGGAACCGGAACCGGACGACGGCCTCGTACTCGCCCGGCTTCTCGGCGGTGACCACGTCCTCGATCTGCAGGCCTTTGCCGGCCCCGCCGGAAACGGTGCGTTCCCACGTAGCGCCGGCATGGTCGTTCACGCGGCAGGTGAACCGGAACGGGCCGGCCCGGCCGGCCCGGCGCGGCTGCAGATGGACGACCTCCATCAACTTCTGGCCCTCGTACAGGAGTCCGGCCCACCGGAGGCTGCCGGGGTTCTTTCTTTCTTTCCACGCGCTCTGCCCGTCCCGGGCGAGCTCGAGCGTGGAATGGTACGCCAACCCCTTATGCGCATAGCCGCTATCGACGATCCACAACCGGCCGCCCGCGCAGTAGTGGATGATCGCGCCCAAATCCATATGGCTCTTGCAGGCCCAGCCGATCGTATCAAACAGCAGGTACTCATGTTGCGGGCCCCAGCCCGAGCGGTACTGGATCTTGTCCGCGGTCTTCTCGTAGGGCGGCACGCGCGGCTTCTCATGCTGCTGCCAGGCCAGCTCATTACCGACCTGTCCGGCCAGAAACCCGTAGTAGCCGCGTCCCATCGGCACGGCGGCGAGCCCGAGCAAGGGCTTGAGCACTTCTTCGACCACGCGCGGATCCGAGGGCGGCCGCGTCCCGCCGACCTCGGTCGAGCCCGCCGCCGCGACGTATTTTTCGCCGGCGATCGGGTCGGTCGGCCGCGCGTGCCGGAACCCGCGGATCCGGTGGTCGGCGATGAACTGGCGCGCGGGCCAACCCCAGTCCTCGGCCATGAGATCGACGAACCCGATCGCGCCCGACTTGAACGAGGTCCAGCAGTTCCCGTACGCGGCGGGGAACCCGAACGAGTCTATCGTCGCAACGAACCGCAGCAACGTTTGCGGCCACAGCTCCGTGCCCTTGGCGCCCTTCGCGGTCAAGCCCTGGCAGTGCAACATATTCGCGACGTGTTGGAACCCGCCGGGCTCATACGACGGCGCATCCTCGGGCGCGTGTCCCCAGGCCGTCGCGTTCGCGATCAGCGCATCGCAGCCCGCCTTCCACCAATCGGCGAGCCCGAGCTCATACAGCCGCGAGAAGCACATGTACCCTGTCATCATCCCCAGCCCGAGCACGGTCTGATGATTGTGGCGCATGCGTGTCTTGCCGGTGTAGTGCGTGAAGAACCCGTCGCGCGGGAAGCCCTGGTCGCTGGCCAGGCAGTCGAGCAGATAGTTCACGATCCGCAGCCGCTCCTCGTCGGAGAAGACGGCGGCCTGCTCGACGCGGTCCCAGCCGCGCACCAGCACGTGCAGCGCCATGTGCGCGGCGGTACCGCGCCCGTACGTCGTGAAGCCGCGCTCCTTGGCCATTTTGAGCAGGAACCCTTTGCACAGCTCCGCGTGCCGCTCGTTGCCCGTTGTCCAATACGTATTGGCGAGCCGGCTCACGAGATGCTGATACTGGCGTGCCGCCCCGTACGCCTTGATCCCGCCCTGCGGCTGCGTGAGCTTTTCTTCGTACTTCTGCCACCACGGGTCGTCGGGCCCGCGCGAATCGCGGACGTGTACGGGCGCGCCGCCTTGCTCCGGGTCCGGCGGGAAGGCAAGGAACTTGTCATAGACCCGCTCGCCGTTCTGCCCGCGCACCAGCCCGACCAGCGCCTCGCAGGCCTGCGCGAGCGCGGCCGGCTCTTTCGCGGCGAGCACGATCACGTTGGCCCGGCCCCGGAACGGGCGGGGGATCGTGCGGATACGCCACCCCTTTGACGGGCGGCCGCTGCAGATCGCGGCGCGGGCCATCGCGCGGGCAAGCGGCCCGGCGTGCCGGCCATTGAACAGAATCAGGTTCGTGTCCGGTCCTGCCTCCTCGGACAGCGGATGCGCCGGGAACGGCGCCTTCAGCTCCGGCTCCGCGCGGGTTGGGACCCGAAGCCGCTGCGCGAGCCGCCGGGCCTGCTCCGCTTGCGCGGCGTCGGGCGGAACCAGCACGACGCAGGCCGGCCGGTCCGGCTGTTGGGCGCCGCGCCGGATCACGGTTCGGTACGAGGCCGGCGCGAGCTTCACGAGCTTGCCGTCGGCGTGTTCGAGCGCACGCGTGACCCGCGAAAACGCGACGCGCCGCACGCAGAACCCGTCGCCGGCGACAAACATGCGCGTCGACGTCTGCCCGTCCGGCACACGCACCAGAACCGCGCGGATCCCGTGCCCGAACTTGCGGCCCGGCATCTTGAACTCGTCCGTGACGTACTCCTTGCCGCCAACCACGCATCCGAACTTGCCCGGCCGCTTCGCGCCCGACTGGAAGAGCAGGCTCACCATGTATCTACCGGCCGACGGCGTGGGCAGAACCCATTCGAGCCGGCTCCAGTTGTCCAGGGTCCAAGTCAGGCCGTCCGGGCTCTTGCCGGCGAGCGTAACGCCCAACCGCTCGAACGTGGCGAGCGTTTCCCGGGCGTTATCCATGGCGAACCCGTCGTACGGCGCTTCCATGGCCAGCGGGGATACAATGCGCAGCACGGGCTCCGGCGCAGCGTAGCCGGGCGCGCAGAGCGCGAGAAACGCGACGGCGGGCGCACACACAATGCTTGTGACAGTCTGGTGTTTCAACATTGGCATCATCCTCTTCTCTCTACCACTGTTCGCCGCGCAAGACGACCAGACAATGTAAAGGCCGGTGGCCGCCGGGCGATTCACGATGTGGTTGTCCGCACGTTCTTCGGTCCGGCGTTCAGGAACGGAGACCGCCGCCCGCATCAAGAATATCGAGCCCCCTGCAAGCCGTGATTCAACGCACTGCACCTCTACATGTGTGTCGCGCACGTGCACCGGACAGGATTTCTCGCAGCACCGCGTTTCCGGATCGCGCTGCACGGCCGCGCGCCGCGCGTGTCGGGACGGCGCATCGATTCTTCGCCGCAATCTTGCGCAAACTTGATCGAGGTCAAGGCCGTCCTTTCACGGGGCTGGTAACTTCGGCCCGTAAACGGTAAGAATACATTCAGCTCGAGAACAACACACTGTTCCCTGCCGCGATCGCACAGGCAGCGCCGTGGCGGGAGCATGAAAGGAGGCAGTTCGCCATGATCACGAAGATGAAGGACAAGGTCTACTGGGTCGGGGCCGTCGATTGGGAGTCGCGGCATTTCCATGGGCACGAGTTGTCGATACATCGTGGCTCGACGTACAACGCCTACCTGATCGTCGATCAGAAGGTCGCGCTCGTGGATACCGTGTGGACGCCGTTTGCCGACCAGCTTATGAGCAACATCCGCGAGGTCGTCGATCCCGCCAAGATCGACTTCGTCATCGCGAACCACTCGGAGATGGACCATGCCGGCGCACTGCCGGAAGTGATGCGGCATGCGCCCAACGCCGAACTGATCGTTTCGCGGAAAGGCGCGGAGAGCATTCCGGGCCACTTCCACGAACAATGGCCGACCAAGCCGGTGAAGACCGGCGACAAGATCGGGCTGGGCGAGAATGAGCTCGTCTTCGTCGAGGCCCCCATGCTGCACTGGCCCGACAGCATGTTCACGTACCTGACCGGCAAGAACATCCTGATGCCCAACGACGCGTTTGGCCAGCATTACGCCACGGCCCATCGCTTCAACGATGAGGTCGATCAGTCTGAGCTGTTCGAGGAATGCCTGAAGTACTACGCGAACATTCTGACCCCCTACAGTAGTCTTGTGACGAAGAAGATCGAGGAAGTCGTGGGCCTCAATCTGCCGGTGGATATCATAGCCCCGAGCCACGGTGTGATCTGGCGAAAGGATCCTCTGCAGATTGTGAACAAGTACGCAGAGTGGGCGAAGCAGATCCCGCAGCAACGCGCTGTCGTGATCTACGATACGATGTGGGGCGGCACGCGCCGCATGGCGGAGGCCATTGGCGAAGGCCTGGCCGAGGCGGGCGTAGACAACAAGGTCTATCACGCCGTGACCGCGGACCGAAACGACACGCTGATGGAAGTGTTCAAGGCACGGACCGTAATCGTGGGCTCGCCGACACTCAACAACGGTCTGTTACCCACAATCTGGCCGATCCTGCAGGACTTGAAGGGGCTCAAGTTCAAGAACAAGATCGCGGGCGCATTCGGCACTTACGGCTGGAGCGGGGAAGGCGTGAAGGTGATCGAAGAGCACCTTCGTGATTGCGGGTTCGAGGTTCCTGTGGCGGGTGTGAAGTACAAGTGGCAGCCAACGGCCGAGCACATCGAAGGCTGCCGTGCTTTCGGTCGAGAGATCGGAAAGGCAACCAAGAACGCCGAACACGGGGAGCACGCGGAATAAACAGGAACGCGGCAGCATGACTGACCGTGGCGATCTGTTCGTCAGGCAGCGAACGATTCGTAGAAGATCGCACGATTCGCGACACCCAGCTCGCGCAGACAACGGGTGACCGTGCGGCGCAGCGCGTCCGGCCCGCAGACGTAGGCGGCGATCCGCGCGACGCTGGCCGGATCGACATGCGCAGCGAGCAGCTCGCGGTCGACACGCTTGTCTTGCTCCCTGGTAAGCACGGGCACATAGTTGAACGCGGCATGCCGTTCGGCAAGCGCCTCGAAGGTTGCGCCGTCGATCAGATCCGCGCGCGTGCGTGCGCTCCAGATCAACGTGACGGGCTCGGCAAACCCCGCGCCATCCCATTTGCGAAGAATGGACAGGAACGGCGTGATCCCGATCCCACCGGCGACGAACAGGTAGGGCCGCGCATCGCGCTCGGGCGTGAACCGGCCGTACGGGCCGTCGCACAGCAACTTGGCCCCGACCGGCACCGCGGCCAGCGCCGCGGAATAGTCGCCCAACGCTTTGACCGTGATGCCGAGCGTTTTCGCGCCCGGCGGCGAGGAGATCGTGAACGGATGCTCCGCGCGACCACAGCACGCGGCCAGAACCCGGAAGAACGCGAACTGGCCCGCCCGGTGTCGCAACAGGCTTCCGTCGGGCCGCGCGGCGCCGAGCGCGACGGTCGTGTCGTTGAGCCGGCGCACGGACTGGACGAGGAAACAACGGCGGTAGCGCAGCACAACGCGAACGAACTTGTGGCCGCACCACAAGAGGAGGCTCAACCCGCCCCACCCCGCCATGAGTCCGAGCCGCGCCCGCGTCTCGGCCGTCGGCGCGGCCATCAACACGTGCACGGTGACGAGCGCCATCGCCGGCGCAGTCACGTTGTGGAACAGCTTGAGCCGCGAGTAGTCGAACCCGATTCTACGAACACAGAATGCGCGCAGCACGG
>Ga0272441_10004505_pt1 | contig 25131 bp, 22 predicted proteins | sample SSMProp6N_FD_193582 | JGI IMG/M metagenome (GOLD analysis project Ga0272441, IMG submission 193582) | Marine sediment archaeal communities from Little Sippewissett salt marsh, Falmouth, MA, United States - SSM-Prop-6N | ecosystem: Environmental > Aquatic > Marine > Wetlands > Sediment ...
GTCTCGCAGCGTCTCCGCCTGGCCGACACTTACGCCCAATTTCGTCGCGATTTCCTGAACGAATCGTTCTCCCCCAATCCCTATTTGTTTAACGAGACTGATTTCCCGCCCGTGACCAAAGACGACTGTTGTGAAGCGTTGACCGACATCGACAAAAACGACGGTCCGCTCCAAATCCTCCTGGCGTCTAAGCGACCTGCCGAAGCTGCGAAACAACGCACAAGGAATCGGATCGATGGCCACGGGACGTAATCCCGCCTCGTCCAGCATCCCGATGTGATCTTTGATTGTTTCACTGTCCGTGGCAAACAAAATCAATTCATTCTTCACCTCGTCGCCCTGTCGAACACTGCCGGCCACGAGATAATCCATCGGGTCCTCTTCCGTATCTAATCCGAAACGTTGAGCCGCTTCTTTTCTCAGGGACCGTTCGATGGCCCCCGGGTCCGCTTCGGCCAGACGGACGCTCGTAATTTTCAGCTTGCCGCTCGGTAAGCACGAGACAACGTCTTTGCCGACAAAACTCCCTTTCGCAAGAATCCGCTTGATCGCGGAGATCACCGCGCTTCTCCGGGCCTGCTCATCACTATCCGGATCCACTTCAATCCGCATCTCATCGGCGGCATGGACAGACATCTGCCCGTCATCTATCAAAAGTTGAATCATTCTGATCGACCCGTGACCAATGTCTAATCCTATCGGGCGTAAACCTCTTTTGTTCAGTTTCCAGCCCACCATTGCTCTCTCTCTCATTCGCTCACTTTACATCACGACCATAGAAGCGTTTTCTTTTATTCGAGAAAACGCTGAAAAATCCATCTTGTCCGGATTCCTCTTCATTTTCACTGCGATGAAATAAATCCGGTTACCGGCTCAACCGTAATGGTAGCCGTCATACCGCCCGCCTCGAGACCGACAGTCCCTCCGTTGTCGGGGCTTCCCAAACAATCGAATTGAACGCGCTGGGTCGAATTGAAATTAACGCTCGCGACGTCTACCCTGCTCAATCGGCTCTCATTTGGAAAACTCATAATATAGTTGAATCCCTTCTTCACGGGATGGGATATGACAGCGCCGCTTTGGTCCTCTATTTGGTAGCTGTCTGTCGTCGCATTAAAAACCACGGAATAATTCTGACCTCGGGTAATGGCCATACTTTTGGCATATTCCAAATCCGCCATAATGAGATTGGCCGCCGACCGAATCTGCACACTCGACGCCGAACTCATCATCGGAATCGCGGTCAGCGCCGCAATCGAAAGAATCACCACCACAATCAGCAGCTCAACGATTGTAAAACCTCTCATCGAATCTCGCCGTTTGCATTTGGACCGTCCATGACCATCCTGTTGACCAAACCCCATCTGGAGATATGTTGCATCCGACATTTCGTCAAACCTCCTCTCTATCCTGATATATCATCACCCTCCTCCACCCTTCTTTCGACTTCTCAGGGAAGCACCTTTAGCAACTTAACCACTTGCCAAAAAGGGCTTCAATTCACGCCACACGGCCCAAATCCTCCAATTGACATAATCGCGACTTCGCCATCCAATCGTTGCCGCCCCTCATCCATAAACCGCGTGATATACATGTCATTTTCCTCATCCTCGGCCGTTACGGCTGGTAGAATTGACACAATCATCAAATCAGAACTCCAAAGCCCGTTGCTCTATTCGATGAGCCGACGAGCAGACAAATACACCCAAGGGGGTAGTCATCTCATTGAATTTTTTTGTTCTCATCATATGTAAAGGCCGATAAGCGTCATTTTACTTTCTTTCTATACTTCTGAAAAAAGCTCCGGCCGCCTGTCCCCACTTCTGAGTGTCGCCGGTCGAAGACCACACTTCGACCGCTGCTTTCGCCGGGGCCGCCGTGACTGCGATATGGCTGCCGCTCTCGTCCAATCTCCAATGACAGATCAGCCCGGCTACGGCACCGCCGCCCCTGACAACATTGATCTCACCGGCATCCAGAGAACGGTTGTAAAAACGAACGTCATCGATATAGCCGTCCCAGTAACAGTTTTTTGTCCCGCAGCCGATCATTAGTTTTTCAACGCCCGCCGTCGTTCCATAGACGGGCCCCATGTCGTATCGAAGGGTATCGGGAGTCCCGTTGATATATAACTTCAGTAATGAATCATTCGGATCGTTTTCCCACGTCAAAGCGAGATGCTGCCAGCTCGTCGCCTGAGCATAGGAACTGCTTTCGATTTGTGTGAATCCGGAGGTTGTCCGAATCGAAGCCTTAATGCCTTGAACGCCCCCACCGGATGCACCGCTATAGTCATATCGGATGCCCAGCTCCTGGTCGGCGCCCGTGGGAGTCCGGGTGAACATGATATCACGATCCTGATTCGTCACATTCGACTTGATCCAGGCCGTGAATGTTATACCGGACAATCCGTTTAAATAACTTCCGGCCGAGGTGTCCTGGACGACGTCATTCTGTCCGTCAAAACGTAACGCCCCGTTGATCTGCCCGCCTGAAGGTTGCCACGTAGGATTGCCATATATCACCCCCGTGTTCCCGTGGCCCGATGCGTCTCCGACGGTCTCGACACATTCGCCCCGTATGAACAAGCCGCCCAGGACACTGAGATTCGCGGCTCCGGCATTGATGTGCACGTTGCCGTCAACAACGGCAAGGCCGGTCACATCGAAATCACCCCCGCTGCCCACAATCAAATCACCCGTCACCAAAAGAGCGGGGCATTTCTTCGTCGCCGTGACAACGTTCCGATTTCCCTGGACGAGCAGATCGCCGTCAACAATCAGCATTCCCTCGATGCGAACGTTACCCGCCAGGATCAGATTGCCATTGCGGTAACACACGCGAACGGGATTGTACGGCCCAAACGTCTGACCGGAAACGGTGCCGGAGCTAATGGATTGAGTCGCATAGTTCGTTATGAAATCCGATACGGTCACGCGGGGCCAGACCAGCGATAAATCTCCGACCGATTTCAATTGCCCCGTGATACTGCTTCCACTCAAAGAGTCCGCGAACGCATCGCCGTCAATAGCTCCGCTGTTCGCTATTGCCCCGTTGCAAAAAACATCGCCATTCACCGTCATCCCATTCCAGACCGCCACATCCGTTCCGACCCAGAGCGCGATGCAGGGGTCGATCCGTAACTGGGCCGTCACTTCACTGAGGCCGATCCTCTCGCCCCCGTCCATCCGGTATGCATTACAATCGATTGTATAATTACAGCGATCCGTCGGATCCGAATCGTCGCGCACGACGTCAAGATCATAATACTCGTCGCTTCCGGCGACCAACTGCTGAGCCGTATCCCCCGTCCAGTATTCCGATGCCGCGTCCTGAGGATTGAGAATCAATCCCCGGGCATGCTCCAATCCCGATTCCGCCAGATAATCGATCTGGCTGCGAAGGGCCATATTCCGCCCGCAGGCCAATTCAACATCGCTTCGCGAGAGAAAGCCCAGCGACAAGATCGTAATCGCCATCACGATAAAGAGTACGACAAGTAACGCCGCACCCTTGCGATGGACGACGGAGCCGACAAAAGCGTTATTATTGATTATTGATTGCATTCTAATCATCATCAGTGATAAGATCCGTTCCCGCCGTGTCGATAAGATGCCCCGCCCAACACCGAAGAGAACTATCTATGTCGTAATGCCTCGTTATACCATTCTCAGTCAAATCAAATGAGATACTGACAAATTGGCTCTGAGGCGGCGATGCGTCGAACTGAAACTGCACATTGCTGCATTCCGGAATCACCACCACATAGTCTTCGTCACAATAGGACATAAGCGTCGTCTTGATCCAGGTATCTTGAAGCCAGCTCAGGCGAACCAAATAGGTTGTAAGCCATGACGGGCAATTTGAAAATTCCATGATTCGAATGTAACGACTATCCGTCTCAATAAAAACCAATTCATCGGGATTGATCTGGCCTTCTCCGCCGGGAACGTCATCATCCCGCCAGATCACCAAATCCGTCGCGTTCACGGCACAGATCAGTTTACAATGTCGAATCAGCTCGGAGAGTCTCATCGTGGCGTAACGGACCTGCGCCTGCTTGCGATCCGTATCGTTACTCGCATCGTTCGCCGTGCTGAAGGCAAAAGCCAACGTGGCCACCGCACTCATGATAATACCCGTGACGATCAGGGCCACCATCAGCTCGACCAGCGTAAATCCTTTTGGGTATGTCTTTCTTCGCATCTTCATTATTTACTCACGAGTCGATTGATCGTAACGATATTTTCGCCGTTCCAGTTCACGCGCACCGTCACGCGAACAAAAATCGGCTCAGTCGTTCCCCCCTCCTGGGGCACGTAAACATAACTGCAATCGGCTTCTCTGCTGAACTTAGCATAGTTCAAATCCGAATAGGTGCCCCCGGCGGCATTCCTGATTTGCCCCTCCGGCTCGATAAATCCATCATAATCCATGATGTCCTCAAACGGCGTATGCACGATCTGTTCCATCAGATGACTCGCCAGCTTGGCCCCCAGGGTCCGGTGCATCCCTTCGGAGCGCAACCGGGCGCCGCTGGAAAACGGAAGTAACAATCCCGCCGCTGCGATGCCCAGCACGACCACGGCCATCATCGCCTCCGCCAGCGAAAAGCCGCGATACATACACCGGTAGGGTGCGCCACGTCCATCGACTCTCGTACGATATCCGGAGCACACCCTACCTTTTTTCTCGATCTTAATAGTCATAGTAACTTTTCCCGGCATCGTCACTTCCCGTGCTGTCGCTGCGCACTTCCGACGTTGCAGGCTTATAGATCCAGCCGTGACTATCGTCGCCACCGGCCGGAAAATCTTCCGCATCCCCAAGAATCTGGACCGTGTCTTTATCATTCAACGAATTCACAGGTATTCTCATCATATAGGGACCGCGATTGAAACCCGGCGTCCCTACGGCTGCTGTCTGACCATTGTCATTCGTCGATAGGGTCATCTGATCGACAAAAGCCTGTTCCGTTGGCGCCTGGGCCGTACTGCCGTTCGGATACCCCGGCGCGACCTCCAAATGCTGCCCTTTGTAAATCAACACAAATCTACGCAACATCTGCAAATCCAGCGCCAGAGCGCTTTCTTTCGCCGATATGGCGCTGCCCGCGATTAACGGCAGAACCACCCCGGCCAATATCCCAAGCAAGACAACAACGACCAGGATCTCGACAAGCGTAAATCCCCTTGCCGCTTTCATTATGTTTCCTTTCGTTTGTCACCCTCACTAAAAAAGGCTGACCCGCTTTCGTCTCAGCAAGGTCAGCCCGATTGCCTTTGTTGTTCTTCTCAAATCTCCATGCCCGATGACGCTGACCGCGTATCGACAGCATGAAGGCTGCTTTCTTTCCTACAGAGCCGCATGTGCCGCAGTGTCATCCGCCTGGAAAGCACCGGTACCGGTATTAAATACCCAGCCGTGTGTATCTGCACCAGCCGTGCTCGCACCCGCTTCTTCGCGAATCGTCTTTCGATTATTGAACTGATTCGTCGGGATCTGCTGAATATAAGGACCATAATCGGTGCCAACTGCTCCGGCTACATCCGTTTGACCTGTCAGAGCCTGTATAAGCGTAGCTGTACCGGCTCCCGGCAGATTGTCGTTATGCTGAATCTTGTACAGCTCGATCTGCGAACGCATGGTCTGCAGATCCGTGCACAGACTTGAGGTCTTGGCCTCGGTACTGGCCTCGGTGAACTGAGGAATCACAATGGCTGCCAGGATACCAAGAATCACCACGACGATCAGAATTTCCACTAATGTAAAACCGCTCTGAGATTTCATTGTTTGCCCCTTTGTAAAAATGGATTTCTTTGACAGAACCTTAACATTCAATGTGCTCGCTCCAACCACATAGAGTATCGACCCAATCGATACACGACTTAACTTCTACTCCACTTCTTCTTTTTGCCGCAAATCCCCCAAAAATAATCGTTCGTAAACCCTACCATTCATTTCAAACGTACAGCTCCGGCAGCGAAAACGGCAGAATCTCGCGTCCGAAAATGATTCGAGTTCCGCTTTTTCCAACGCCGTATAAGCGTCCACTCAAAATATAGAAAACAATCTTTCCGATGCCAAATCGGTAGGCGGGATAATATAGGCTGTGCCCTGAAAGACCGTTGGTTTGTCGTGTGCCTGCGAGGGAATGAATATTGGAACAAGCAGATCAGGTTATCAGCATGCAGGATATCAAGATCTCAGGATACAAGGAATCAGCAGATAATATATTCAGGTGCGTTTGTGACGTGTATTTTTCTTGCGGTTTCGCCGACGTGCTCAAGCTCTATTCGGATATACTCCAACGTCAGCAAAGCGGACTCCACCTTATCGGCCCACTCAATCAGCACGACCGATTCCGGGTAGCAAAAATCATCGAAACCCAGCATCTCGAACTCGGAGATGGAATTGAGCCGATAAGCATCGATATGGTAGATGTCTAATCGCCCTTTATATTCGTTGACGATAACGAACGTCGGGCTGTTCACAACCGTCGTGTCTGCCGCGCCGGCCCCGGCGGCAATCCCTTTAATAAGATGCGTCTTGCCGCTGCCCAGAGGTCCGTATAACGCTACAACCTCCCCGCCTTTCAACTGCAAACCGAACCGCCGACCGAGTGCGATCGTTTCTTCCGGTGAATTTGAAATGGTAGAAAAATCTGTATTCACAAGCCAATCATCATTTTCCTAATTGAGCTGGGTAATAATATCCCATCGTCTGGGCGACGACGCCTAATCGATATTGACGATCCTGCATCAAGCATATACGCCGGGCCGAAGCGGGAAGGGTCGTGGTATAGATGCGGAACTCGCCTTTCAGACTCGTTATCACTTCCTCCCGGTCGTCCCCCAGGCAATCGACGACGGCAACGACGCGACCTTCAATCGGCTGGATGGCCGCGCCGCCCCAATCACGAATAGCTCTGGAAACAATCACTTCTTTTTGTGGATCGGCATCCCACCACACCGGACGTGGGCTTAATGTTCCCGTTTCGTGGAATTCAATCAACGTCCCCTTTGCATCGTACAACCAGCGTTGTTTGTAATCCCTTTCGCCGGCATACACTTCCATACCCGGCGAATCGCCAAGAACATCCCCCAGCATCCCCTGGCCGTGAACGTGTTTCGTCGGTTCTTTGTGCGTCCAGAGTTTTCGGCCGGTTTTGGCATCCACGACGCACAATCCATCCGTTTTTTGCCTCGTCTCGAAACCGTAAAAGATCTCCAATCCCGGATTGTCAGAATCGATATCGGCGACATGGCACACGTCGGGATGTCCCATCTGAAGGGTCCAAAGCCCCTTACCGTTGTCATCCAACACGGCGGCGCCGATAACCAGTTCGTCCCGCCCGTCCTCGTCCACGTCGGCACTGATCAAGCCGTGCGATCCCTGCCCATGATACTTCTTTGTCTCCTCCGGCGATTCCCAATACCATATCTCGTTCAAATCCTTATCGAGCGCTTTTGTTCTGATTAAGTTATAGGTCCCCCGCTGCATAATCAGCGAAGGCGTTTTGCCGTCGAGGTAGGCCACCGTCAGGAAATTCCGGCAATAGTAATTATACGACGGATATCCATCCCGCGTGAGCCACGCAGTCTTCGCAACGACATTGCCCGTTTCGCCGTCAATTTTGACGAGATATTCCGGACCGGTCTGGACGAGTCCTTTCTCATCCCGGGGGTCGCCCTCGCCGGCCTTGCAATAGACCTCGGCTTTTCCATCGCCATCCACATCGTAAACGAGCCACGGCGAATACCAGATCCCGGCTTCGATGGACCAGCCCATATCGTAGCGCCACAGCATCGTGCCATCCAGGCGATACGCTTCGAGCTTATACGTCGTCGTGCTCTTTTTCCAATAGCCGGGTTTTTGATAAGGATCCGTGTTGAAATTCGGCTGCTTGATGATATATTCATATGCCCCGTCGCCATCCAAATCGCCGATACCCACTTTCTGGAAATCGTAATCCCCCTTTAAAGGAAAGCTCAGATAAGGTTTGTTAACAGCTTTCGCCACATCAAGTCTATCGGACGCCTTGAGATTCCCACCTTTACTAAATCGATAGAGCGTGTAAACGGCCCCGCGTCTTGCTTTCCGATCCGTATCGACAAAACAAGTTTGGCGAAGCGGCTTGCCTTGGGCCAGGTTGACTGATCCACGCATCAGAGTAAAGGCCATATCGGATGCATCGTCCGCTAACCATCGCCAACTGAGAAAAACCGAGCCATCTTCTTTTTCAAGAGCGACCAGACCGCGGTTCAGCTTTTCTGCCCCTGATACGTCAACAGAAAAAACAAATAACATGCCCATACATACCAGCCAAACAAGCAACCATTGACATTTCATAAGTCACACCTCTCTTCTAAGTCAATTCTTCAAATGATCATATCCGGCGTCCGGCAAATCACGCATCCGGCCGTCGGGCATCCTTATCTTTACATCCTTCACATCGGCAATCTCACCGATTGCAGTAATGGGTACGAATTCCGTCCAACTTTTCAATAACTCGTGACCATCACTTTGCGACAAAGTAAAAAGCAATTCAAAATCCTCGCCGTCATTCACTGCTGAAACCAACGGCTCATCATTCTTCAATGCCTGCTTCGATATCGGAATGTGTTCTGCTTCTATTATTGCTCCCACATCGCTGGCTCTGCAAATACGTTTCAAATCACTGCTGAGCCCATCGCTGATATCCATCATAGCGTGGAGCTTCACTCTTTGGGCGATCTTCAGCGCTTCGTTAACTCTCGGCTCGAATTCAAGATGTTTGCCGTAGCTCGATCCGCCCAGCGAGCCTGTCACACAAATGATGTCGCCGGCCTTCGCGCCCGACCTTCTGACCGGTTCATGATCCACCTGCCGGCTGAGCATGGCCACACTGACAGCAAACGGATGCTCCCTTTTCCAACTCGTAATGTCCCCTCCTACGAGCGCACAGCCGTACTTGTCACCGGCCCGGACAATTCCCGAATGAAGTTGTTTGAGTTCCCGCTCACCAAAACCTTTCGGCAATGCCACCGAGACCACCGCGGCCACAGGTTGGGTCGCCATGGCCGCACAATCGCTTAGACTCACGGCCATCGCTTTATACCCGGCCTGGTCGATCGTAGCCTCTCTTAGATCAAAGTGAACGCCGTCCAACAGCATATCCGTCGTAATAAGAATGGATGAATCACCCAGGCGAATTTGCGCCATATCGTCGCCGATACCAATCGGAAAATCCGCCGACGCCAATAAACTCTGCTGAGCAAACCAGGCGGTTATTTCATCTTCACCGGGACTCATCGCTGCCCTAACTTCTCACGCCAGTACTCAATCTGCTCTTTCGCCTGTTTTCGTCCGGCCGCACCATCCGTCGCATATTGATCGACGGCACGTACGGCCCCGAGGCTTTCATAAACATCTTCTTCTATCGAGGTCGAATACGTTTGAAATTCCTCAAGAGTAAGCTCGCCGAGCTTTTTATTCTGTTTTTCACAGTCGGCAACGAGCGAACCGACAATGCCGTGCGCCTCGCGAAAGGCAATGCCCTTACCGACTAAATACTCCGCCAGCGCAGTGGCATCCAAAAAGCCTTCGTCCAACCCGGCCGAAATCCGCTTCGTATTGAACTTCGTATGCGAAACAATCGCACATACGACATCCAGACATGCCTCTACCGTATCGCTTGCCGCGAAGACGTGGACCTTATCCTGCTGCATATCGCGATTGTAACCCGACGGCTGCCCTTTCAGGATCGTCAGCATCGCCATCAGCGAACCATAGACACCGCCGGTCTTGCCGCGAATCAGTTCCAGAACATCGGGATTGCGTTTCTGCGGCATCATACTCGATGACGTACAATAGGCGTCGTCAATCCGAACAAAATTGAATTCGTTGGACGAATAAATAATCCAGTCCTCCGCCAACCGAGACAGGTGGGTTGCGATAAGGGCGCTATCGAAGATAAATTCCGCACAGAAGTCCCGGTCGCTCACGGCGTCGATACTGTTGTAGCTGATATCCGCAAATCCCAACTGCTGAGCCGTGCTCTTCCTGTCCAAAGGCAACGTGGAGCCGGCAATCGCCCCACTGCCCAACGGTGAAACATTAAGAAGATCGCGGCAATTTTTCAGCCGGATAGTGTCCCGCTCAAGCTGTTCCACAAAACTCAACACATAGGACGCAATAACAACCGGTTGGGCGCGCTGAAGATGGGTATAGCCCGGCATGATATTTTCGGCGTAACCGTTCGCTAATTTGACGAGGGCTTTTTGAACCAGTGTGATTTTGGCTTGGACGATTTCTATCCGGTCGCGCATCCAGAGCCGGACATCCGTCGCCACCTGATCGTTCCGGCTTCGACCCGTATGGAGCTTTTTGCCCACGTCGCCGATTTTCGCCACAAGCGCCGACTCGACGGCCATGTGAATATCTTCGACCTCTTTCTTGAATTTGAACCGACCGTTCGCAATCTCCTCGCTGATTTCGATGAGTGCATTTCTTATCTGTTTGAACTCATCTTTGGTGATCAACTTCTGCTCGGCCAGCATTTGAGCATGAGCGATCGAGCCGACAATATCATATTTGTATAAACGCTTATCGATCGAGAGCGACTCGACGAAATCGACCGTTAACTTATCCGGCCCCCCCGCCAATCGCTTCTCCCAGCTTTTTTCCACCTTGGCCATATATATGTGCTCCAGGAATCAGATTATTTTCCCCTTCATCATACGCCCCACTGTAAATGGTGTCAACCTTCATTGAATTCCGGTCTTGCAATCACCATCCGAATCGGCTATAGTGCGTCCATGAATAAATCACAGAAACTACTCGTAACAAATTGTCGTTTGTTCGATTCACCTCAAGGCGAACCGGCTACGTCTATTCTCATCGAAGACGGTCTGATTTCGCACATCGGGCCCGACTCCTCTAATTGCGATGAAACATTCGACGCAGAAGGCAGAATGATCGCGCCGGGCTTTATCGATGTTCACATCCAGGGCGCCGGCGGCGCCGATATCCTCGATGCAACGCCCGAAGCTCTGCAAGCGATTTCAAAAACCTGCGCCCGACTCGGAACGACCGCTTTTCTGGCAACGACGGTGTATAAGCCGGAGCAGGACAATCAGCACCTGACGCTTGCCGCAAAAAACGTCGGCCGCGACCTCGGCGGCGCCGAGATGCTCGGGATTCATCTTGAAGGCCCCTTTATCTCACTTAAGAAAAGAGGAATGATACAGCCGGGGTGTATCGGCACACCCTCGCAGAAGCTTCTCGACGATGTTCAGGATATCTGCACGGGCCATTTGAGAATGATGACGATTGCCCCGGAACTGCCCGAAAGCCTAACACTGATACGTTCGCTTGTGGATTCACACACCATCGCTTCCTTCGGCCACTCCAATGCGACCTATGAGCAAACCCTCGACGGCTTCAACGCGGGCATCTCGCACGTCACGCACTTGTTCAATGCCATGCCGTCGATGCACCATCGTTCGCCCGGACCGTTAGCGGCGATCGTTCAGAGAGAAAACATCACGGCGCAGGTGATTACCGACGGCGTCCACATCCACCCGGCGGTATTAAAACTCGCTTTCGATCTGCTCGGCCCGAAGCGAACGATCCCGATTACCGACGGCATGCAGGCGATCGGTCTCGGCGATGGCCAATTCGTTTACAACGGCGTTGACTACGAGTCGAAAGACGGCGCCGCCCGCTACAAAGACGGCACGCTCATCGGCACGGCGCTCGGCCTCAACCAAATGCTCCAAAGATTCATCGCGTTCACGAATTGCCCTGTAAGCGATGCGATTAAATCCGTAACGGAGAATCCCGCGAAGATATTAGGCCTCGAAAATCGAAAAGGCTCCATCGCTCCGGGAAAAGACGCCGATCTGGTTCTGCTCGAATCCGACCTTTCCATCTACGCAACGATTGTCGGCGGGAAGATCGTTTTGGGGAAATAAAAAGAATAGCTAAATGAGAAAAACGGGAGAGCCAAGAATTAAGGCTCTCCCTTTTCTCTATGGTGACTCTTTCCTTTTCTGCGTATAGCCTTTCCTTGCCATACTCCCATGTTTACGACCTGACGCCCACACAGCGTCCTGGAAAAGCACAACAAGTTCAAACTAACATGGCCGAATTGGTCATTATCCAGAGCCACCTATTGTCTCAATCCACTACTATCCATCGGCACTCTCCGTCTCAAAGCTTGAGCGTTTTTCGCGGACTTCGTCTTAGCCCCTAACAGACCAATACTTACGCCGAAAAATCGTTTGAAACAAGAGCGTCCGGCTTGTAAGATACGACTGGTTTTCGGCCGTAAACCAGACGAAATCTATCGGTTTTGAAGTATGAAAGTTCTTGGTATTTCAACAAGTCCGAGGTTCGCGAGCAACAGCGACTTACTGTTGCGCCAGTCGCTGGCCGGCGCGGAGTCTGCCGGCGCGGAAACCACCGATATCCGCCTAACTGATTATAATATAAGCCCTTGTATAGCATGCAGTGCCTGCTCCACGACGGGTCAATGTCGCGTCCAGGACGACTACCGGGAGCTTTTGCACAAAATACTTGATGCCGATCGGTTGATTTTCGCTACCCCCCTTTTTTTTATGTCCGTCTGTGCCCAGGCCAAAATGCTCATCGACCGGGCTCAATGCCTGTGGGCGTACAAATATATCCTCAAGAAACAACTCTTCGTCCCCAAACGGGATCGCCGGGCGATGGTTATCGCCGTCGGGGGTTCGAGAAGCAAAAAGCAATTCGAGAGCGTTCGATTGACGATGATGTCCTACTTTGACGCACTTGAGTTTGACTATGCATTAAATGTATTCGTTAGCCAAATCGATGGTCCGGGCGAAGTTGAGAAACATCCTTCGATGCTCGAAGAAGCCCGCCGTCTCGGCCGAGAATTCGCCGCCGCCGAAACTCCGTGCCCGGAAAAACCCATCGACGTCACCCTGGCATAAAACAGGGACTCCTTTGCTAACAGTAGAAAACCGTGTGCGCAACCAGGCCATGTCAGAAACTTGGCGAGGTCATGGATGTGCCGCGCGATAGACCTGAATCATAGAGGAAATCATTTTGCTCATCGAGTGATTTTCGCGAACGTAAGCCTGCGAGCTTTCGGCCATCTGACGCGTCAGTTCCCTCCGGTCCAGTAACTGCCGCAAGGTGCGCAGGATGCTCATTTCGTCATCCGGATCAAAGACCGCCGCCGTTCGGTCCTCGATGATCAAATCATCCACCCCGCCCTTGCACGCGGCCACGGCCGCTCCAACGCTCATCGCCTCCAACAACTGCGGATCAAACTCATACCGCGGCCGGGGCCGAATAAACACATCTCCCGCGGCCAGAAGGGTACGCCAGGGCATGCCGCTCGGAACAAGGGTGACAACATGCAGAAGCCCCAGCGCCACCAACAATTTCCATAAGAGGCTATCGCCTCGGCCGATCCCAACGACAACCATCATAAATTCATAACCGTCCAGAAGTAGGTGCCTGACCACGCTGAAAAGATTCTCATACGCATCGACATGATCGAAACGATGGGCCGTCAGGAGCGTCGCCGTCCGAGAGGATTTCGAAAAACACGTTACCGTGTCCATCGCGACGGCGCCGACGTTGATCTGTTCAATCCTGTCTGCAAAACGGGAGTGCATCCTGATCACATTCTTCGCCACCGTTGGCGTCGGGACGATGATCTTCGCACAATACGTTGATGATATGGACAATGAATTCCATCGTTTCTGAAGCGAATTAACGGTCAGCACATAAGGAATGTCCAGACGGTGCGCCAGTTGCCTTGTTATCGATGCCTGGCTCTCACAAAGGCAATGCAAAACAGTCGGTTTAAATCGAACAAGACGCTCGGTCAGCAGCCACGTATTAACCGGCCCCATGAAGGGTAGCTTAAAAATCGGATGGCCGATAATCTCTGCGGCCGTCGTCGGCCAGGATCCACAATCCCGCTTCGGAGGGCAGACCAATCCTACCGGAATCGCCTCCTCCGCCAGGCCCATTAAGAGATGCTGTAAAAAAGACGAATACTCATAAACCGTACGCTCCGACGCGATCAGAGCGACCCGGGGCGATTTTTCTTTAGCACGTTCCGGCGCCACGTTCTATGATCCTCAGTTATCTATCTATTCCCTAAAACAGATACATATTATCGGAAAAAAACCGTTTCTGCTATCGGAAAACTTATAATCAAGCGAGATCCCGCTCGCCCAACGCCCATCGGACATAACGAATCCCTTTCAACCCGACAGACGGACTAACCAATGAGCTGACATGACATCCTTCTCATCCGACAAGGTCCTTTTTGCCTTGCGAGATACCCTGTGTTTGGTATAAACGATGCCCATAGAAAGGACATTTATGAAACGATTAGTCGTCATAGCGAACCGGTTGCCGTTTAGCTTAACAAAAGCCAATGGAGAATTCCATTTCCATTCGAGTGCCGGGGGCCTTGCCGTAGGTCTGTCGTCATTGCCGGAATCGTACGAACGCATCTGGATCGGATGGCCCGGAATAGCCAACGAGAAGCTGACCGACGAGGACAAAGACCACATCAAAGAGAAACTCGCGGCCGAGCATTGTATGCCCGTCTTTCTTTCCCGAAAGCAGATCGAGCACTATTATCAGGGATTTTGTAACGAGACGATTTGGCCTCTCTTTCACTATTTTCCCACGCGGACGATTTGGGAAAATCGTTTTTGGCAAGCGTACAAACAGGTCAACCACGCGTTTTGCCGGGAGGCAATGAAAATCATCAAACCCGGAGACAGGGTATGGGTGCACGATTATCAGCTCATGCTCTTTCCTCAGCTCCTGCGCGAAAAAATCCCCGATCTTGAAATCGGCTTTTTCCTCCATATCCCCTGGCCGTCCTTCGAGTTGTTCCGCCTTCTGCCCTGGCGGGAAGCCATTCTCAATGGTTTGCTGGGCGCCGACTTAGTCGGCTTCCACACCTACGACTACGTCCGGCATTTTCTCAGCAGCGTTTGCCGAATTGTCGGCTTCGAGCATACATTGGGTAAGCTCCACGTCCACAATCGCATCGTTCGCGTCGATGCCTTTCCGATGGGGATCGCTTATGATAATTATGCCCAGGCTGAAAATGAACTGGATGTCAAAAGCGAAGTGAAAAAAATTGTCGGAACCATCGGAAAACGCAAGATTATCATCTCGATCGACCGGCTGGACTATACGAAGGGCATTCCCGAACGGCTTGAAGCGTTCGACCTGTTTCTATCGGAAAATCCTGAATATAAAGGCAAGGTGACCTTGATCCTGGTGGCCGTCCCGTCTCGGACTGACGTTCAGGATTATCAAATGCTGCGTCAACGACTCGAACACCTCGTCGGAAGAGTCAACGGTGAACACGGCTCCATCGGCTACGTGCCCGTATGGTACCTCTACCGTTTTCTCTCGTTCCAGGAGATTACCGCCCTGTACAATATTGCCGACGTGGCGTTGGTCACTCCCTTGCGGGACGGGATGAATCTCATCGCCAAGGAATATATCGCCAGCAAGACGGACGGCGACGGTGTGCTGATCCTCGGGGAAATGACCGGGGCCGCCAGCGAACTCGGCGAGGCCCTCATCGTTAACGCGAACAGCAAGCACGCCATCGTCCAGGCGATCAAAGAAGCCCTCGAAATGCCCCTTCCCGAGAGAATCGAGCGGAACCGATTTATGCAGCAACGGCTTCGCCGCTATGATATTGCCCGATGGAGCCATGATTTCGTCGAGGCCATCCAGGAGGTGAAACGCGTGCAGGAGGAGTTTGCCGTTCGCAAGCTTTCGAAAAACACCCAAAAGGAAATGAATACCCTGTACGCCCAGGCGTCCAGAAGATTGCTCATGCTCGACTATGACGGAACCCTGGTCGGATTTCGCGCCAAACCGTCACAGGCCGGACCGGATGAGGCAATACTCGCGCTGCTCAAGAAGCTTTCTTCAGACCCAAAAAATTCCGTTGTCGTCGTTAGCGGTCGCGATAAACACACTTTGGGCAATTGGCTCAGTGATCTCGATATTCGACTGGTGGCCGAGCACGGCGCCTGGATTAAGCAAACGGACGGGCAATGGAAGCATGTCGATCCGACCATTACAACCGAATGGAAGAATGTAATCCGCCCCATCCTCGAACTCTATTCCGACCGAACGCCGGGGTCCCTGGTGGAGGAAAAGGATTTTTCGCTCGTCTGGCACTATCGCCGGGCCGAACCCGATTTGGGTTACGTCCGAACGCAGGAGCTTCGCGTGGCCATATCGGACCTCACCTCCAACCTGGATGTGGGCGTATTCGAAGGCAGCAAGATATTGGAGATCCGGCAATTAGGTATCAACAAAGGCCGGGCCGCCGAACGCTGGCTGGAGAAAGAAAAATGGGATTTTATCCTCACGGCCGGTGACGATTATACCGATGAGGAAATGTTTGCGGTGATGCCGCAAGAGGCATTCTCCATCAAAGTGGGGATTGGAATATCTAAAGCCCGTTTCAATGTCGATACTGTTGTGGACTTTAGGACGTTATTAGAAGGACTATTAGGAGATTCGTAAATATGCTGAGTCTGGAGGAATTCCGTAAAATCGTACCGGACAAAACATTAGCCGAAATCTATCACAGAGCCAAGAGCCTCTACGGAAAGCACATCGTTCACGTCAACAGCACATATATGGGCGGAGGCGTGGCCGAAATACTGTATTCATTGGTCATGCTGATGAACGACGTCGGGATCGACACCGGCTGGCGCATCCTGCACGGCACTCCGGCCTTCTTCGACATCACAAAAAGTTTCCATAACGCCCTCCAGGGGGCCAATATCAGCCTTACAGAAAGTAAGAAGGATTTGTACCTTCTGGTCAACGGTAATTATGCGAGATTCACCCATCTCGATCATGATTGTGTGATTGTACACGATCCGCAACCGCTGGCCTTAATTCGGTCGTACAGAAAACGCCAACCCTGGATTTGGCGATGCCATATCGATCTGACGGAACCCAACGACCAATTGTGGGATTTCCTAAAAGGCTTTCTGCTGAAATACGATCAAATCGTTGTCTCCAGTGAAAAATACCTCAAGGACGATCTACCGGTGGACCAAAGGCTCATGTGTCCGGCGATAAATCCGCTGAATTTCAAGAATAAGGAATTGCCGGACAAAACCGTCATGAGTTATATTAAAAAGGCCGGTATCCCGACGGACAAACCGCTGATCACCCAGGTCTCCCGCCTCGATCCCTGGAAGGATCCGAGCGGCGTTATTGAGGTCTTTAAACACGTCAAAGAGAAGGTCGATTGTCGTCTGATTTTCTGCTATAACCTCGCCGGCGATGATCCGGAAGGCGTTCAGATGTACACCAAGACGTACCGTCAGGCGAAGAAATACGTGGACAAGGGGGACATCCTGTTTGTCGTCGGCAACGATGACATCCTTGTGAATTCGATCCAGAAATTCTCTGACGTCGTCATCCAGAAATCCACGAAAGAAGGCTTCTGCCTTTCCGTCACCGAAGCGCTTTGGAAAGAAACACCCGTCGTGGCCTCGAACGTTGGCGGCATACCGGCTCAAATCCAGGACGGAGAAAACGGCTTCCTCCTGGATCCTTATGACACCGAAGGGTTCGCCGAAAGAATCGTCCACCTTCTTAAAAAACCCGATGTCGCAAAAGCAATGGGGGAGAAGGCCAAGGAGACGGTAAGAGAGAAATTCCTGATTACGCGTTTGCTCTCGGACTACCTGTATATGTTGAACGCCGTTTTGAATTGATCCGACAAGATTATGATCTCACATTTTAACGCTACGCGCCCTGGGTGATCTGCTTGGTCAGCTCATTCAGGAGTGCGTTCATTTTCGGATCGGTTTCCTTGGCCTGGTTGATCTTGCCGCAAGCGTGCATCACGGTCGTATGGTCCCGGCCTCCCAGATGGCCGCCGATCTCGCCGAGACTATGACGGGTCAGGTTCCGGGCTAAATACATGCAAATTTGGCGCGGTTCGGTGATGCTTTGATGACGTTTCTTACTCTGCAAATCGGAAAGGCGAACACCAAAATACCCGGTGACGACCTCGATGATATCCGTGATGCTGATATGTTTGACGGACATCTCGATTTGCCCGTCCAACGCCGTTTGAACCAGTTCCAGATCAATCGCCTGGCCGGTCGTGTTCGCCACGGCATAGATCGTTGTCAACGCCCCTTCCAATTCCCTGATATTCGCCTGCACTTTACGCGCCACGTAACCGGCAATGTCCTCGGAAATATCGAGGCCCCGAAGATGCGCTTTCTTCTGAACGATGGCGACCCGCGTCTCATAGCTTGGCGGATCAACTCGAGTCACCAGCCCCCAGTTGAACCGGCTGATCAGACGTTCTTCCAGCGACGGAATTTTGCCGGGCGGGCTGTCCGCGCTGAGAATGATCTGCTTTCCATTGTTGTACAGGGCATTGAACGTATGAAAAAATTCCTCCTGGCTGTGCTCCCGTTCGCGCAGAAATTGCACGTCGTCGATCACCAGCATATCCACGGTGCGAAACTGGCTTTGAAAACCCGCTAAATTTCCTTCCTCGATGGCCCGAATGAATCGGTTGACGAAATCCTCACAACTTAAAAACTGAATGACGGCATTCTCAAGCCGCTTTCGGGCTTCAAAACAAACCGCATGTAACAGATGCGTCTTGCCCAGTCCGGAATTGCCATACACAAACAGTGGATTGTACGTATTTCCCAATGACTGGCTGACCGCAACACAACTGGCGTGCGCCAGACGGTTGCTCGGGCCGACGACAAAACTGTCAAACGTATAATCAGGATGAAGTCGAAGATTGGGCTGAAGGGGCCGGAGGCGCGTATCCGTTTTGCCGTTATCATGAACACTGAAATCGACGGCGATGAGATGGCCGGTGATTTGCTGGGCCGCGCGCGTAAAGCTGCCTTTGCAGTTATCCTGCAAAAACTGAACGGAAGCATCGTCGGGACAGCCGATGGCAAGGGAGCCGCCGTCCAAATGCAGGACGGAGAGCTCATCGAACCATTTGCGTGTCCCGGCCGGATCGAGCGCTTTGGCCCGCTCAAGAATATCCACAAAAATATCGTCCACTTCTCGGGTAACCACAGCACCGTCCCTTATGAAGCGATGTCCCTTTAAAGAGCAATCCAACTGCACCTCTAAATTAGTCGATGTTCCACTACAAGCCGTGCCACCAAGTATGAACCGTTACTTGAAGGGCTCCGGACGTTACCAAGAATCTAACAAGAGCCGTTCAAACTGTCAAAGATAAAAAAACGAAAGATCGACGCGGAAAGGATGAACTTGAATTTTTTACAAATCCCGATACTATCTGGGAAATAGAAAATGGTGACCGGAGGTTCAACCCCGGGCGAAACCCCAATATCGAAAGGCCAGAAAGAATGGGAATTTTCAGCAAAACAGCCAGCTTTTTCAAAGACCGTTTAAGCAAAACGCGAAATAAAATCAGCACCTCGCTTTCTTCCGTCCTGAGCCTGGGCAGGAAAATCGATGAAGACCTCCTCGACGAACTGGAAGAAACACTCATTCGTGACGATATCGGCGTGGAAACTACCGATAAACTCGTCACGGAGCTTCGAGAAGCCTACCGCGCCAAGCAAATCGCCACCACGGACGATGTGATCCCTTTTCTCAAAGAGCACATCAAGAGCTATTGGCCGGACCGCGACAGACAGATGCACCTGGCCGAAACCGGCCCGACGGTTGTTCTCGTGGCCGGTGTCAATGGAACCGGTAAGACCACGAGCATCGCCAAGCTCGCTCACATCTTCCACCAGAACGACAAGAAGGTCATCGTCGCGGCGTGCGATACGTTCCGCGCCGCCGCCGTGGAGCAATTAAGCATCTGGGCCGAACGCATCGGCGTGCAGATCGTCAAGCATCAGACCGGCAGCGACCCGGCGGCCGTCGCCTTCGACGCCTGTGAAGCCGCCCTCGCCCGCGACACGGATATTTTGATCCTCGACACGGCCGGACGACTGCATACCAAGAAAGACCTCATGCAGCAACTCATGAAAATCCGCGATATCGTCGCCCGCAAAATCCCCGGCGCCCCCAACGAGGTCCTGCTGGTCCTCGACGGGACAACGGGCCAAAACGCTATTTCCCAGGCCAAACTATTTACCGAGGCGATCAACGTCACCGGAATCTTCTTAGCCAAGCTCGACGGCACGGCCCGCGGCGGCATCGTCATCGCCATCAAAGACCAGCTCGATATACCGGTCAAATTCGTCGGCCTGGGCGAAAAGCCGGAAGATATCGCCGAGTTCGATCCCAATACCTTCGTCGAAGCCTTGTTTAGTTGATGCCTTTCAATCTTGTATCGAGCATAAAGGAACACGATGATGCTTCAGAAACAATTGCTTGTCTGCCTTCTTCCAATCCTTTCGATGGCAACTCAGGGTATCGTCCGAGCCTCTTCCACACCGAAAGCCGTGCCCGAGATGCAGGTGATTCCAATGCCCTACGACCGGGCCTCCTTCCAGCGAGACGGCCTCGAACTGGCACGATATCACTTCGGATCGGAACTGCCTCGGCCTTTTCTCTACCCGATCATCGGCCCTTCGGGTCGGTCCCTCACACGGATGGGCCATCCTCACGATCCCGAATCGCACAGCCATCACAATTCCGTGTGGATCTCTCATCATGACACGAACGGAGTCAATTTCTGGGGCGATCGAGGCGATGGAAAAATCCGTCATAAGCGCATCGTCGAGTATATAGACACCGACGCGCATGCGTCTCTGATCGCCGAAAATGAATGGATCAAAGAAGACGACACGGCCTTGCTTCTGGAGACGCGCCGGATTAGGGTGATTCCACTTCCCGACGCCGAGTGGTTACTCATAATGGATATGACCTTCAAGGCCGCCAACGGATCCGTGATACTCGGTAAAACCCCTTTTGGAATGATCGGCGTGCGGATGGCCAAGACCATTGGCGTCCATGACGGCGGCGGGACAATTCGCAACTCCGAAGGCGCCGTCAACGAGAAAGAGGTTCTCTGGAAACAAGCGAAATGGGTCGATTACTCCGGAGCGATCACAAACGACACAATGGAAGGCATCGCGCTCTTCGACCACCCGAAGAATCCAAACTTCCCCTCTACTTTCCACGTCCGCAACGACGGCTGGATGGGAGCGTCTTTAACGTTTTCTGGCCCAAGGGAAATCCGTCCAAACGAATCTCTACACCTTTGTTACGGACTATACATTCATAGCGGCTTGAAATCCCAAAGGAAATTCAGGCGAAGTGGCAAGCTTTTACGGAAATTCCGTCCCATGAAAAAAAGTGAAATAATTTTGGATTTCTCACAATTTTCTCATTTGTTCATTCCTATTATGGCGGCCAATGTCGGGCCGAAGAACCCTCGTTGGCAGGCCGCGAAATAAGAAGTTTTGATTAAAGGAGACGAGAGAATGTTAAGGGCACACTGGAAACGGATTTGTCTGTTAGCGGTTATCGGATCGATGCTTGGGTTTGCAAGCATTTCCGCTCAACAAGGAATTCAAGAGAAGAAGATCACGATCTTACCTTCCGAACTGCCGACTGTCACAAAGAACGCGATCGAACAAGCCCTTCCGAAAGGAGAGATCTTAAGAATTCAGAAGGAGGTTGAAGGAGAGGATCCGGGGCAATATGACGTAGATGTACGCTCCGGTGGAAAATGGTATGAAATTGAAATCTCTCCGGAAGGTGAGGTGATTGAGATCAAGGAGGTCACCTCTACGGAGGAATCCACGGGCGGCGACCAGGACAAGAAATGGACGAGTTCTTTCGGAGACGAGAACTGTACTTTCGCTTCGGTCGGCAAGAATCGGTTTTTCATTCTGCAACCCGGCCACCAACTGGTTCTGGAAAGCCGCAGAGAGAAGGTCGTGATTACCGTCCTGGAACAGACACAAAAGATCGGCAATATAGAAACACGGGTTGTCGAAGAACGCGAAGAAAAAGACGGAAAACTGGTGGAGGTCTCCAGAAATTTCTTTGCGATATGCAAAGAGCACGGTGACGTATTCTATTTCGGCGAAGAGGTCGATGACTATCAGGATGGCAAAATCGTCGCGCACTCTGGGGCCTGGCGTGCAGACGAGAAGAATTCCAAAGGGGGCATAATTATGCCCGGAACGATTCTCTTAGGCGCCAGACATTATCAGGAAATCGCACCGAACGCCATGGACAGGGCGGAGATCATAAGTGACGACGTGACAATGAAGACGCCGGCGGGAATATTCAAACACTGCATCAGAGTCGAAGAAACGTCCGGCCTCGATCCCGATGAAAAATGCTATAAAACCTATGCACCCGGCATCGGCCTTATTCAAGATGAAGATCTGTTGCTGACGGGATATACCCATGCGAAAGAAGAGACAGTATCACTCAAAAATTTGCCGCGAAGAGTACGCAAGGCGATAAAGAAACATGCAACTGGAGGAACGATTACAGAGATAGAAAAAGTCAACAGGAACGGAACTTTTGTGTACGAAGTCGAAGTCGTCCTTAACGGCAAGGAAACCGATATCCTCATCTCTGCTAAAGGGAAATATCTTGGGACTGAAGATGACCAAGAGAAAGAAACGGAGGATCAACAGAAAGAGGAAGACGGCGAGGATGACTAAAGGGAAAAAAAGCAGTAACATCTGAAAAGATCGAAAAGTAGAAAATGCACCGCTGAGCCATGGATTGGACACGCTCAGCGGTGCTTCCACTTTGGGATACGCGTATGCGCCTGCTGGTGATAGAAGATTATCTTCCATTGCAACGTTCTCTGACGAAGGGCTTGCGCGAGGCCGACTTTGCCGTGGACGCGACACAGGATGGCAAAGAAGGCCTCTGGTACGCGACCAGCAACGAATACGACGTGATCATTCTCGATCTGATGCTACCGGGTATGGACGGTCTTGAGATTCTCAAGACAATCCGAGCAAAAGGCATCAAAACCCATGTCCTGATATTAACGGCCAAAGACACCGTCGAGGACCGCGTGGCCGGCTTAAACCTGGGCGCCGATGACTATCTCATCAAACCCTTCGCCTTCGAAGAGCTTCTTGCACGCGTCCGAGCACTCGTGCGCCGCAACTACCAAGAGAAAAATCCCATCATCCGCATCGAAAACCTGCGCATCGACCTCGGCGCCCAGAGACTCTGGCGTGGTGGAGAGGAAATTCAATTGACGGCCCGGGAATATGCCCTTATCGAGTATTTAGCCCTGCGGGCAGGCGAAACGATTTCCCGCTCCGATATTTGGGAACACGTTTACGAGTTCAATTCCTCGGCATCCAGCAACGTTGTCGACGTGTACATAGGCTATCTGCGGAAAAAAATCGAACGACCGAATAAGCCAGCCTTAATACATACGGTCCGAGGGCGCGGCTACAGACTGGGAGCGCCATCATGATGCGTTCGCTTCGGACTCGATTGTTGACCGGTACGATTGTCGGGATAATTCTACTCCTCACAGTTTTTAACCTGATCGTATACACCGTGATCCGCAACACGCTGGTCAAACAGTTCGACACGTCATTAGCGTCCATCGCCCAAATACTCGCCGCATCCGTCGAACGCGATGGTGACGAGGTCGAGTTGGAGTTCGAGGTACAGCAAATGCCGGAGTTTCATAATGCGGAGCATCCCACGTACTACCAACTCTGGATGGATGACGGCGAGGCCCTGGCAAGATCGCCTCTGCTTGGAATGGATGATCTCGTTCGCCCTGAAGGTCCTCTTAATAGACTTGTTTTTATGCCGCCGTTGGAAAAGAATCAAAAAGTCCTTCGCGCCGTCGGTTTAACCTTCATACCGAGAAACGCAGACAATGATGAAGAGGATGCCCCCCCAACGACAGGTGAGCGATTCCTAATTCTGATGGTTGCCCGTGACGCCGGCAGTTTGCTGGGGCAGTTAAAATCCCTGCGATGGCTTCTTTCGATCGCTTCGGCGGCGGTGATTATTCTTTCTCTCCTGATTGCCGCGATCATCGTGCGAAAGGGCCTCAATCCACTCAACGCTATCGCCGCCGAAATCGCGACGATCACCGAAGACAACCTAACAAAGCGCATTACCGCCGAAAATGTCCCCGAAGAAGTCATTCCGATCAAAAATCGCCTCAATGAACTGATGTCCCGGCTGGAAGCGTCGTTCAATCGAGAACGACAATTCAACGCGGACGTCGCCCACGAATTAAGGACCCCCCTGGCGGGGATACGCTCGACCATCGAGGTGACGCTCATTCGCAATCGCCAAGCCACTGAATACCAGCAGGCCTTGTCTGATTGTCTGGAAATCACCGAAACGATGCAATCCATGATCGGCAATTTGCTCACACTCGCCGGATCGGATACGCGGAAAAGTAATTTCCACTTCGAGAACGTCAAGATCGCCCAAGTCGTCGATTCCTGCTGGCATTCATTCTCAGACAAAGCCCTCCTGCGAACCATTGGCTTCGAGAATCGCATCACTCCTGAGACAACGTGCGAAACAGACCGTCAGAATTTTTCCATCATCATCTCGAACATCCTGGAAAACGCAGTTGTCTATACCGACAGGGGCGGGCAAATTCGGGTAGCCGAATCCCGGAAAAACGATCTTATCGAAATCTCCATATCGAACACAGGCTGCAAACTCACGACCGAGCAAATCTCACATGTGTTCGACAGCTTCTGGCGCGGCGACTCTTCACGCACGGATGCCGATGTCCACTCCGGTTTGGGCTTGGCCCTGGTCCGCAAGCTCGCCGAAGCCTTGGGCGGCTACGCCACCGCCGAACGACAACCCGAAGACATATTCACTCTACGCCTGAATATCCCCCTCAAACCCAAAAACCAAGCGCACTAACACCTCGTCGCCGCTGAAATCCGCTTACACTCTCGGATGCCCCCCCAGATACTCCGTCTTCGGCAGGTCGCCGACCAGGGGCATAGCGTATTCCACAAACGCGTCGGTAATACCATTGCCATCGGCGTTGATGAACGCCTCCGGCATGGATTTCGTCTTTTCCGCCACGTTGCTCAAGTCGGTGCGGAACAGTTCAACCGCATAGTCTTTTCCGTTGGCAATCCGTTTGATCGCCACCGAGCCGTTATCCTCGGTCATGGCCAATCG
>Ga0272441_10004508_pt1 | contig 25122 bp, 14 predicted proteins | sample SSMProp6N_FD_193582 | JGI IMG/M metagenome (GOLD analysis project Ga0272441, IMG submission 193582) | Marine sediment archaeal communities from Little Sippewissett salt marsh, Falmouth, MA, United States - SSM-Prop-6N | ecosystem: Environmental > Aquatic > Marine > Wetlands > Sediment ...
CGCGTTGTCAGAATAATTTAGCGGCATAGCGCCCTTTCCTGCTCCAGGGAGAGGGGTCGCGCGCTGCCGCGGCCATCCCTCCGGCCGCGCGCCCCAGCGCGGCCTCGCAGCATACGAATGCGCTCATGGCGACCCCTTCGGCGTCGCCATGCCACCCGGAGCATTCAGGGCGATTCACAATGTGCTGGTGGGATCGATGTCGACGGTGACCGTGATGTCGCCGCTCGGAGCGGTGAGCTTCTCGCGGATGGCGTCGAAGAGTTGGATGACGCTGCGCGCCTGCGGGGCTTTGACCAGGAGTTGGTATCGCCACTGCCGGTTGATGCGGGCGATGGGACACTGCGCGGGTCCCAGAACGTGCACGGGCCCGGGCGTCACATTCGCTGCGGCCTGCCGGATGTCGTCGCCGGCCTCGCGCGCGCGCTCGCGCACCTTGTCCTCGTCGGCGCCGCGCACGACGATCCGAGCCAGGCGGACGAACGGCGGGTAGCCGAACTTCCGGCGCTGGGCCAGCTCTTCGGCGGCGAAGGCCTCATAGTCGTGCCGCGCGGCACACGTCACCGCCACGTGCTCCGGGTTGAACGTCTGAACGAGAATGCGTCCGCCCTTGGGTCCGCGACCTGTGCGGCCGGCCACCTGGCTGATGAGCTGGAACGTCCGCTCGGCCGAGCGGAAGTCCGGCAGGTTGAGCGACACGTCGGCGTTGACGACGCCGACCAGCGTGACGTTGGGGAAGTCGAGCCCCTTGGCGATCATCTGCGTGCCGATGAGAATGTCCACCTCGCGCTCGCGGACGGCGGTCAGCACCGTGTTGTGAGCGTCGCGGGCGCGCATCGTGTCGCTGTCCATCCGAACCACGCGGGCCAGCTCGAACTTCCGGCGGACCTCGTCCTCCAGCCGCTCGGTCCCCAGGCCGAAGTAGTTGAGGCCCGGCGCCGAGCACGCCGGACAGGTTTGCGGCGCGGGAGCCGCCACGTCGCAGTAGTGGCACCGGCACAGGTTCTCCGTCCGGTGAAAGGTCATCGTGACGTCGCAGTCGCGGCAGCGGTGCACGTAGCCGCACGACGGGCAGAAGACGTAGGTCGAGAAGCCCCGCCGATTGAGAAACAGGATGACCTGCTCCTGCCTTTCGAGCGTCTCGCGGACGGCCGTCTCGAGCGCGAGCCCCAGGGCGTGGAACCCCTTGCGCTCGGTGCTGGTGTGCCGCAGATCGACGACCTCGACGGGCGGCATCGGGCGCCCGAGCACCCGGTGCGTCAGCCGCGCTTCGCCGTAGTGCTCCAGCGCCTCGCAGTTGTGCTTCGATTCGAGGCTGGGGGTGGCCGACCCGAGAATGACGGGGATGTCCAGCAGGTGCGCCCGCATCAGCGCCACGTCGCGGGCATGGTAGCGCGGGGCCGTGTCCTGCTTGAACGACGTCTCGTGTTCCTCGTCGATGACGATGAGCCGCAGGTCGCGCGCCGGGGCGAACACGGCGCTGCGGGCGCCGACGATGACCTGTGCGCGGCCGTTGCGGATGTCGCGCCACTCGCGGTGCCGCTCGATGTCGGTCAGGTGCGAGTGCAGGACCGCCACCTCGGTAAACCGTCGGCGGAACCGGCGGATGGTCTGCGGCGTCAGGGCGATCTCGGGCACCAGCACAATCGCCTGCCCGCCCCCCGCCACCACCTCCTGGATCGCCCGCAGGTACAGCTCGGTCTTCCCCGAGCCGGTCACGCCGTTGACGAGCGTGCAGCCGAACCGGCCCGCGCGGATCAGGGCCTTGATGCGCTGCATGGCCAGCCGCTGCTCGGTTGTGAGGTCGGTCGGGACCGCCTCATCCGACGACACGTAGAGGTCGCGGGCGAACTCCTCCGTCCGTTTGGTGACCACCTTGACGAGTCCCTTGCGCTCCAGGGACTTGATGACCGCGATGGTGCAGCCGGCCATGCGGGCCAGCTCGCGCGGCGCCACGGGGTTGTCCAGGGCATCGAGGCGCTCCAGCACGCGGCGCTGCTTCGACAGGACGCGGTCCACGTCGTCCTCGGTCTTGTCGCCGCGCACCACCAGGCGGACAGTCTTGAACCCCGCCTGTTTCTTGACCGCGGCAGGCAGGATGGCACTGAGAACCTGGCCGAGCGGCGTCACGTAGTAGCGAGCCATCCACCGGGCGAGGTCCATCAGGTCGGCCTCGATGAACGGCTCGTCGTCGACGATCCGGCGCACCGACTTCACGTCGGCCAGGTCGGTGGTTTCCAGAAGGTCGGCCACGTAGCCCACCATCGAGCGGTTCCCCTTGCCGAAGGGCACCTCGACGCGCAGTCCCGGCGCCATCCGGTCGCGAAGGGCCTCGGGCACGGCGTAGGTGAACGCGCGGTCCAGCGGCAGATCCAGTGCCACCTGAACGTACTCGGCGGGAATCGTCGCGGTCTTGTCGTTCATGTCCAGCAGTGTCATCCTGGGTATTGTCGGCCAGGTCCGGCACCCGACTTGAGGTTCCCGCCACGAAGCGTACCGCCAGGGCCGCACGGCGTCAAGCCGAACCCACCGGGAGCGAGTCCCGGACGGGCGAGGCCGGCGGAAATGAATAATTCGAAAGACGAAAAGTCGGAAAAAGTGTTGTTGATACGACGGGGGGCCGGCCGTATACTGGACGTGGGTTGCCCGTGACGGCCATGCGCTCCGTTGCCGGGCGGTGCATACACATCATGTCCGAGTCGAGGAGGCCAATCGAATGAAAGCTATCCTGTATCGCACCGGGGCCGTGGTGGCCGTCTGCCTCATGCTGTCGATTCTGGCCGCGTCGACGGCCGAGGCGACTGTGCTGAAAAACAAACAGACCGGCGAGATCATCAAGGGGACACTGACCGAGCAAAAGATCAACAATAAGGTGGTCTTCAAGCTCGACAGCGGCGCCAGCAAGTTCATCGTGCCGGAAGAATGGGAGGTGGTCGAGACCGACGAGCCGGGACCCGCGGACCAGGACGGCGGCGAGTCGACCGACGACGCGGGCAAGACGACCGATGCCACAGGCGACGCCGGTGAGGAGAAAAAGCAGAGGGTCCGGGCGTACATGATCCCCATCAAGGGGGCGATCATGAGCAAGGCCCTCGTCCGGGGTATCGACAAGGCGCTCGACGAGGCCAAGAAGAAACGGTGCACGCTGATCGTGTTCCAGATGGACACGGGGGGCGGCCGCGTCGACGTGGCCAGCGGCGTCATCGACCGGATCACGGCGATCGACTGGGCAAAGACCGTCGCCTGGGTGTCGGGCGAGGAGAAGCAGGCCCTGTCGGCCGGGGCGTTCATCTCGCTCGCGACCGAGGCCATCTACATGGCCCCGGACACGACGATCGGCGCCGCGGTGCCGTTCCACGGCACGACGAGCGGTTCGGTCGAGGTGGACGAGAAGTTCCAGAGCGCGTTCCGTGCCAAGTTCCGGGCGCTGGCCCAGAAGCGCGGCCACCCTGTCGCCATTGCCGATGCCATGGTTGACAGCAGCGTCGCCGCGGTCCAGGTCTTCGTGGACGGCGTGCAGCAGGTCGTCACCGAGGACGAGGCCCGGCTGTTGAAGCAGGAGCACGGTGAGAAGTACAAGCGCGGCAAGACCATCTGCGAGCGGGGCAAGATCCTCACGCTGACCGCCGACGAGGCGCTGGAGTACGGCGTCGCCAAGGCGAAGGCCGGCAACGAGAAGGATCTCATGCAGACGATGGAGATCAGCGACTACACCGTCAGCGAGGCCCGGTGGATTCCGGACTGGGTTACCAAGACGGCCGAGACCGAGAAGCAGCGGTTCGAGAAGGCCAGGAACGTCTTCAACAGCAACTTCGAGCAGGCCATGATGAGCGACCCGACGCGGGTCATGTACCCGGACCAGCGGGGCACCGCGCCCTGGACGAGAATGACCAAGCAGTGCATGGGGTATCTGAAGAACTGTGCCCTGGCCCTGAAGGAGATCGAGAAGATCGCCAACGACCCCGATGCCGACCGGCACGTCTCGCCGGACGAGGTCAACGAGTGGAAGAGCCGCCTGCAGGCGATGTACCAGCGACTGGGCGCCAGCCTCGAACGGTAAGAGCCTGTTCGGATCACCGCGCCAGCCGCGCCTGAGAGCGCGGCGGCTCAACAGGACGCTGCAACGCGGCACAGAACAGAAGTGAGCGGCGGTATGCCTCCGAGGGCCGGACGGGGCGCCGCCGTTTGCGTTCCCGACACCGATGAGGCCGATCATGTCCCGACGGTATCTCACCCTGGCGATCGCCGTGCTGCTCGCGGCACCTGCGGCGCGCGCCGACAAGGTCTACCTGACCGACGGCCGCGTCATCGAGGGACAGGTCTCCGAAGCGGGCGACCGGATCGGCGTCATCACCTCCGACGGCGTCGAGTGGTTCCGCCGCGACCAGGTCGAACGCGTGGAGCCGGACCTCCTGAAACAGGTGGACCCGAAGGCGCGAGAGGCCTTCCTGGCCGCGCGAGACAAGGCCCGGACGCTTGAGACGCCCGCGGAGGCCGTCGCCCTGTGGGAACGCTTCATCGCCGACGATCCCGAGGGCCCGCTCGTCTCCCTGGCCGTCGAGGAGATCAAGGTCTGGCGGAAAGCCGCGCGCGACGGGCTGGTCATCTGGGCGGGCAAGGCCGTGCCGCCCGCCGAGCGCGACTCCGCACAGAAAGAGGCGGTCGAGCTGATCGACGCCGCCATCGCTTTCCACGACGCCGGGGAGTATGCCCGGGCCGACAAGGCGCTCAGGCAAGCCGACCGCCTGTGGCCGAACCACCCGACGGTGGCCTTCACCTCGGGCCTGGTGCTGCGCCAGCTCCGCCGCCCCATCGACTCGGCGCGCCGCTTCGCCGGCGTGCTCCGCGCCATACCCGAGCACGTGCCGTCGATGAACAACACGGCGTGCGTCTGCGCGCGCCTGAGCGATTACCGCAGCGCGGTGACCTTCCTCGCCGGGGCCCTGCGCCGGGATGCCGAGAACGACATCCTCGTCGACAATGCCTGGGAAGTCCTCCACGCGATGGAGGCCGAGAAGACAGGCGACGTCCTCCGCCTCGATCTTCTCAGGATCTCCAGGGACGACCTCAAGGTCCTCAGCAACGCATGCACAGCGCAGCGAAACCGGATGATCAAAGAGGACAGGTACCGCTGGGGCAGCGCGTGGATCTCCAAAGCCCAACTCGACGAACACGCCGCCAGGAGCCGCGAGATCGCCGACCGTCTCAAGGCCATCGCCGACGAGGTCCGCGTCCTCCAGAGCCGCATCGCCGCACTGGACCGCCGCATCGAGGTGGTGGGCAAGATGCGCACAGCCTGCCTCCAGAGAAACGATGCCGCCAGCGCCCTGGTCTTCCAGCGGCAGTTGAAAGACCTCTACGCCGCGCGCAACGACCTCGAACAGACCGAGGGCCGGCTCCTGGCCGAGGCACGCGAGCTTCAGAAACAGCAGCCCAGACCCACCTGGACGAACGAACTCGTGATGATGGGCGCTCAAAGCCCCCTGGAGACGATCTCCGGCCAGCCGGAGGCCGGCGAGGCCGTCCGCACCGTCGTCCGCTCCGGCAAGGCGACCCTGCTGGGAGGCGACGGGGAGTTCCTCGGCCGCGTCTCGGCGGAGCGGCACCATCCGAAGTCCGTGTGGAATCCCCTCGGGCCGCACGGGTCGCCCTACAGCGGCCGCAGCATCTTCGACCCGCGGAGCCCGTACGGCCGGTGGGTGTCGCACCTCAGCGTGCGCGACCCACGGGCCACAAAGCCGCCCCGCCTGATGCTCGACGAGACGCTCATCTGCTACGTGACGACCAACACGTCGCTCGAACCGCGGATCACGCTTGAGACCCTGGTCGCCCTGCTTCGCGGCCGGTAGCCCCCTGCCCTCAGTGCGTCACCGCCACTCCGGTAGCGTTGCAGCTTCGCCTTGAAATGATCGCACCGTCGGCTATAATGTCGGGCTCGTCGCCCGCGAGGCCAGGGACTGGTGCGGGCGGTTGGCCGCGGAGCGTGGCGCAAAGGAGCGGTTTACATGGCGAAGAAGCTGGTTGTGGTCGGCGCCACGGGCGCTGTCGGCGAGCAGTTCATCCGCATCCTCGAGGAGCGGGATTTCCCGTTCTCGGACATCAAGTTCGTTGCCTCGGAGCGGTCGGCGGGCAAGAAGGTCACGTTCAAGGGCACAGAGTTCACCATCGAGGCCCTGAGCGAGACGACGTTCGACGGCGGCTGGGAGCTGGGTTTGTTCAGCATCCCGAAGGGCCTGAGCCGCACGTTCTCCCCCATTGCCGCCGGCAAGGGATGCCTGGTGGTCGACAACTCGAACGCGTTCCGCATGGAGCCGGACGTGCCCCTGGTGGTGCCGGAGGTGAACCCCGCGGACGTGGAGCGTGCGGAGCGCGGCATCATCGCCAACCCGAACTGCTCGACCATCGGGATGGTCGTGGCGGTCTGGCCGCTGCACCAGGCGAAGACCGTCCGGCGCCTGGTCATCACCACCATGCAGAGCGTCAGCGGCGTGGGCCTCAAGGCCATCGAGGAACTCAAGGCCGAGAGCCGCGCGGTGCTGGACGGCAAACCGTACCGGCGCACGGTCTTCCCGCATCAGATGGCCTTTAACGTGTTGCCGCAGATTCCGCAGAGCGACGCGTTCGGGCCGAACGGCTACACGAGCGAGGAGATGAAGCTGCTCGACGAGACGCGCAAGATCATGCACGACGACTCGATCCGCGTGACGATGACGTGCACGCGCGTGCCGGTCATCACCAGCCACTCGGAGGCGATCAACATCGAGTTCGCCGAGCCGTGCACGCCGGACCAGGCCCGGGCCATTCTCTCGGCCGCGCCAGGGGTCGCCGTCATCGACGACGTCGCCAACCAGCGGTACCCGCTGGCGACGGACGTGGCAGGGAAGGACGACACCTACGTCGGCCGCGTCCGCCAGGACGAGTCCATCGACGGCAACCGGGGGATCAACCTCTGGCTTGTCTCGGAGAACCTTCGCAAGGGGGCGGCGCTGAACGCGGTGCAGATTGCCGAAGAGGTCGTCGCGCGAGGCGTCTGACGCCGATGCATCGCCGCGAGGAACAGGCACACGGAAGCGGCCCGCGGGCCGCTTCTTTCTTTGCCCGTTGCGGGCCGACCCGCGCGCGGGGTACACTGCGGGCCGCCGACTGAGGACCGCCGATGGCATTCGGCCTGAGGAGAGTCGAGCCGCACGAAATGGGCACCGGCCGGGTGGCCGCGACCCTGATGATGATGGCCGTGCCGAGCATGGTGGCCGGCCTGCTGGCGACGACGTTCCAATTGGTGGACACGCTGTTCATCAGTTGGCTCGGCGAGCCACAGGTGCGCGGCGTGGCCATGGCGATGCCGGTGCTGTTCATCATCTTCGCGGTCGGCCAGGCGGCGGCGGTCGGCGTGGCGACCCTCGTGAGCCGGCTGCTCGGCCAGAGGGAGCACGAAGGGGCGCGCCACGTCCTGGAGCAGGCATTGCTGGCGTCTCTGCTCGTGGGCGGGACGGTGTCGGTCCTGTCGCCCGTGCTGGCCCGACCGGTTCTGGCGCTGTTGGGCACGCCGGCGGACAGCCTGCACTTCGGCGAACTCTACATGAGCCGAATCCTCCTCGGCGTGGTCCTGTTCCACGTCGGGCTGACCGCCGACGCCGGGCTGCGTGCCCAGGGCAACACGATGACCGGCATGCGGATCGCCCTGGTGGCCAACGTGCTGAACCTGGCGCTCGACGGATTCTTCATCTTCGGCCCGGAGAACCTGCCCGCCGGGATGCCGTACGCGTGGGGGGCCGGCCCGCGCCTGGCCGAGTTGTTCGTCGCATGGGGACTCGACCTGGGGGTCCAGGGCGGCGCCACGGCCACCGTTCTGTCGCGCCTGCTGGCCGTCGTACTGCTGCTGGCGAGTCTCTTGTCCCGACGGTCCCACCTGCGGCCGTTCCTGTCGTGGCGCGCGGTCCGGTTGTCGCGTCGAGTCGGGGCGCTGAGGCTCAACGGCCGCACGCTCTGGGAAATCTACAAGCTGGGGTTTCCGGCCACGGTGAGCATCCTGGGCATGAGCGCGTCGGCACTCCTGGTGAACGTGATTCTGGTCCGTCTCGATCCGACGGGTGTGCCGGCGTTCTTCATCGCTCACCGTCTGGAGATGTTCGCGTTCATGCCCATCTTCGCGCTGGGCGGGGCCGTCGTGCCGATGGTCGGCTACAACCTGGGGGCCGCGAACATCGACCGCTGCCGCCGCGTCATCATCACCAGTTGCGTCCTGGCCGCCGGCATCATGGCCCCAATCGGACTGGTGCTGTTCCTGTTTCCCGAGACGTTCATCGGCATCTTCGGCCCCGAGCCGGACATGCTCCAGATGGGCACGGCTTACCTGCGGATCAACACGCTGAGCTACGCAATCGTCGGGTGCGACGTCATGCTCTCGAGCGGCCTACAGGGCCTGGGCCGCGCCGACCTGTCGATGCTGGCCCAGTTGCTCCGCACGATAATCGTCAAGCTGCCCGGAGCGTTGCTGCTCGGCATGGCCCTCGGCGTGACCGGCGTGTGGATCAGTTCGCCCGTCTCGACGGCCACCTGCTTCATCTTCGCGTCGATCGTGACCTGGTGGCTGCTGAGACGTCTGGCGTCCCGCCTGCCGCCATGGCCGAAGGAAGACAGCGCGGCCGAGGTTCCCGTCGCCGACACCACCGGGCCGTGAGAAGGCCGGGCAGCTCCTCCGGCCCAAGCAGTCCGCGGGCCGCTTTTGACAAGCACGATTCGCATGCGACTGTGTTATATCCTATGGCAGATGCCGCCGCGTGCGTCACCGGAAGAACAGTGAATTGCGCAGCGAGACAACCGTCCTGATGTATGGTAAGATCAACCGTCCGGTGTCATCCAGCGCGCGTTCTGGTTGACACAGGCTTTGGAGGGAATCCAACCTTCGTCGGCCGCCTGCCTGACCGAGGCCCAACCGATAGAGGACACGTGCCATGAGACGCCCTATGCCTCAGCTTGTCGTGCTCCTTCTTGCGGCGCTCGTCGGCGGCCTGCTCGTCGCCGGCCCCCTGCCCCGGAGTTGCCAGGCCCAGGGGCTCAAGCTGGAGTTCAATCTCACGGACAAGGACGTCGACCAGGCCATGGAGCGGCTCCAGAACTTCCTGTGGATGAGCCAGCGGGACGACGGGTCGTGGCCCGACGTCACGGGCTCGCACTACGATCGGAAGAAGGGCGGCACAACGGCCCTGGCCGTGCTGGCCCTGCTGGAGTCGGGCGTCATGCTGTCGGACCCGCGGATGGAAAAGGCGCTGGACGCCCTCATGGCCGTCGAGATGGACGACCTCTACTGCTACGCCGTCCGCGTGATGGCCGTGTCGCAGGCCTACCGGCTGGCCCAGCGGAAGACGTTCGCCGCCCGGATCGTCTACGACCTGCACTGGCTGACGAACGGCCTTCCGGCGGCCGGCGCGTGGGGCTACAAAGGACCCAACCGCACGGGCGACAACAGTTGCTCGCAATACGGCCTTCTGGCCCTATGGGAAGCCGAGTGGGCCGGCTTCGACAGGAACAGGAATATTCCCCCGGGAACGATGGTCAAGCAGGGCGAGGAGGAAACCGACGTCTCCAAGCTCTGGCCCGCCGCGATACGCAACCTGAGCACGTCGTGGCGCAGGATCGAGCAGGCCTGGGTCAGCCGCCAGCGGTCCGACAAGGGATGGACCTACCCGGCCCTGTCCACGCCCGACGTTCAGAGCACGATGACCATGACGGCCGCGGGCGTGGCCAGCCTGTACATCATCATCGACGAGGTGTACGCTCCGCGCATGACGCCCGGCAAGCCCCTTCCGGCCACGAAGGTCTTCGCCATGGCCGACGACGGCATGGACTGGGTGGCCAAACGGCTGACGCCGGACTTCACGTCGGACGGCTACCTGGCGTTCGGCATTCAGCGGATCGCCGTCGCCAGCGGGCACAAGTACATCGGCGAGCACGACTGGTTCCGGCTGGGCGTGAAGGAGATCACGCGGCGCGCGGCCAGCGCGCGGGTGGAGATCGCCGGCCAGGGCAAGAGCCGATACGGGGGCAACGTGCAGGCGGCGTTCTACCTGCTGTTCCTGGCGCGCGGACGCGTGCCCATCACCTTCAACAAGCTCGAACGCCCCGGCACCGACTGGGACTGCGCCCCGCGCGACATCGCCAACCTGACCCGGTATATCAACATCGACCTCGAAAAACGCATGGGCTGGCAGATCGTTAACGTCGACCGACCCGTCGCCGAGTTCCTTGACGCGCCGATCCTGTTCATCAACGGCATCCAGCCGCTGAAGCTCAAAGGCGACACCGTCAGCAAGATGCGGGAATACGTCCTGCGCGGCGGCCTCATCGTCGGCGAGGCCACCAACGGCAGCAACGAGTTCGCCACCAGCTTCAAGGCCATGCTCGAACAGGCATTCCCCGAGGGGAAGGCCGAAGACGCCAAGGTCTATCGATGGCAGAAAGCCGAGAATGGCCACCCCATCCTCCTGAGCCTCAGTGAGCGCGATCTCAACCAGGTCGGCACCGTCTGGGTCATGAACGATCCCGTGCGGACCGTGGCCGTGCTCCTCACGCGCGACCACGCCACGTCGTGGCAGCACCTGGACGTCGTGAAGAAGCTGCACTGCTTCACCGTCGGACGGAACCTCTTCATCTATGCCACCGGCGGCATCGGCGAACCGCTACGGACTCGGTTGCGGCCCGTCTTTGCCGGGCGGACCCTGACGGCCGACACACAGCGCAAGATCGGCCTCATGCCAGCCGGCGAGCGATGGCTCAGCGACGACTACGCCGTCGAACGCCTCAGCGACAAGCTGGCCAACGACGCGCGGATCATGATCGACGCGGTCCACACGGTGAACCCCTCGCAGCTCGATCCGAAGGAATGCCCCATGGTCTGGCTGACCGGCCGGGGAGCCTACGCGCCGTCGGACACCGAGGTCGCCGGGCTACGGAACTACGTCGCCAAGGGCGGCCTGGTGGCCATCAACGCCGACATGGGCGACGTCATCTTCGCCCGGATGGCGAAGAACGTTGCCAAGAAGATCCTGCCCGACGCCCTGCCCTCGCCCATCCTGGAAAACGACCCCATCTTCACCGGCATGGTGTACCGCGAGCGCGGCAAGCCGCTCACGGACCCCGGGCTGCGCGTCTCGCTGCGATTGGCGGGCGTCAAGAAAGTCGAGCTGACCGGCTATCGCACCGGCCAGCGCTGGGGCGTTATCATCAGCCCCTACGACGTATTCATGAGCGTGCTCGGCACGCCGATCTACGGGTGCCGCGGCTATACGGGGGAGACCGCCACGCAGATTGCCGCCAACGTCTACCTCTATGCCCTTGAACAAGCCGAGAAGCCCGTGGGAGGCCTCACGCCATGATGAAGCAATGCGTGCGATGGCTCATGTCGGCCGCCGTCGTCGTTGCCGTGGCAGTCCCGGCCATGGCACAGCGAAGCAGCCCGAGGCGCGACGGCGGGCAGGCCGCGCCCCAGACCCCCGAGGCGCCCAAGCCACTCACACGCGCGGACAAGGCACGCAAACTCTTCAGCGACGCCACGAGCCTCACGCAGACCGGCCGCGGTCTCGAAGGCGCCGCCATGTTCGAGTCGATGGCCAAGCAATACCCGACCAATGAGAACGTCCCCGAGGCGCTCGCCAGGGCCATCAATTCCTACTACGCTTCCCAGGAACCCAAGGCCCAGGCGCTCATCGACGTCATGAGGAAACGGTTCCCCAACAACCAGTACACGGTGGCAGCGTACTGGCGGCCCGTCCAGGTGAAGTGCCATCGCGACAGCAAAGCCCCGCTCGACGAACAAATCCGGCTGCTCGAGATCTACCTGGATCGCTACTGGGCCCAGGCCCACTTCTACGAAGCCATCGAGATGCTCGCCCGCGCCCTGTTGAGGACCGGCAACGTCCGCGAGCTGGACGCCCTGCTCAGCCACGCCCTCGCGGAAACCAGCGCCGAGAGCACGGGCAACATGATCAACATGATCCAGCGGGCCTGCGGCGGGCGCAAGGATTTCGCCAACATGGCCAAGGTCTATGGCGAAGCGGCGCGCAACATGGACGCCAAGAAAGAACCCGCAGCGATGGCCGTGCGCCTGCTCGAAATCTCGTACTTGCGGAGAGCCGGCCTGCTGGAAGACGAGGACAAGAAGGACGAGGCGAAGGTGGCAGCCGCAGCCAAATCCCTCCACGAGGCGCTGAAGAAGACCGAACAGATCATCCGGGAGCGGCCGAAGTCGGAGCATGCCGCCTACTGCGCTCTTCAGATGAAGCCGGCCATCCTTGCCGACCAGGGCGACCCCGCCGGGGCCGCCGCCGCGCTGCGAAGCGCCCTGGAGACCTTCGGCATCTTCGCCCTCAAGCGACACTGGGAGAAACTGGCCGACTACGAGACGGCCGCAGGCAACCTCCAGGCCGCCATTGAGATTCTCACCAGGCGCATCGCCGAACCCGACTGGCCCAACAAGCAGGAAGGCCTTCTCCGCGCCCGGCACGATCTCCAAGTCAAGGCCGGCGACCTCGACGGCGCCAACGCGACCAACAAGGAGATCATCCAACTACTTCCCGGGACCCGCGTCGCCGTCTATGCAGAGCTGCGCATCGTCAGCAACCTCCTCGTCGCGGAGCGTTTCGCTGAAGCCCAGGAGGCGCTCTCCGCGGTCATGAAGGCGTACCCGGGCGACGCGGACCTGGCGGCCATGGTCCTGGGTTACGTGAACCGCTTCTCGTCTGTAAACCGGCCGGACGAGTTGAAGCCCCTCCGAGACCAGTTTCTTGCACGCTATCCCGCGTCGGCGCAGGCTGACGAGGTGCGCAAGGCCCTCGGGCAACCCGTCGCCGACACGCCGACGGCCGCCGCGCAGGCGCTCTTCGATGAGTACCTGTCGTTCGCCAAGGAGAGCAACGTCGACGCCGCACGACGCCGGATCGACCGCCTGTTCAAGGAGTTCCCGTCAAGCGGTCACGGCGCCGCCGCGGCCGCGCAACTCTCCGACGCCCTCAAGAACGCCGGCAAGGTCGAGCTCCACGCCGAACTCAATCTACTCATCGCCGAGCAGTGCCCTTACTACTCTTGGGCCGAAGCCCGCCTGAAGGATGCCGCCTCAGCCTACAACGGCGCCAGCAGACCCGAGGAGGCCATGAAGGCCTATCGCAGGCTGGTCAAGGACTTCCGCTTCAGCCAGGACTGGAACGGCTATGTTCCCTGGGCCGCCGGCACGCTCGACTCCCTCGGGAAGCTCCCTGAGGCGCAGGCCCTGATCGACGAAGCTGCACGCCCGCTGGGCGCCTCACCCGAGGCGACCGACTTGCGCGCCTACATGGTGCGCCGCCTTGAGCGCCAGGAGACCTGGGGCGAGGCCGCCGACCAGATGCTTCAGCTCCTCGGAACCAACGCGGCCAACCCCGCCTACCGCCCACTGATCGCCGAGGCGTATCGCTTCCTCGCCGTGGCGGCCAACGGCGACAAGGCCTACAGGGACAAGGAGGCCAAGCTCCTCGCCGACCTCGCAACGCGCTACGAAGGCTGGGACGAAGCCGACCGCATCCGCATCAGCCTGGCCGGCACCTATGCACGCATGCGAGACGACGCCAACGCCGGCAAGGCGATCCGACTCATCGAGGCCATTCAGAAGGGCCATCCTAACTACGAGCTCGGCGCGTCGGGCCACGGCATGCTCGCCCATCTCAGCAAGTACAGCCGCGGCCTGTATGGCGGAACGGTCGGCCGGCACCCTGTCGACCGCGTCAGTGACGACATGAGCGGCGGATGGGGTAACTACCTGTACGCCCACGTGGCCGAGGACATGATCGACTACACGCTGCTCCTGAACAAGCCACAGGCCTACGTCGACCGCCTCAAGCAGCAACTGGCCCGCCTCGTGAAGTCCAAGCCCGACCGCCCGCGCAACTACAAGTCGGGCCTGCCCTACCGCACCAAGAATGTGCCGCGCCCGGCCTGGCACCCGTGGCCGGAGCAGCGCCGCATCTACGGCCTCGTCAACCGAATCGATGACGGCATGCGGCGCCTCGAGCCCGGCCAGCGAATCGACCCCGCCCTGTGGCTCGAGGTCTATCCTCTTTGGCCGCACCACTACATGAACGACGAGCGCATGCGCAGCGCGGCCACAAGCCTCTGCGGCCGCGACAAAGCTCGCTTTCAGAAGGCCCTTGCGATTCTCCAGAAGGAATACAACCCGCTCGTGTGGGAACCGTACGTCCTGGCCGCCCAGGCTCGCCATGAGCGATATAGCGGCGCCGCCTCCAAGGCCATTGCCCTCTATAGGGCGATCATCGCCAAGTACCGCGACCATACCGTGGCCGACGGCGCTGCCGCCGCCATCAAGGACATGGGGGGGCGCTGACGCCGACGAACGCCATATCAGTACTGAGAGGCGCGATAGTCTGTCTCCAATGCCCACCCGGCCACCAGCCACAGCCAATGGCGTGCCAGCAGCCTCTCCTTTACCGCCCGACCCCGCTGACCGGCCGCACCAACCACAGCCTACCGCCCGGCCGCCACTGCCGCTGCCCCGTTGCCCGGCGTTGCGCTTGCATTCGCCCGCCCGCCTCTGCTATGATACCCGCCGCGGAGCCTGATCGAGTCGCACGCCACAGTTAAGGTCACACATGAACCGCTCCTTGGCTGCGTTTACCCTCGCCCTGCTTTTTCTGACGCCCGGCCCAGCGCGCGCGGCTACGTACCATGTTGACGCCCTCCGGGGCGACGACGCGTCGGGAGACGGTACGCCCGGCGCACCCTACCGGACGCTCGCCGCCGTCAGGCCGCTTCTGGCCGGAGGCGACAAGGTCGTTCTCTACGACGGTCAGTACGGTCCCATCGACCAGGCGCAGGCCGGCCCGCGCGACCTCCGCGACGACTGGGTGACCTACCAGGCCGCCGAGGGAACGGCCCCCGAGATCCGGCACGTCCACTTCGGCCGCAACTCCGCCGCCTGCATCGGCCCGGAGGATCGGACCGGCGCCTACGACGTGTACCTGGAGTTGGTCGGCCTTCACATCACGGACGGCGTGCTAAGCTACGGCGCGCGGCACTGGGCGCTCATCGACTGCGTCGTCGAGCGCGACGGGCCATGGACCGGCTCGGCCGCCGACATCGAAAAGACCGCCATCGAGTGGCACGGCGGAACCGACGTCCTCATCCAGGACTGCGAGGTAACCCGCACGGCCAACGGCATCTCCGGGAGCGGACACGACATCCGGCTGATCGGCAATCACATTCACAGCGGGACTCACGATGGCCTGCGCGCCGCCGGTTTCCACCACTCGGTCGTTGAAGGCAACGTCATCCACGATTTCGACGACCGCGTCACGGACGACGAGGCCGAATGGTCCCGCCACTGTGACGGCATCCACATCGTCGCCGCGGACCCCGACGCGCATGGCCGCGGCAATCACAACGTCATCTTCCGCAACAACGTCGTCTATGACGTCGAAGGCCGGATAGTCCATATCAGCGGGCGCGGCCTTCCTGGCAATGAGATGATCGTCTTCGAGAACAACGTCTTCGGACCGGGCCATGGCACGATGTTCGACGTCGCGGATCCGTGCGACACGCTCATCTTCCGCCACAACACCGTGGTCCACGTGCCTGGGGGCCGACCCTACAACCGCTGGCTGTGCGACAACGTTACGCTGCGCGTCAGCCGCGGGTCGACCGACGTTGAGATCTACAACAACATCCTCGGCTCCACGGCGATCGACCCCGGCGCCGACATCAGAGTTCTCGACTGGAACCTAGTCCAGGTGCCCGGGGACCCCATGGGCGCCGCCACTGCGCGCGGCCACGGACGGTTCACGATTTTGGGAGGCGGCGCGGGGTTTATCGACCCGACGGCGATGGATTATCGAATCTCGGGCGACAGCCCGGCCGTCAACGCGGGCACAAGACTCTTCGCGCCCGACCCGCTGTACGAGCGCGACTATGAGGGGAACCCTCGGGACGACCGCCCTGACCTGGGTGTGTTTGAAGTCCCCGGGACCGCCCCGCCGCCGGAGGACCCGCCGCAGGAGTTTCCCGGCCCGAAGCATGTTTTCGTTGACGACTTCGAGGACGGCCACTGGGCCGACGTGGATCCCCGGCTCGACGGCCCGGGGCAACAGGGCCTGAGGTGGCGACAGGCAGATCTCCCGGACGGATACTACGTCACCCACGGCACGCCGCTGGATCGCAACGCGCTGTGCTCACCGGCCGGCACCGCCGGCGAGCAGGAGACCGTCTGGCTTCTTTCCGACCAGGGCGACGACTGGGCGGACTACACGTTCGAGTTTCTTGCGTCGAGTTGCTGTGCGGCGACGAGCGGCGGGCCTGTCGTCCTGGCTGTGGACGAGTGGACCAACTACCGGCTCGACATTGCCGACGGCAGTGGCCGGCTGATCCGCGCCATGACGGACGCCGACGGGCGCCACGCTGAAACACTGCTGGCGGAGGAGCCTGCCCTCACGCTGCCTGACTTCGGGGCCCAGGCCTACCGGGTTGCCGTCGCTCACGGTTCGGAGGGGATCACGATCCAGGTCGACGCGGGCGCGGACGGGGCCGTGAAACTGTCCTGGTGCGACACCGATCCCCTGGCGGTCAAGCGTTTTGCCCGCGGCGGCGTCGGCTTCCACACCGACGCGGCGGACGAGGGCTGCGGCGTCTTCTACGACAACGTGCGCGTCGGCGTCGGCGCGTTGCACCGCGGTTCGGAACCGCTCGAAATCGTCGGCTGGGACCTCATCGAGAATCACGGCACGGCCGGCGAGATTGCCGTCGTGACGCAGGAAGGCCACGTCGCCTCATCGCTCGAGGGCATCCGCAAGGCACGCATCGTTTTCAGCAGGCCGGTGGATCCGGCGACCGTTGACAAGTCCGTGGTGTCGATCCTCGGCCAACTTGGAGGCCGGCAATCACGCCGGGTCTCCTCGGTGCAGCTCAATGTCGCCGGCACGGAGCTGACGATCCTGCTGTCGTCCGCCCTGCCGGACGAGGACCGCTATGCGTTCTTGATTGCCGGCAGCGTGGCGACTCCCGACGGGACGGCGCTGAGCGGAAACCGCGGTCGCACGCTCTGTGCCCTGGCGGGTGACGCCGGCGCCAACGGGCAGGTCTCCTTCGCCGACATGGCCCTGGTGCGAACCGCGGTCGGCATCCCCGTCGCGCCTGAAACCGCGCGCTACGACATCGACGGCAGCGGCACCATCACGGCGACCGACATGCTGTGCGCCGGCGGCCTCGAAGGTCACCTCCTGCCTTGAGAACCGTTTGACTTGGCATGCGGCCATCCGACCGGGCTTCGGGCGGTGCGTGCGCTGACGGATGCGCGCCGGCCCGACGCCGGGCGCGCGACGGGCGCAAGAAAAACGACGGCCGGTCGTCTGAACGGCGCCGGCCGCCGCGTGTCTCACAGCACAGATACGCTAGGGAACCTCGGCGTTGTTAAGCACCATGTTCATCACCTGCTTGTCGGTCCCCGTGACGGTTTCGTCTCCGGTCAGATCGAACTCCCTGTCGGAGTAGGGCGTCTCGACAAGGTTCAGCCGCTGGTTCATCATCTGCTTGTCCGTGCCGGTGACGCTGCCGTCCCCGTCGATGTCTCCCAGTTGCCTGACGGTGATGGAAGTCGTCGCGGTGCCAACCCCGGCGGTGTTGCCGGACACCGTCACCCGGAGGTCGCAAGGCCCATAGGGATTATCAACGCGCTGGCCGCCGACCAGGTACCAGAGTTGCCAAACCGGCCCGGGCTGCGACGACACCTCGCCCGCTCCGCCGATCTTCTCAATGTCGATGGTGTACTCCGTGTTGGAGTTGTAGTCCTCGAGGACGTCGACGATAAGGTAGCCTTTGTGCCGGTTTAGAGTTGTCGTGGGCGTGTTGCAGTAGACCCAGCCCGTCGTCGCCCAAGCAACGATGGTAATGGGCAATCCCGCGCTCTTGGAGGCCTGGGGCGTGGTTCCATAGCCGCCCATGTTGGCCCGCCTGCCGTGCGGGGCCGGTTCGTCCTCCCAGTCCAGCGCCGCATCGGCGGCGTCGATCATCGGGCTGTCCTGGGTGTCGGTCACCCAGAGGCCCGTGGCGGGGTCGAACCGCCCTGCCGTGGACTGCAAGTGGTAGTCTCCGGCTTCGGTCGCGAAGAGCGGATCGGTGTTGAGGTTGCCGCCGGCCCACGTCAGCGTCGCGCCGGCTTCGGCGAAGACCTCGGTCTGTCCTCCCTGAACGTCGCAATAGACGATGGTTGAGCTGCTGCCGCCTTCCAGCGAGATCTGCGGCCCCTCGTCATCCTTGGCGGTGCCGTCCCAGAAGATGCAACTGTTGGCGGTGGCCGTCCCGCCGTGCCACCAGGCAAGCCCTCCGCCGCGGCCCACGCGTGCGATCGGCCCGCCGGGGTCGGCGACGTCGCTGCCGACGGCGTGGTTGTCGGCCAGCGTCAGGTTCTGCATCTGGACCTGGACGCCGAAGCCGACGAACAACCCACCGCCGACCTCGCCAGCCGAGTTGTTGTCAATGACGTTGGCCTTCAGCGTCGGCGCGCAGGCTTCGAAGCAGGCGATGCCGCCGCCGTCCCACTCGGCCTGATTGCCCGTGACGCGATTGCCCACCACCTGAGGCGCCGCAAGCCGGACGTCCTCCGGATCGCTCGTGTCGCCGAAGATGAATATCCCGCCGCCCCAGCCGCCGGCCTCGTTGTCCGAGATGGTATTGTCGAGAATCACGGGCAGCGACTCGCCGACGACCGCGATGCCGCCGCCGTCGGTGCTGGTGTCATTGGCGGTGATGACGTTGTTGAGGACCGTCGGCGACGCGTTCTCGATGTGCACTCCACCGCCGTGGCTTACGGTCTGATCGTCCCATCGGCCATTGCGAATGGTGAATCCGGCCAAGGCGGCGTCGGTGCTCTGGCCGCCCGCGATGGTGACCGCCGTGCCCGTATCGGTGCCGTCGATGATTGTGGATGATACCACGCCGGGGTTGGTGGGGTATTCGCTCTGAACAACGACGTCCTTGGTCAGGAAGTCCACGTGCTCGGGATAGACCCCGGGCAGAACAATGACGGTATCCCCGCCGGCAGGACTGGCGATATTGATACCCTCTTGAATGGTCCGCAGCGGGCTGCCCCGGGTGCCGTCGCCGCCCGGCGCCGCAACGGCGCTGACGTAGTAATTTCCTCCACAGGCCACCGAGCCGATCATCACCACAGCGGCCACGCCGACGCACAGGCCCAGAATCGCTTTCATCATGGCACCCCTGCCCTGGTCTCCGCGGCCCCGCCTGGACACTCGGAGGCCTGGCTGAAAGTCCGCCCAGCGGTCTCCACGGACCTCGTGGCACAGTGTGGACGGCCCCCCGACACCCTAACTATACCACATACCGTGCCGAAGTCAAGATGTACCCCACGCCACAGCCGATGCCCCGGCCTCCCCCTTCGCGATCAGCGATCCGCTCGCCGATCCGCCAGGCGCCGGAGCCCGAACACGACCAGCACGACGCCAAACGTCGAAAAAATCGCCAGAATGGCGGCTTGGACGTACCGCGCCGCAACCAGATCCCCCGCGCGAAGCACATGGCAGGTTCGGTACCCCATGTAAACCGCCAGGAGCAGTCCCGACACCACCGCAAACCATCCGACGATCCGCCTTACCATGGGGGCACCTGCGCGCCTCGCATCCCGTGCGACCCTCGGTCATCCCGCATCCGGCGTTGCCTCGGCCCAGCGGACAATGACTTCGATCAGCCCGTCGATCGTGTGGTCGTCGGCCTCCACGGCAACACGGAGGCCCAGGTCGCGGGCCGTCTGCGCCGTCACAGGGCCGATCGCGGCGAAATCGACCCGTCCGCGGACCTCAGCCAGCACATCGGCACCCAGTTCCGTTTCTATCAAAACCACGAGGTGCGACGCCGTCGAACTCGACGTCAGCGTGACCAGGTCCACCTCGCCCTCGCCGAGCGATGCCAGCACGCGGCGGTCGACCGACCCCGGGACCACCGTCCGGTATACCGCCAGATCGTCGACCTCAGCGCCCTGGCACCGGAGCGTCTCAGGGAGCACGGCCCGAGCCCCCTCGGCGCGCGGCAGAAGGACGCGGCATCCCTTGCCGACGCCGGCGGCGACCAGGGCCTCGGCCAGTGACTCCGCAACAGCCCGCGGCGGCACGAGATCCGCGCGGATGCCATGCTGCGCCACCCGGTCCGCGGTCCCCGGACCGATCGCCGCGATGCGCAGCCCCGCGAGCCGCCGGGCATCGCTACCGACATCGCAGAGGCAGGCGAAGAGCCGGTCCACGCCGTTAGGGCTCGTCAGAACGAGCCAGTCATAGTCCACGACGTGCGCAATCGCGGCCCGCAGTGCATCCTCGCCGACCGGCCGGACGGCGATGGTCGGCAGTTCGATGACCTGGGCGCCGAGGTCCCGCAAACCGGCGGCCAACCGGCCCGCCTGTTCGCCCGTGCGCGTCACCACGACGGCCCTGCCTGCCAGCGGCAATCGCTCATACCAGGCAATCTGTTCCCTCAGGCGGACCGTCTCGCCGATGACGATTACGGCCGGCGTCACAACGCCCTCCTCTCGCGACCGGTCCGCCAGGGCTCCCAGTGTCGCAACCAGGGTCCGCTGGCGGGCGGTCGTGGCCCGCTGGACAACGGCTGCGGGCGTGGCGGCGTCACGACCCGCCGCGATGAGCCGCGCCGCAACGTCGCTCAGCCGAGCCACCCCCATGTAGAGCACGACGGTGGGCATCCGAGCCAGCGCCTCGTAATCGATGTCGCTATCGGGTTTGGCGGGGTCTTCATGGCCCGTGACCACGGCGACAGCACTCGAAAGCCCCCTGTGAGTGACCGGAATGCCGGCGTAGGCCGGACCGGCGATTCCCGCGGTGACCCCCGGGACGACCTCGAACGGCACACCGGCTTTGCGAAGGGCGAGGGCCTCCTCGCCGCCCCGGCCGAAGACGAACGGGTCGCCGCCCTTCAAACGGACCACGCGGCGGCCGGCACAGGCTTCACGGATCAGGAGGTTGTTGATCTCGTCCTGCGCCAGGGCCTGCTGCCCGGGCGACTTGCCGACGTAGACCCGCCGCGCGGCAGGAGCGGCCAGGCAAAGGACCTCAGCGGCAACCAGGCGGTCATAGACGACCGTCTCAGCCTGGGTGATCCGGTCGGCCCCGCGCAGGGTCAGCAGGCCGATGTCGCCCGGCCCTGCCCCGACGAGAGAGACGATGCCTTGCGAACGGCCGATTTGGCTGCCCTTTCTGTCGCACGTCAGCATAGCACGTCATACATAGGGAGGCAAGGGCGTTTGCAAGTCCCTAATGACCGGCCGGCGGACGGCGGATGGCGAGGGAGCCGCCATTTTGCCCATTTTACCCATGGCGTTGCGCGCAGACATAGGACGGCGGAAACTCTGGATGCATTTGACGCAAGGCAGCCTGTGGACTATACTTGCTTGAGTGTGGCGGCCCATGCCGTCAAGCGGAGGGGCCGGGGCACCGCCACGTCGCCGGTCAGGTCGCCAGGGGCTATGCCGGCCCCAATCTGGAGCGTACACCGACGATGCTGCGTGCTTCGGCCACGATAGTCGCGGGGATCGCCTGCCTGTTGCTCGCGCGGATTCCTCCGGCCACTGCCCAGATTACCACGGACAACGTGTTGCTCGTGGTGAACGCGTCCAGCGCCGACAGCCTGGCCATCCGCACCGCCTACCTGGACAAGTACCCAGGCGTTCGCGTCTTCAGCCGCGCCATGCCCACCGATGCGTCAATCACCCGGCAACAGTTCGAGGACCAGATTCGCCAGCCGCTTGACCAGTATCTGCGCAGCACTCCACCGGGCGAAAGTGACGACCTGTACAAGACCATCCGTGTCCTCGTGACGACCAAGGGCATTCCACGGCGGATCTACGATATCGACGACACCGGCGCGCCGCACATCGGAGACACTGGCAGCAGTGCCGAGCCGCAGTACAATGCCGTGCGCTACGACGCGGCGTGTGTCGACTCCGAGCTGGTGCTGGTGCACCAGCAACTCAGCGCAGGCGACACGGCGCTGCCGGACAACTACGCCAACAACTACATCAGAAACCCATACTACTGCTCGACCTCGCGGATCCACACCTACTCCCGCACCTACGCGACGTACGACAAGGAGTTCTCCCTGTCCGGCATGGCCTGGCAGGAGGCCGCCCCCCCGCTGTCCAGACGGTTCAGGCCTGGCGACATGTACCTGGTGACGCGTCTGAGCGGCTACACGGCGGACGAGGCGATTGCGGCGCTCAACCGCGCCGGGAAGATCCCGCTGGACAAAGCCAACCATTGCATCGTCCTCGACCGCAACAGCAGAAACCTGGACGGCGATACCATGAGCGGCGACTTTGTGACCGCGCGCGACTTGCTCCAGGCCGCGGGGTTCGTCGTGGAATACGACAACACGTCCACCTTCGTCACGACAGCCAGCCGGCCCGTCGCCGCCTATTCAGGATACGGCGTGAATCACTACCCGGACTATCCCCCGGCTCCATACCGCATGTACATCCTGGATTCGCTGGCGCTGTCGTTGCCGCTGGGGAGTATTTTCAACTCCTACGAGAGTTTCAACGGCCGCGATTTCGAGTGCCCTGACTGCCACAACCCCGCCCTGCACGATAGCCACGGCCAGGTGGCCGACTGGATTCACATCGGGGGCACGCTGGGCTTCGGGCACGTCTTCGAGCCCTACGCGCATACGGTCGCCGACAACGTCATCCTGCTCGATCGCATGCTGATTCAGGGGTGGACCTTCGCCGAGGCGGCCTACGCCTCCCTGCACGCCATCTCGTGGCAGAACGTCGTCGTGGGCGACCCCCTGGCCATCTTCGAGCCCGCCGGCGAGGTTACTCAATGGAAAGTCCTGGCCGACCACGGGCCGCTCGGCCCCGTCACGATAACCGTCGACGATGGATACGTGGAACCCCGCCTCAATGGTGTCGCATCCCTCGCCGCGGTCTTCAACAGGGACGTCGATCCCACCACGGTGCTCATCGGCGCCGTGACCATCGTTGGTCAGCAGACGGGCACCCAGACACACCTGATCCAGTCGCTCTCCCTTGATCCGACCCGGCGCGAGCTTTCCATCGCGCTGAGCGCCGCCCTGCCCGACGCCGACACTTACCTGGTCACCCTTCTGCCGGTCGTCAAGGACACCGGCGGCGTCCCGTTCACCGGCAACGTGGCGTTGGAGGTCTCGGCCCTGGTTGGCGACGTGGACGGCTCCGGGCAGGTCGCTCCCGCCGACATGCTTGCCGTCCGGCAGGCCGCCGGCCAGACCCCTTCCGGAATCGCGGCGCGCCTTGACGTCAACCAGTCCGGCGGCATCACGGGATGCGACATCCTGGCGGTCCGATCGCGACTGGGCCGCAGTGTCCCCCCACCGCCCTGACGGCGCCCGCAACGGCGCAAGAGAAAGGGCGTTCGCGACCACATGGCCCCGAACGCCCGGCGATTCCGAACGTCCTCTAGTGAAGCTCTCTGTTGCACTCGCCCGCCATGTAGAACAGATCCGGAATCCTCAGCCAGGGCGAACTCTCCGGCTCGTCGCAGGTCTGGCAGAACTCGATTCCGACGTCAAAGCCGTCCTTCTCCCGGTGGCACCGCACGACCCGCCCGGTGACCGAGACCTGCGGGCGCGTCCCGAAAGGCGGCATGCACACCGTGACACGTTCGTCCCGCCGCAGAGCCATCGCACACCCGCCGCGCATTCCGCCCAGCGAAAAATCCGTCACGTTGAGCGCGACGGTCTGTTCCGGCCGCTCCGCATCACTCGAGGCATGTTGGTCCAGCAGGTCATCCCGCCTGGCTGTGACGCCTAACTGCATTGGAAAACGTCGAAACTGCCGGCGCTCGTTCTCCGGGCGGAACTCTGTTCGGTCCACCGAGTCCATGACGGCGATTTCCCCCACGGCACCCCTCAGTTCCCTGGCAACTGATCGGCCGACGCCATCCTCTCCCTACTGGCAAATAACTTTTATCGGACATTCGCACCTACCACCTTTGTCGATTATCCTCAGTATGACCCGCTTTCCCAGCCAACGCAAAAGAAACGGATGTCCAAGCGAATAAAATCCTCTCACCCCCTCCTCAACGACAGCGTGCTGTCACCGAAGGCCATCCAGCGACTGTGCCCCGGAAAGCCCCCCCTCAAGCCCGCGATCAGTGCAGGCGGTTGACAGCCTCGTTCAGCGGATCTCGAAACACCAGGCCGATGCGAAAGCGGTCCCGGTCCCCTTCGCAGCGAGTCACCCGGCATCGCACGTCGCGCCCGCCCCGCCCGCCGCGCGGTGGAATGAACAGCGTCACCTCCTCGTCAGAACCGAATGACTCCGACGTCAGGACGCCGACCCCGCCGTCGCTGATGTCGTAGACCAGTAGACTGACAACCTGGGGCTTGTGGGAATGGACCTCGGCCTGTCGTCGCACCGCCGTGACGTGCATCGGAAGAACATAACGACAATGCCGCCGCCGCTCAACAGCCGCGCGCCGGCCCTCCGCCTGGGAAGACTCCGCCACGTTCCTGCCCCGCAAACCCCTCAGGCCTGCACCCACTGCCTCAACAGCACACGCACGGACTACTATATCATGTACCGCTGAGCAGAGCCGCACTCAACATAGGATACCGTCCGTTGCCTCCGTGTGCCCCTCCCTATCACTTCCTAGTTTAACACAATATTGACGGCGGGGCAAATCCACGCGCCGTTTTCCTCGGAAAATCGATTCAGGCCACAAGAACGAGGCCACGGGGGGGGCACTCCAAACCGGTTGGAGATCATCATCTAGACATCTCTCCGCCCGGCCTGCCCAACGTAACTTCAATAGGTCATTATCGTTACCACCGTTTGCCTCCGACACGCTCGCAGGCCGAGGTTAACCTCCGACCTTCAGACGCGGCGGCCTCCTTCCGACACAGTCCCTCGAAATCTCGCACGGGCGGCATTATAATGCCGCACCTGGGGGTCCTGCGGCAGATGCACTCTGGATGGAGTCCATGAGACCGACACCGTGGCGCCATTATCTCGCGGCCGGCATACTGATCCTCGCCCTCGCTTCGCTGGCGGTGCTGCTTCTCCGCCCCGGGCTCAGCCCCTACCTGCCCGTC